>Ga0307968_1001897_pt1 | contig 17245 bp, 16 predicted proteins | sample OrgLakmetagen650_FD_201834 | JGI IMG/M metagenome (GOLD analysis project Ga0307968, IMG submission 201834) | Saline water microbial communities from Organic Lake, Antarctica - #650 | ecosystem: Environmental > Aquatic > Non-marine Saline and Alkaline > Saline | place: Antarctica: Organic Lake... | reverse complement strand
AAACATGCGGTATTGTTCAAACTCTCAACAAGTCAAACTTGCCCCCTCTGCTCACAAGTAGACAGTGCCCTGCACATCCTTTCTGGGTGCCAACACACGCAAATAAGGAACATGATCACCGAAAGACACAACTTAGCATGCCGCATGATTCTAAGGCTATCAGCAAAACAGGCTCCTTAGGATCATGCATTGTCTCCAAAGACATAGGCAGCAATGAACGGATGACCATGCAAAATCTCCTGATTCATGAAACAGCTGAAATTAGAAATGTCCCCAAACGGATCTTCCCACCCCGCTTCCCAGATAAAGACAGATTTACCTCCAGGCAGCCGCCCAGATTTTGTGCTGGTTACTCCCACCGCTGCAAAAATACAAACACAACAAACTAATGTAGGGGGGTGGGTGCTTCGAAGTGGCAGGGGGCAATTGAGGGAGACTGGGGGCACCTCAGCAGCACCGCCAGCCACCAGTAGAGCCACCAACCCCAGACAGCACCGACCTAAAGACCTCAGCAAACCTCGGCGTGACATCCACCTTGTCGAGATTAAGTACTGTGAGGACACCAGACCTCAGAAACAGCTGAACGCCGCAAATGAACAGCACAAAGACCTTTGCTACATTCTCCTAGGAGCCTCCGTTACTCTCCACATCATCCTTCTGGGTGTAGGCGGCACCATCTACAACATCCACACTCTGAAGCCTTTCAAGGAACTGGGTCTCGATTCTCAAAGAGTTCAGAAGCTTGCCTCCAAGCTCCATGTGCACTCTTTGAACTTTGCTGCTAAACTTGTCCATACCAAACGTGCCCTTTCCAGTACTATTATCAACTCTCACCAGGAGCCGGTTTCAGGCCAAGCCTGCAACCCTCCTGATGCCCATTGATTTTCCTTTCCTTTTTGCGGTGGAGGAGCTTTACGGTACTCGGTACCAAAGTGGCTCCTTTTCCTTAATTAATGTGGGAAGTGGCTTTCACTGCCTGCGTAGTTTTTCTTTTTTCTTTTCTTTTTGAAAACCACTCCTCACATTGAATTAGGAAGTGAAAGCCACTTTGTATTGAGTACTGTGAAACTCGCTTACCAGCAAACCAAAAAGGCTCAGTCACAGAGGTGCAACAGACTATCAGAAGGAGAAAAGAAGTCACAAAGAGACTGAAGTACCAGCAAGAGAACCAAGCACAAAACTGCAGAGCTAAGCTGAGGGTCTAACAGACCACCCGTCCCAGCCAACGCCAGCCCAGCCAGCGTGTGCTATTTATTTGGGCAACCACCATTCTGCATCAGGGCAAAAAAGCTTGAATGCTGACAATTTAGGTCCCTTTACACATACAGTGTGGCACATGTGGCATGTAGCTATCTGGACATGTGATCTTGCAGAAACCGATTTTAATTAAGAGGCCCCTCATTTGAGCTGCAGCCCTGCCACCTAGAGCCAGATCTATTACTAAAGAAGTAGCATCTCCGCAATCATCTTGGCAAGAAAGGGATACGACAGGGGGTGCTAACAAATGTACTTCACTCTACCCCCGAGGAGTCCTGGAATGTTAAGCAGAAATGAGTCTGTGCACTAAGGAGGAGAGACCGTGGCTTGCAAGCACATGCAATGCAATTCAAAGGCGAGATCAAGGAGGATAAATCCAATTGGGGACCCGTAATGAACAAGAGAGCAATTGCAGTATAAACGTAAGTGTTTTAAACTGAATGATCACACTGCTATAATAGTTTAAGCTGCATCATGCAGTGTTTTCTCCTGTGGCATAAGTCGGGTCGATCCTACCAAATCCTGCAAATCGCTCCATCCACCTGCAAGCAATTTAGAAAATACTCCAGTTCAGTCGATGATGGGAGATGAATGTGCACAAGCCAAATGTGTAGTCAGGCCCTCAGTCTGCCAATTGTGAATCCATGGAAAGCTAGGGCTGTAAATGTCTTGCATGGCATAGTGATATAGCAATATACAACTAAGCAGTGATATAGCACTATATAACTAAGCTGTCCATGACAATGCCATGCACGCCCCCCGACATCACTTTGGTATTCTGCAAGATTAAGCGATCAACAGCCTGTACTCTGAGTTGTAATGCCAGCAGCAAGAAAAGACGATGTTACACCAAAAAGGATTTGAATGAGGTGTTAACTGTGGTGCCATTCCGGGGTGCTAAGCCGGTCCACATGTCACCACCTGCCACTTTTTGCGTCAGCGTGCATCAGAAGCGCAGTCCAAACCAGTGCTTGCACCAGCCAGAACAATTGCGCTCAGAAAGGGGACACTTACTGGTCTTGCTCATACAGCGCGTGAAGGACCGACTCTCTCGCACGGTATCCATGGGCCTCGTGGGGCAGCAAAACAAGGCGTGACGTTGCACCATGCCCTTTGAGCGCCTGAAAGCAAAAGCATACAGAGGAGTACGGCAATGTGTATGTTTTGGCGAGGCCTGTTGTGTTGTGTGCGTGAGCTGCACTTGAATGAGAACCTTGGTTTCACACATATCAGCACCCAAGTTATACACATGTTATACTCTTACTCACCACTAACTCACACATATCAGCACCCTAGTTATACATCACCACTAACTCACACATATCAGAATCCAAGTTATACACATGTTGTACACATGTTATATTCTTGCTCACCAAAAGCATGGCACCTTACACTTATCAGATACACGGCACACACAGCAACACATTTCAGCATTCAGATCCCTTGCACATACTCTTAGACACAACCACGCAATCACACAGCTAAAACGCATGATTAACCATGCTACTTGTCACGAGGCGTGTTAAGTTGCACGTTATCTAGCCCACATGATCAATGTTATAGGCTATAGCTGTAGGCTTTCAATAAAATTCGTACTTTGACCTCTACTATATGGTTGATATGGTTGTTAGCTGCTATGCACCAACCATGACGTGCAATGTTACGTGCACGTTCTACTACCATAAAAGGATAAGGTGCTCTGTGCTTTCTGGATCGTGCATGCTCTGACGCAGCCAATGCTCACCACTAGAAATAAATGTCTGCAGACATGCCTGCATCGTTCTGAAGCTAGGAAAGCAATTTCTCCCCCCCCAAAAACTCACCGCATAGAAGCGCTCGCTCTGCAAGGGGAATGTGCCTGGGTTGTTGTCGTCCTCCCCGTGCACCAGCAAAATTGGACGAGTGGCCTTGTCGGCGTTCATGAATGGGCTCATTTTTGCATAGATTTCCGGGACCTGAGGAAAAAGAATAGAGGCAAATTGGCAGAGGCTCACCTCACACTGCTGCACCGTTGTTACAATTAGGACACCTCAAACCACACACTGTGTCGGAGCAGACTCTCTTTTATCACTACTGTGGGTATCCAAAGCAAAGCTAGGATATGGTGAATTCAGAAATCGGCTCACAAGGCAAAATGCAAAATGGCTGCAAATTGACCTCCATCTACTGCATGGTTTCACTTGAACTGCTTTGTTGTGTCCAAAGTCTGGCTGCCGACCTTGAAATCACCAGCCTTCATGTTTGCAAAGCTAGCTGGGCAGGACTCCAAAAAGCCTGTACACCATTGCGTTTTTCTGCACCCTATTAGAACTAAAAACATGTCAAAGCAGATCTTACAGCTGCTGCAAATCTCAGGGTGGAAGAAGCCACGAGCACGCAGTGTGGCGCCCTCTTGTTAAAGGCTGCTGCCGCCCTCTATGAACACCAAGGAAGCAGTTCACAATAGCTGGACAGCCGGTCTTACCTGCCACAGTGTGCGCTCCTCATTTTGGAAGCCAAAGGGGGTGAGGGTGCGGTTGTAAGCTGCATAGCGCAAAGGACAGATGCCATGTGAAAGAACTGTGGAAGGTCATATAATTCGTTGGCAAGGTGTGCGCTGAGCAGGCCTCCTAGTTGCTCTACGCAGATGGCTCAAGCTGCACACAGTTTCCAGATACGCATGGGGGGAGGGTGACCAAATATAAACTGCAACCGACTCAGCTGGTACTGGAGGCTTGTTTTGCATCGTAATCTGTGGCAACACATCCCTTAAATAGCTAAAAACAAAGGCACAGCAGAAGTAGGCACATGGGAGTCCCTGAATAGAGCACCAGGGACAGAGCGCCTCGCAGTTCCACGAAAACTAATGCCTAGAGCACATTGCAGCGAGTCCATAGTCTACTTTTGACTCGTCCTACCAAAAAGACTCCTTTCCCTTCATGGGCACAAATCAATGAACGACAAGAGAGTCCACACATTGCCTGTGCGTAAACTGCCTGTCCTTAGCCCACCTCCTGTCCTTGCAATTGCACAAGCAAACACCTCCGGCTGGAAGATTGCGAGGTTGGCAGCCATGAAGGCACCGTATGAGTCTACGGGTGAGCAAGAGCAAGTACACAGGAAGAAATTTGATTAAAATTTCAAGGCAGCACACAACACATAGCACATAGCGCAATGTTACATCACAGTACACAGGGAAGCATGCTGGTTTGCACTGCAGGCAAAGGCAGCACAAGCAAAGAAATCTTCACGCCTGTACTGGTACAGGCCTTGCAATAGGGTAGAGAATAAGAAGCGAGCATTTCATGCAGCAGCAAGGCCACCATTGCTGCGACGTGTAGTGATCTTGAAGCACCAATCATGCGCAGGGTACAGGCACAGCGACTAGCTGTCTGCCCCTAGTGATGACAAAGAAGGGACCAAACCCATGGTCACATGCAGACCAACTTATGCTGCGCTGACGACTGGCATGCCGCTCAAGCCACGTTGGAAAAGGGTGCACGAGCAGGTGACCCATCCCGGCCGAGCACTGAATCTTTGCTGCAAAGCGCCAGACCAATGCGCAGTTCTCTGTGACTGCAACTCTACAATGCAGCCTTGGCATTGCGTTAGCAAGCACAATGCAATTGTAAGTTTGAAGCGAAAGTACTTGAGTCTTGTACTCACGTCCTCCCACAGACACTCTCTTTGGGTCGACCACTCCTTTGCTCACGCACTCGTCCACCACAGCCTTAGCTCCTGAGCACAGCTGCTCGATGAACGTGTCCTGCACACGCATACACACGCAGAGCATAAGAAGAAAGGTATAGGCAAAGGGAACAAAGGCAAGAAGACAGTACACAACTCCTTGTTGATGAGCAGGTCCTGTGGTCTAAGGATCAATTTTGCAGTAGCTGTGTGTATGAGTGTGTATGTGCAAGTGTGTGTTTGCGTGTATGTTTGTCTATTTGTGTGTGTGCGCGCGTGTGTGAGCGCGTGCACGCACAGGAACTGGCCTAGAATTCAGCAAGGGGCTTTGTATGCTGCTAGTACCTAAGGGCAAGCGTTGCACACGACAAACATACACACACAGGCCATTATACATGTTCATTTGTGCCGTTATATGTGAAGAATTAATGCAAGCACAAGCACTGGAAGAGCTGTATTTGCAGGGATACAGTCCTTGGTACGTAGGCATCTCATCACCATATCAAAGGACCGGCAAGGACAAAGCGAGGACTAACAGCACTCACGTTGGGCTCCTCATCCCCCTCGGCCACTATGGGCAGTGTAGGGCCGTCTAGGACAGCATAACCCCTGGTGAGCCACCTGTAGCCACCGACAAAGCACCACAAATAAACACACATACACAGAAACGTACACGCATGTTGTGGAAGCCAACGTGAAGCGGGGCTGGCCACGCTAAAAGGTGGATCACTTGCACAATATCCTATGTGTCACTGAAATGCGGGTAGTGGAACAAACACAGACCCACGCGTTCTTGTGCAACACACACGTGCACATGCACATAAACATGCCCAAGGAGGTATCCCCACACACGGACACGTACAGCATGGGGCTCTGGGATCCAATGTAAGAAAACTGGTGAGGGCTGCGACGCATCTGCCCAGCAGCATCCTGTGTGTGAGCGTGAGTGCGTGTGTATCTGGGAACTGTGAGTGTGTGTGTGTACGTGTGTGTGTGTGTGTACGTGAGTGTGTGTACGTGTGTGTAGGTGTGTATGTACTTGTGTGTACGTGTGTGTGCGTATGTATGTATGTGTGTGTGTGTCTGTGTGTGTAAAAAGATAGACAAAACCAAGAGGACAGGCAGCGTGCCTACCTTTGACTTGAACTCCCTAGGATAGGCCCACAAGATACAAGGGAGGGGGCCATCCTTCTCTGCATTGTAGCCTGGAGGGGTGTACCTGTGAAGGCGTTCGTGCATGCGTTTTAGCGTAAGCACGTGTGCGTGTGTGGATGTATGTGAATGTGTGTGAATGTGTGTGTGTGTGTATGTGTGTGTGTGTGTGAGTGTGTGTGTGTGTGAGAGGGTGTGTGTGTGTGTGTTGTAAGACACAGAGTAAAAAAAAGCGTCGTAGGGACTATTGGGGGCAGACACAGAAAAATGTACAAGGATAGCAATAGAGCTGCTGTTAGAAGGGAAGGAAAACGTAAGAGGAAGGAACAAGCAAAAGGGGTTAAGGCTGAAAGAGGTGCAGGTAGCAGCACTGATTGAGTTTGAGTAGAATGATGCAAGGGGGTGTCATGGGAAGTTGTAGAGAGGCACAACGCATGCAGAAGAGCACAAGCATCTGTGCAAGAAATGTGTTATCGTATAGATATTTTTGGTTTTACAAATACTTGTTCTATATAGCATAATATTGTGTGCAAGTATATGCGTGTGTTTGATGTGTCGATACGTGTGTGTAAGTGTATCCGTGTGTGTGTGTGTGTGTTTAATCACAAGTCAAAGGTTACTTGCGGCAGAGCTCACATATAACTCTCTATGCACCCTACTTGGCAAATCATAGATGCTCTCAAATCCACTTACAGCGTGGCAGTGAGCATCATTCCATCAAGTCCTACACACCCCACCCGATGGCTTGTAATCACTCCCTATCCACTTACAGCGTGGCAGTGAGCATAACTCCGTCAGCTCGTGGGTAACGTAACACCTCCCTCTGGAGGTCCGATAGCTGCACTCACACGAGAAGGGAAGAGCACAGACAAGGTTATTGAGAATGCGGCTGTAGTGGTGAATGCTCACAACTCAATTATTAAGGGTAGTACAGCTCGTACAGGGCTCCTTCTACGCCTCAGACTGTTTGCCTCTACCAATGTTTTGCCTGATACATTGTTTGCCAGGGTCGGTGTTGCCTAAATTAACTCTCTGCCCTTTTGCTTCTCCACCAACCGTGCTTGCCAACATTAACTCTCTGCCCTTTTGATTTTCCACCAAATGCGTTTGCCAGCTTTAACTCCTCTGCCCTTTCGCTTCACCACCAACTGTGTATGCCAACTTTTACTCTCTGCCCTTTCGCTTCTCCACCAGAGTGTGCAACACTTTCAATTGGCAGCCAGTTTTGTCCGTCTCAGCAGATGTTATGAACACCTTGCGATGCCTAGGACCCTAATACTCATAGGTTGGTTTGGATCAGTGAACACTTACCTGAGGGTGTGGGTGTGGATAGTTTGTGACCTGCCGTTCTGAGGACTCCGCCCCTCCTTTTGTCCAAGACTTGACATAGGACTGCAGCAAATAGAAAGAAGGGGGCAGAAAATAGAAAGAAGGGGACAGCAAATAGAAAGAAGGGGGCAGCAAATAGAAAGAAGGGGGCAGCAAATAGAAAGAAGGGGACAGATCAGACAAGCATCAAATGGTGGGGTTTCACAAGAGTTGATGATTAGCCAATGGGTATTTAGTAATAGGTAATGAAACCAATGATAGGCAATGAAACCAAATTGTAATAAAGCTAAAGAAGCAAGATTGCCACCAAAGCATGGTAGGCGCACAGGGGCAGGCTTAGGAGCAACCATGTGATGCAATAAGGACAGAGCACATCGTGAGCTGAAGAGGCAAAGGAAGTGCAGCGCACGAGCGATTGCACTGCTGCTTGGCTGAAAAACACACCAACACTGTGGTAGCAGCTGAAAACAAATAGTATTCAAAGTAAGAGTGGACACAAAGGCTTGCACTGTTTGCAAAAGGGTAAGCGTTCTCCTTCCTCACCAGAACACGTTATTGCACGAACTGCCTAGAACGTCACCTAACGTGAGGCATGCAGGTTACACAAACCTGTTTCTGTGTGAACCTTACTCGCGCTCTGACCAGCCAATTCACATCCCTACATTTGGCTCTCATGCTCATTGTGTGTATATGTGCACGTGTGCAGCTGTACAAACCACCACTCCCACCTGGGGGACCTGGGTGCTCGATTCCCTGCTCCACAGCATCTGCAAGTTGTCCAGGGTGATTGGCTTGTCCTGCAGAGAAGGAAGCCGTGCAAGACCTTGGATATGGTTAAATGCAATAACATGCAAGACCAAGAAACGACAAGGTAGGCTTTGACGCGATTAAATCCAAGATTCAAGAACGCCATGTGAGTCTCCTTATGTGAGTCACGTTGTGCGAGTGTCCTTATGTGAGTCACGCTGTGTGAGTCTCCTTATGTGAGTCACGTTGTTACACAAATAAGAGCAAGCGCAAGTAAGGGAGCGCAGGCGTTGGTTTGTGAGTCAAGCATTTGTGCCTACACGTGCCTAGTGGTGAGGGGGACTAGGCATGGGCACCCAAGCAGTCCTGCATGGTGTCCAGACGAGTCATGCAGTCAACGAATCATGCAGTCATGCAGTCAACGATCATGCAGTCATGCAGTCATGCAGTCAACGATCATGCAGTCATGCAGTCAACGATCATGCAGTCATGCAGTCATGCAGTCAACGATCATGCAGTCATGCAGTCATGCAGTCAACGATCATGCAGTCATGCAGTCATGCAGTCAACGATGCAGTCATGCAGTCATGCAGAACGAGTCATGTAGTCAACGAAGCAAGCAACAATGCATGATGAAGTGGAAAGAGCCTCCTGCCTACACAAGCTCTTTCATTTACAAGGCCCGCACACAAACACACATCTGGTCACTCAGGATGCCTAGCAGCATGCAATGATGTCAGCAGCACGCACGACCTACGTAGTCAGTATCGTTCAAAATGGAGCCTGGTGTCTCAAAGAACGGTGGGCTGCTCTGCCAGATCTGCCGTGTCTCCTTAGTGTCTAGGTCCAGCACACTGAAAAGAGAAAGCAAAACAGAAAAGGGTTATTGCCCACGAGGAAGCAGGAGTAGGCCTGGGCTTGGTGCGTGGAGGAGCCATGCATGTTGATTATTGTTGCCATGCCTAAAGTCAAAAATTGTTCATGTTATTCACACTTGAGGGGAGTTAAGGGGATCCAGCTGGTGCAAAGGTGAGGAGGAGCTGGTGGGATTTGCTCTGAACTAGGAGTCAGGTGCAGCATGAATTCAATGTTTGGCGATTGATGCGAACAGGCCTTTGAAACACAGCATCAGCAGACTGACCTCAGGAAGGGTTTGTTGCCTTCTTCAGATGCCCCGGTCCCTTCCATCAAGAGCTGCCTGCGTGTGTGAAAAAACCATCATGCTGTCACGTTGACATAAAAAGAAACGCAGAACAGGACCGTTGTGAGTTTTTTGAACAAAAGAAAAAGACTTGAAAATCCTCTTGGATTTCTTTCCAAAAAAAATAGCTACTTTCTTGTACCCAGTTCTGTCAGAATCTCCACCACGGGAAGGAGAGAAAAGATTCATTGGCAAGAAGCGAATACCTACTACTTTCACTCGCCAAGGTCTTTATTTTTATACCCCTGACAGTGAATCCCTGCCTGTTGTGTCTCCGGGTGATAACTTAACATTCATGTGTGTCACACGTCCAACTCACCTTTTGCCATCAAGTTTGGCAAGCACGTACGTCCCCCACTTTGTTCTTCTGGACAGGGGGGCCCCTGGATCGTCGTACACGTCTTCATAGTTCCTGTGCGGGAGAAAAACATATCACAGAGCGTTAGCAAAGACAGATCTGTAAGTTTTTTGGAAAAGGGTGGGACCTGCTTGTGACGAGTTTTGCTGTACCTTATCTGTAATTTGGAAATGGTCTGGTCTAAAGAGCGCTGCTGTACCGCACTGCACAGTCACAGCACATTAATGCACTCCTCAGCAAGGCCCGCTGCAAGCGAACCAGCTTTCTGAACATACACCGACTGTTAAGAGCTTTGCAGCCTTTTGAGCCATGCATACGCGTGCTGCGCAGTTGCGCCATTGAATGTGTACAAGCCAATTTTCACACGCACCTGTCAAAAAGCAACTTCTTCTCTTCCTCCGGCCTTCCAGGAGCGAGGGTCCACCAGATAGCTCGGCGAGTCTTCCACCAGCTCTGCAGCACGTGTGTGTGTGTGTGTATGTGTGCGTGTCTGTGTGTTTGCATGTGTGTTTTTGTGCGTGTGTTTGTGTGTATGCGCACGTGTGTGCATGTGTGTGTGCCTGTATGTGTGTTTGCAACTTGTGTGTTTGTGAGCGAGCTCACACGCTCAAGTCTTATGTTGTCGTGCATGTGCAGTAACGTGAGTGCATATGTTCACTTGCGTCCAGCATAAATTTAACAAGCGCTTTACTCACCTCGAATAAAATTGCGAGGTCCTCGTCGCCCCACCCAATACCTCCGCAACGCAGATCAGTCTGCGCCATGACACGTGGAGTGAGGCCTGCGTATGGAACAGGAAGTTGCCGTTACAAACAAAATACGTACAGGCACGTGCGTTTGTTCCTCAAAGCAAGGGGGAAATCGAGCAGCACTGCTATAAAATAATGCCTGCGACGTACACGTAAAGAGTTAGTGCTGCTAGTTCATGCCGTTCTTTTTGTCACAACTTCTGACAGCTGACGTCAGAGCCAACTTGCCTTCTGAGCCACCATTCGAGCTAGCAGTAGCAGCCTCGTCCGCGTCTAAAGCATACACAATGTCACGTGGGCTGACTTCCACAGCTGCATCGCCACCATCCTGCGCGTGCGTGCATGTGTGCGTGTGTGTGCATGTGCGTGTGTCTGTGTGTGTGCATGTGAGAGTGCATGCGCAAGCGTATATGCAGGTCATACACACAAGGCCACGCGTGCCGGCCTTTACACCATTACCATAAATGCCAAAATTTGTTTAGGATTGTGCTACACTGATCTGTTTGACTTCATTGACATGACATACACGCCCACATGATACACACTTGAACTCAAAGCACACACACGTGTACATTGAAGTTTGAAGAAGGAAGCTTGCAGCGAACAGTAATTGATTAGACAGCGGTTTTGTTAGTGTAACATAAAAACAGACTAAACCGGTATAGACTCTGACCTAGCCAATGACAACAGAGAACCATTCTCAACAGTTTAAAATGCTTGCATGTATGTACGCATGCACGCACACGTGAGCACGCGTGCCTCAGCAGGCTTCAATCTGTGCCTTACCCTGACCCTGTCTCCCTTTTTGTGCCTTTTACCCCAAACCCTGACCCAAATCACTAATTTCTTTGATATTGGCACGCGAGATGAGGGGTAGTGGTAAACAGAAGCGAGGAAAGGTGATGAGTGGTGGGTGGGAGGTTTTTCCTTCACATTTGGTGCAGGTTTCCGTTTGTGGCTGTAAGTTTTGAGCCATTTAAAAAATTGGTGCAGGAGCTCTCTCTGACAGCACTCATACCTGGGCTTCAATCCATGTGAACTCCGCAGGCTTGTCGGCTCGCCAGTCAATACCACGTGGGCCCTGCACGGGCAACACAGCCATTACATAAGTAATGTCGTTTTGCGAGTCTTAAAAGAAATGGACAGGTTCAGGTGTCGGACCTTTCCTACCACAGTCGTGGTTTCTGCCACAGTGAATCTGCTGTGGCACTTTTATACTGTAATGCCAAGCAGTGTGATCAGAAAGGTCCAAATGTTCTTCCCAACTGAATTGGGTTGAAGGCATCCTGAAACACCATGCCATTGACGCAGGTCTTTTAAAAAGCGGATAAAGGCTGAGGCTTGATCACGCAGGGAGATATGCTAGGCACAGGGCGCAACAAAGTGCGGTGACGACCTCAATTTTGTGCCTACAGCTTGAGTGCACCATCACACACACTCCTGTGACGTGCCTCACATCCTTCAATTTAATCAAACAGTGCATCATGGTTCTTGAAACTAGGCCCTGATTCAAAGGTAAGAACATGCTTTGAAAGTACAATGGTGCGCTCCCGCTCACCTTCCTGCAGCTGTTGAAGGCAATGGGGATGTCTTCAGCCAGGGGTAAGTACGCCAGCTCACGTATCTACAGGGAAGGAGTGAAAAACGGTGTGCACATATGAGCGTTTCAAGTGCGAGAGGCTTGAGTACATTTGAGCGAATCAATTGAGGCGTGCGTATTACACTGTGCATCGAGCCTCATCTTGGGTTCAGTGTGTTCTTCATTATTGGTGGTAATGAGGTGTTCTATCATTGTAAGGCACAGTATTCTATATTCTATAGCTCAAGCGCTGGCAAACACTAAAATCTGGGCATGGAAGAAGGAGCACTAACTCATTATACTACCTCCAGCAATTCACAGCTGCGCTTACATCACAACCACATTCTTTCTTATTGCACTCATACATACATGCGCGTACACACACATTCAAAATTCATACGCCCATGTAAAGGCACACACACACACAGACATGCACAACTGTTCATGCATAGACACACACTCGTCCAGACACATACCAGCGTGCAAAAACAACAGACACACACACCCCCGCGCACACTTCATGACGTATACTTACCAAGCCTCCATCAGCATTCCATAGCTGCACACGACGAGGGAATCGCCCGCAGGGCACATTAAAGGAGTAGGGCCGTTCCAGCCATGCTACGATCATATACCGGCCATCTGGCGAAACGTCCACACTGCAATCATTTGGTACGCCAGGTGACATCCAATTGCTTTCCTACACGTATCCGTGGCTACAGTAAACAAATATGCGTAGAGTCTAAACAGGTGACAACTTGGATCATTGAAAGAATAATTAGTAGGATAAACGTCTTGGCAAATTGAAGCAATACAAAGAGAGTGGAAACGCACGCTGCAACGCTTTGTTTGATAGTCGGACAGGAACAATGCCTGATCATCATTAGACAGGACTTTTTTGCCGACTAATAAAAAAAGCCCTTGAGTACTCACCTTGTGTATAAGCGCGGCGGAGCAAATTTTTTCACCTCGCCAGAATGGATGTTGACTCGCACTAGCTCACTTTGGCCGTAGTGCTCAAACGTCAATTCATCGTGTTCATCCTGAAAGTATGTCAGGCATGCATTGTGCTCGCAGCTCAAATGCCTATTCATAAAAAGCAAGAGAACAGAAGTAGACGAGCAATACCTCAACGGCAATGAAAATATTTACTCAAGCCTTTGAGTTGCAAAACAGGTTGTGTTCACTCTGAGGAAAGTCTGGCAAAAGAGCATGATGGGAGACACAGCTAAACGCACACACTTGCAATTACAGAAACTCTAGGACCACGGACAGCAAGTCAAGGGCGTGACATGGGCTCAAGTCACTAATTTATTTGGTAAAGATGGTTCCCTTTACACAAAAAATATAGGTATATCGTGACGTTGCCTGCCCTCCTCGTGCAGTGCAGCCACCTCCGCGGTACGCGCACCTTGAGGAGGTCTGGGTACGTCCGATTCTGTGACTTGAGGCCAGCTGTATTATCCTGAAGCATGTCACAGGCAGTCGTAAATCTGACGACACGTTTCATTGCACACAAAATTTCAAAACAAGCCTCGAGCCAATGAATTGGCATGGGGTGTTTGATGCAGGAATCATGATGCAGCAGTCATGCAGCAGGCATGCTTGATACAGATCATACAAGCCACTCAACTTGACAATCTCAAACTCACTGAAATGCGGGGCCCCTGAGGTCCGGTGAGTGGGCGCTGGGGAGCGCTGTTGGCAGTGACACCCTTTGGTAATACACAGGCCACAATGTTGTCGTCGTCCAGGAATGAGTAGCTGTAGGCGGCAAGCAGGCGTCACCGATGGAAAGCGCACCAATTCAACAAATAAGGCAGGAGGCGGTATATTTTCGAGACTTGGCAAACGATTGACCAACAAGGGGCGCCAACAAGGCAAAGATTGTGTGTGCATGCGCTGGAGCGTAGAAAAGGACATCGTTCCGAATAGGGTACTTCCTATACTTCCACTGCTGCTTCACGCTGTGCCTGACAGCACACACACCTGTGCAGCCCCATCACTGTAGTTTGGCGGCAAGGATCAATAGAGCAATAGAGAGCAAAGTTCAACAGATGACTAAGAAAAGACGCGAGTCGACATGCCTCACAGCAACACCCTGACACGTGAAACAAGCTACTCACTCATCGAAGATAGTGTTGAGCCCCCAGTCAGGGTGCCCTAACAGGAGGCGTGCGTTACCACTGTCTACGTCCGCAACCCACAGCTGTAGCGGAGTCCGAGGTGGATCAGAGGAAGATGCCTGCATTTGTGGGAAGGTGGGAAGGAAAAGGACGCAGCGGGGGTGTTGTAAACTCCACCATGCTCTCATTGCGAGCTCATAGTATACCTTTGTGCAGATATTTGTGGTTCTGCAGTGCTGCAAAGATGATGATGGTGAAATAGGACATTCATCCAATGTCCTCGCTGCCTCTGTTAATTTGATCCTGCCCCAGCAAACACGGTCGACACCCTTTGTATTGTAACACAACTGGCGACCACAGGCGGCACATGACCACTTACCCCCGGGCTTCGAGTGGTAAATGTTACAAACTTTGAGTCAGGGCTCCACATGGCATAGTTGAGACAGCTGCCCTCTGGAAAGCCTAAAAAGATTGAGCACGTTGAGCTCATTTTGCAAGTAAAAGTCTGGCATAGGCCGTGAGATACGACATCAAAGAGCTCAGAGCAAAGCAGCAGGGGGAAAAGTATGATTGCAGCTACACAGATCAGAGCGGTTGGGTGGCCAGCTGACAATATTTTTGGCTTGACTATGCCTAAAGGAGGCACAACAAGGCTAACAGAGTCAAACACTGGCGTCAATCAAAGAAGAAGGGGAGGTAAAACAAGGCATGCCCGTTATATAAGCTTGGTAACATGTGCGCGTGGCCCTGCTTGAAAAGAAACAGTTGGCACGGCTCAGCGTACCTTGGATGTGTTTAATAAGTAGGTTATCTGAAGCCGCTGGGACCGTTTCGGAAGAGGGTAGGATGGCCTGGAGGAGAAAAAGGAAGGTTGTCACAACTGCCTGAAATGTTTTAATGCTCACGAAGACTCCCATCAAAAACAGGCTTACTCACCAGGCCAGTGCTATGCCCCATTTTTGAACGCGCAAACAGGTCTGGGTCTATCCTGAGGCCTGCGTTGGAGTGCGCGAGTGTGCATAAGTGCGCGGTACTCTGTGATCCAAGAAACCCAGTCTCGCTAATTGTCAACCCAGTGCCAACCACATTGCTGAAAGCACATCGCCCCTTCCTCCATTCGCACTCAGGCGACCATGGAATCAAGAGACACACACCTGCGATCTTGAGTTCCGGTCTAGCCATCTCCAAAATTGATGGCAGTGCCGGAGGGCGGAACATTTGCAAGAAGTGCTTCCGGTCAGGACTGTAGGTTAGTCCAGGCTCAGCAGGAGCATCTACGATCTTTGTGATTTCATCAGGTGGCAGCTTGTACCCACTCCCTGGGTAATGAATCAATCGTGATAGTAGGGTTTGAAAACAGTCAGTGGAGAAGTTGTGCTTCTCCCACTCGTTTCACGTGCAAGCCCCAACCACCATGCCGGTCAAAGGATGAAAAGGGGGGAGACAGTGCTTGCAGGCATCAGGTGACGAGAGGCAGCCGCAAACACACTGAACAAAATGCTTGTCTTTGTCTTAAGTTTCTACCTGTATACTACCCGGTATGCTCATTTGCAGGCGCAATGGATGAATTACAGGGTTTTCATAAGCGTCTACGCTAGAAGCAGTAGCTCCTAAACTCCGTGAGTTCAAGTTGATTGCAATGGAGGTGAGTTCTCTCCTCCTACTACTGCTTATAATCTGCCTCTGCTTTCACTTCCTTTTCCAGCTTGCTTGCCTGGGTGGATGGCCTTTGCGGGGGCTGCTGCCTGACTGCTCTGCTGTGCTAAGGCGGAAGTGCAAAGGCGTTGGGCCCCAACTGCGTCTGCAAAACAAAAGAAGTGGAAACTAAGCGAACAGGGGATGGTCCTAATGCATTTTCCACTTCTTAAATGTGAAACAAATGCAGACAGGATGCAGACAGAGGAATGCTGGAACCAGGCTGATGATTTAGCGTTGCAGATGGCACGAGTGTTTCTACTCGTGAAGCAATTTTCCTACAACAACTCTGTTTGCGACCGTACGTACTGCCACTGTTCCTTACAGCACTGAAGGGGGAAAACTTTCCATGGGTGTATTACAAACAAGCACTTCTAGAGCCAAGTTTGCTATTTTTGGCTCACCACGTGTGGCAACGCCCTCAGCTTCATACAAATGCTCTTGTTTCATACCTCTTGCAGGCTGGAGCGTAAAGATTCTCCTGGCCTGAAGATTGAATCTTGGGATGCTGGAGGGAAGCATGCCTGCTTTGTGTGGGAGGGCGTGTCTGTTCACGAGCATGCTGTGCACAGGTATTAAGCGTATTTTATCATAATAAAATTTAGAGTATTACAAGTATCACGCTTGCAAACATAGCAGAAATTTGAGTTCTCTAGTTATACAATGCCTGGCTCAGTCGTTCCAAAATATTTGATTTAATATCTTGAAGTATCGCGTCGTCTGTAGGGAGCACATCGACTCTAATACTCCGAGCAATTGTGAACTGTCGAATGAGGTCGAGAAAGGGGGACAGCTGCAAGGTTGCAAGGTGGGTGATCCTGGTAATATCCTTGCTACCAAAAGAAAAAAAACCTTTCACAGCAAAACTACCGAAAAATTGAATACCAGTGCCCTCCGTCGCGCTATACGTTCAATCGTAAGCCATTTCACCACTCTCGCTACAGTCTGCAGGGACAGCTGTCAAGCATAACATTGTGTACTGCAGCACATACGGAATGAATTCCTAAGCCATCAGACGTCTGGTGTACCAAACAGCCTATCATTTTTTTGCGATGAGCCCGGAAGGCTTAACAGAAATTCCAGGGACTACAGGCATTATAGCTGCCATTTCTTTGAAGTGGATGTCCAAGCACTGTGCAAAATCGTGCTCTATGCTGCTGGCGTAAGGCGTGTTTTGCATAAGCAGGTCCTTTAGAAAGGCAGCCAGGGCTCCAGCCTGCGCACACGAAACATAAACATTAACTTAATGCCGAGAGCAAAAGTGGGAAAAGTCCTGCCTTTTCACAAATAAGACAAGAGAAAGAGAGAGAGAGAGAGAGAGTGAGAGAGAGAGAGAGAGCGGGTGAGAGAGAGAGAGAGAAAGAGAGAGTGTGTGTGTGTATGTGT
>Ga0307968_1001895_pt1 | contig 17257 bp, 19 predicted proteins | sample OrgLakmetagen650_FD_201834 | JGI IMG/M metagenome (GOLD analysis project Ga0307968, IMG submission 201834) | Saline water microbial communities from Organic Lake, Antarctica - #650 | ecosystem: Environmental > Aquatic > Non-marine Saline and Alkaline > Saline | place: Antarctica: Organic Lake... | reverse complement strand
CTCTCACACGCACACACCTCACACACACACACACACACACACACACACACACACACACACACACACACACACACACACACACACACACACACACACGCACGCGCACACACACACACACACGCACGCACACAATCACGCACACACGCACACGCACACACATACACACACACACACACATGCACACACATGCACATACAAACACACACACACACATACACACACACGCTCTCACACACACAAACCACACATACACACTCACACACACACATACACACACACATACACATACACACACGCATGCACACACACGCACATACACTAATACTTAAAGCACCTACAAAAGCACGTGAGCATGGTGCAGAGCACATGTCCTCAACACCCATGCATGCATGCTGGCATGACACAAGCAGACCGAGTCAGGCCTAACAACCATTTAAGCTGCCGTACACGATGCTTCTTGCTTCCAGATTCCTCTCTCCGATGCCCTGCAAGGACTCTCGGTACTGCCATCCCCGACAGGCCCTGCAGCCAACAGCAAAGGTGAGCTAGCAAGAAGCTGCTGCTAAGGCAGAGCTAGGGGTAGGGGAGGTAAGGGTGAGGACTTGCCTCTCCCGAGGGGAAAGGATTAAGTAGGGAGTGCCGTGCTTTAGTTTTACTCAAACTCAAGCTGTCGGGATTGAAAATGTTTTGGAAGTGGTGTAGGTAATGGTTGGATGGTGGTGCAATGTGTGTTTGTGTGTGTGATTGTACGTCTTTGTGTGTCTTTGTGTGTGTGTCTTTGTGTGTGTGTGTGTGTATGTGTGTGTGTGTGTGTGTGTGTGTGTGTGTGGTGTGTGTGTATGTGTGTGTGTGCGCCTCACCGACGATGACCTTCCTGGCTACGATGCGCTCGCTCAATGGCTGGTGAGGTAATTGCAGCGGAATTTAAAAAAACGTGGAAGAGCAACAAAGAGTCACCGCAGTGAACGCTCATGCTGTGACCGAGGCTCTACTCTGGAGAATCCCATTGCCATTTGGTTGTTGTGGCTTTGGTGTGGCCCTAGCTAGTGTGAGCAGTAGCAGCAGTGTGAGCAGTTGTAGCAGTGTGGGCAGTAGTAGCAGTGTGGGCAGTTGTAGCAGTGTGGGCAGTAGTAGCAACGTGAGCACTGCAAGCAGTGTGAGCATTAGTTTGTAGCAGTAGTAAGAGCACCAGCAGCAGCGTGAGCACTAGCAGCAGTGTCAGCAGTAGCAGCAGTGTGGGCAGTAGTAGCAGTTTGGGCAGTAGTAGCAACGTAAGCACTGCAAGCAGTGTGAGCATTAGTTTGTAGCAGTAGTAAGAGCACCAGCAGCAGCGTGAGCACTAGCAGCAGTGTGAGCAGTTGTAGCAGTGTGGGCAGTAGTGGCAACGTGAGCACTGCAAGCAGTGTGAGCATTAGTTTGTAGCAGTAGTAAGAGCACCAGCAGCAGCGTGAGCACTAGCAGCAGTGTGAGCAGTTGTAGCAGTGTGGGCAGTAGTAGCAACGTGAGCACTGCAAGCAGTGTGAGCATTAGTTTGTAGCAGTAGTAAGAGCACCAGCAGCAGCGTGAGCACTAGCAGCAGTGTGAGCAGGAGTAGTGTGGGTTGTAGCAGCAGTATGAGCACCCGTAGCTTTAGTAGTGAGCACCAGGTAGTCAAGGGTACTCTATTCTGTGTGTGTGCATGTGTGTGTATGTGTATGTGTGTGTGAGTGTATGTGTGTGTGTATGCGCACGGATCCTTATCAGCGCAGACTTTGTTCCCGTTATGCTCCTGCGACGGTGTCCGTCAGCTCCGCACATGGGGACACCACACACACACACATGGAACGTGATCAATGCTGAGAGCTTGAAACAAACTCTGAAGTTGCACTGTTCTGTTATTTCAAGAATACCAAATTAACACGAAAGACAAAACCCTTTTTTGCAACTGTGCAAAAACCGTTGTACCAAAGTTGTGTTGCACCGCAAAATATGCTCAGAGCAAAGTTCTTGCCATATTTACTGGTCGATCTCTTCCTACATGACATACGTAGCGTGTTTCCTTTTTCCTTTTATTTAGCTAGCTTTGCTCCCGATTTTTGCTAAATTGTGTTGATTTGTTAGTCCCCTATATCCTATATGACAGGACCCCTCCTTTTTTCGGATCACCTAACAGACTCTCAGACCCTTCTCTAGCACAGTCCTGTGTTTCTTTATTTACAATAGCTGGGCACGGGCTCAGGGCCCGGCTGCCTTATCATTCAAACACCAGATTCCTTACATTAAGTATTGAAGGCCTGTTGGCTGACAAGAGTAGTTAATTGTTCATCTCACCTCCGTCCTCGCACACCACAGGTTTCCAAGGCAATGCAGACCTTCTGGATTTCAAGGTTGAGCGCAAACTGCTCGAGAAGGTCCCCATTGACTTTGTGGAGAAGGCTATGGGAGATGGACAGGTCTGTTTTTTTTACTTTGTGACACAAACAAACACCCTGTTTCTTTTTGCTTCACTAAGATGGTTTGATGATGGCTAGATACAATTATACACATTTCACATTTTCGAACAATTTTACAACTGACCTGCCAGCTGTGGCTTTTGCAAACATCACCCTTTCAACACTCAACTTTCAACCTCGAACGTCAGCTTGTCTGCCCCTACAAGCCTTTCTAGCCGCATCAAACATTGCCCTCCTGCATTTTTATTTTCATAATGAGCAGCATCTCTCCGCGTCAATTTCAACAGGCAAATAAGAAGGGTTGGCCGGTCTCCCTCGTTGCCTCCTCCTTGAGAGCAGACGTAAGCGTACACATATCTTTTGCACCCTCTCGCCAATATCTTGCCTGTGCAGGCAAATGGAAAGGATTGGCAGGACCCCCTCATTGCCAGCTTCTTAGAAACAGGCATTTCCAGGCAACGTGCAGCTCTCGGTGTGGCCTACGTAAATTCTGCAAGCGCAAGTCAATCTGAGGTGAGGCTCCCAAAAGCCTAGGCTGACCTGGAGTGAGGCCTACAATACGAACCTTGCAACAACTAGTTATCTGGGGCGAGGCTTGCATAAGTGTACCCTAATTTGAGGTGAAATTCACAGCAGGAATCCAGCAATAGCTAAACATTCTGGAGTGAGACTTGCGAGGGCTTAGACTGGTCTGAGGTGAGGCCTACAGCAAAAATTTTGCAAGCGCAAGTCAGTCTGAGGTGAGGCCGTAATCATGCCTCAAAGAGTTGTGTCAAAGAGGAAAACAAACAGTTTCTTGCCTCACTGCGCATGACCAGGGCCGGCCATAGCCGCGTATTTTTACGGTGTACAGTGCTTATGGTAAAATTTGGCGGAAATTCTCTATGATTATGGTCATGTTTTTGTACAAAGTGTACATATATTTGTGTAGATATGTACGATTTAGGTCAACCCTGCATCATACTTGAAGGTGCATTTGTGCATTAGGGCCTTTGATGCATTAATCTTGCACGCGTTCAGCCTTAGTTTTGGTGTGACTTAATGTATCGCTTAATTGTGAATTGATTGCACCCACTGTGCAGGTGCTCGCCTTTGCCTCCAACCTGCAAACGCTGCAACAGATGGGGTTTGAAACAACCCTGGCTGCCGGCGCTCTGGCTTTTAGTAAAAATGAAGCAAACGCTGCTACTGAGTTGTGTCTCTGCTTGAGATGATTGAGGGCGACATCAGGCTATGCGCACGTCTTCCTATTTGACCGTCCCTTTCCCTAGTTACTGCGAAGAGCTTGGTCAGCAAATAAGAATTGAGGCTCCTTGTGTTCAAATACTGTGTTCCACCCTCAATAAAAAAAACGTTTAACGTAACGCATGTGTACATAATAGAATGACGGTCACCTCTTAGCTTCCTGGCTTTCGCTAGCAATTATCCATGTTCCGACAGCACCTTATACAGCAAAGCTCTTTCTTTTTAAATACTTTCTTGCACAAACACAATGTATACTATACTGGTAGTTGATATGAAATGCATGGCAGTTGTGGCTTGTATATAAGGTGGTAGGTGCTGGTTTAATCGGCCAGCTCCGCTTTCTTGGGCCTCAAACATTTTCATGTTGCTTTGATTTATGGCAGGAGATGTTGCCTACATTTTCACGGATCAAGGCGTGTCTCACAATCTCACCCGCACAATACTTTTTGCGGCTCTTTTTGCAGTCTTTCGTTCTCTTAGCTGCGTGTGGTGCATTCATACACATAATGCTTAAATACGTACAGAAGGGCTCTAGTAAAGAGGATATAAGAAGCCTTTTTCAAAATCATGTGTCCCCTACTAGTATGGAAAAAAGTCTGTGGCTTATCACAACTGGTTTGCTTTGCCTGAGAGACCGGTTTCTGATGCACGTGCACCATTTATCTTGTCGGAGTATTTGAAGATGGCTCTGAGCAAAAGTGTTATGAGGAACGTAGCTAGGTTCAGGATTCAAGGACATGGGTTGAAGTGTGAAACCGGTTTGTATGGCAGGAGTCCAGACAGGAGTGCACGTGTTTGCAATTTGTGTGAAAACGGGGATTATATTCAAGATGAGAAACACGTTGTTTTTTCATGTGTCGGTACCGAACATTCACGGCACCAGTTCATCCACTTATTTGATAATATTTCTGAAGGTGATATCAAAGGTTTTGTTTTTCAACATAACTCAGAAGTTTACAAATTTATTAGTGCAGCTGTCGACATTTTTGATTGATTTATATGTTGGGACCTATAGGTTGAGCAGCCATGCCAGGCTGGAGGCCTTTGTAATCCAAACTAAACTTTGACTGATAATGCTATATCTATATACTCTATCAAATCAACTTGATTTGAGTATAAGCCTGCGAGCTAGCGAGAGTCGGCAAAGGCCTAATTAGGCTGTATGCTAACATATCAAGACCGTTCCAAGCTGAATTTTCTTGTCGCTTGTCAATACCTTCCTGGCTTTCTTAAGCAATCTGTTTTCAATATTGGGCACAATTTCCCCCTCACATTTACGTTTCATGTCAACTTTCATGCTGGCTCAGGAAAACCCATCAGCCTCATATACCAAGAATTCCTTCGTTCACTTCAAGTTTTAAGTTAAACTCCATAGTCCCTTCAAGCCTATTGATGGCACACCGCACCAGAAGGCAAATTGAAGGCAATAAGCATGAGCTTCATGTTTGTTAATTACATAATCACCCCAAACTGACTCCCTAGGACTATTCTAGGCTCCTTCCACTCTAGTTAAATATTTAATTCAGGCTGCCCTTGCAGTTTGGAGCCCCACACTCGCAGCGGACTTTGTCCCCAGCCTCCTCCTTGAACCTGCATAGTTGGTGACACGCCAAAAAAGCAGTAGTAGTGACCAGACTCACAGCACTTCCTTTGTAGCCAAGCATGCACGTGTCAATCCTCTCATGCACGCAACCTGCTTGCTTAATTAAAGCGGCCTAAACAGCGCATGTCCTCCTTTGTGCTCATTAATGGAAGACTGGTTTAATGTACGCTGACCATTATCCACAAGAAAAACCCTCCCTTTATTTAACTCTTTTCTGTAATTTTAATTTCACTGTCTGCGTAAATTAATATTTTTTCCTTTCCTTTCTCTTTTCCTGTAGTCAAAGGTAAAGGGCTGGCACCTGAGGCCCCTTCCCTGTATCATGCCAAGCGTATCGATCAGGCTGCGGATATGACAGGACAAAAAGTGTGAGGAGTGTGTCCTCCAACCCTACTTGCACCAGTGCAATGCATTTTCGTTTCTTTCCTTTACCTGTAGCCAATGTGAGCTCTCCCTAGGTACCTGCCCCCTAGCTCTCTCCAGGTTCTCGTGCAATGCATTAACCTCCCCCCCCTCTAATCTCACCTGTAATCAAAGGTGAGCTCCTGGCCAGCCTTCAAATCTGACTTGGCATAGAAGGCCACGTGGGGGCTGTTGTTTGCATCATTGATCACCTGGAATAGGAAAGGCCACAGAAAAAGGGACACAGATAGTGTAAACAGTGCCATTCTATTTCCAAGAATAGGGCACAGCATTAGAGCAGTGAGCACACCGCACGGCAATTCACATTCCATGTGCACGTGTGTTGGCATGTGTGTGTGTGCGTGTGTGTGTATGTGTGTGTGTGTGTGTGTGTCAAGCACCAAGTCATGGCACGACATAGCAAAGAAGAGGCAAATTGTTTACGAGACCGCTCAACCACAACGCCTTGTAGACACACAAAAGCACCGCTAACAAACATGCACTCACACACAGGCAGGCTCACACGCAGACTCACACACAGGCACACACATACAGGCACACACATACACTACGGACTGAAGCAGCAAGTACAAAGCAGCAAGTACAAATTCCGAAACTGGCACACAGTCATATGAGAATGGTCCTTGAAAAAGTGAACTTTAATCTGGCACTCGCACAATTGTTATCACTTTTTTTACAGCAGCAAGAGCAGCCACCTTTACTTGCACAATCTTTCGCGGTGTAAACCATCACACTGCGTTTGCTTTTCACAAATTCCGTGCTTGTGATTGTCAGCTGGCTCATTATACACCCACCCGGGTATACAGGGACGGCATGCAGCAGTGGTTGCAGAAGCGGCTGATGCCGCCACAGTTGGTGGAGTCCACTACCACGTCATCATTGACCTGTGTGACAAGGTGTGTGTGTACGTGTGTGTATGTGTGTTTGTGTGTGCGTGATAGCGTGATGTTTGTATGCCAAGTAGAAATTGTGGAGTCCACCACCACGTCATCATATGAGTGTGTATGCTTATACTTTTGCTTGCAGAGTAAGGTTATCATTGGTGCAAAAAGAACGAGCGAACTAAACAATGGCAAAAGCAACAGGGGAGTTTTTGACCGGTTGTGACTTAAAGCCAAGAGCAATAGCAGTAAGCAATTAAGCCCAGAACAGAAAGATGACGTTGATGACACCACAAAAGGAAAAACAGGCACATTCTTAAAACACCTGCAAACAGCAGCTTGAATACTTGTGGAGTAGCTAGTGAACGTGGACAAGCTGCACAAGCAGCTGCATGAAAGGTGGGTGGAGGAAAGCTAGGCAAGGCATTCATCGCCACACAACAATCTTGTCCGCACACCCCCGAGAACATGTATGGTCAATATCCAAATACACGGTACTGATTTTGAACCAAAGGGTCAGTGACATAGATTGGGTGCTTCTTAGTGTGAGGCAGCACACACACCCTGAACAGGTAGCAGTCCTGGCCCCCCTCTCGGTAGCGCATCTCTCTGTGGTCTGCCATGGAGTTGCGCACGATCTCACCCTGACTACATTTATTTGAGCACCACTTGTTGTAGACAGACACGCTGCACACCCACCCTGAACAGGTAGCAGTCCTGGCCCCCCTCTCGGTAGCGCATCTCTCTGTGGTCTGCCATGGAGTTGCGCACGATCTCACCCCGGTATTCAGCCACCAGGGAGTCCTGAGGGATGGCACGCAGCGCGAAGATGCCCCAGCCGTGGATGCCTGCGCAATTGGGTGGGCGTCTTGATGGTCAAGCATGTGGTTTGAATTATGTGGCTTTAGCCGTGCGCAAGGATACGATGCCTCTGTGCTACGATGCCTCTGTGCAGTTTCCGATCGGTGGGTGCTTACATCATCATGTGCAAGGTGCAGTGCACATTGTGCGATACACACACACATGGTGCAAGTTACGCTGCATGGTGAGGGTGTGTTTAGGTTAGGTAGGTGGCACCAGGTGGCGTTCACGGTAGCGCCAGATGTCAGATGCTTGGAAAGGTATGCTAGAGACACATATTTGTGCGCCTCTGTGTGTGTGTGCGTGTGCGTGTGTGTGTTTGTGTGCGCGCGTGCGTGTGTGTGTATGTGTGTGCGTGTGTGTGTGCATGTGTGTGTGTTTGCTTGTGTGTGTGTGTGTGTGTGTGTGTGTGTGTGTGTACACGCCACTATGTGCGCACCTGACTTGCCAAAGGATAAGCGCGACTGCTCGGCAGCCCTACTTTGCCTCAACTTTTCCTGCACGCGACCCTGCAAAAAAATACACGGGGAATAAACGTGAGAACTACACTGCGTGACACACTCTCGCACCCACACATAAGAACGACACAAGTAAGGGTTTGCTTCGGCACTCCCACATGCCGTCTGGGCCTGTGTCAGCTATACTGGGCCTGTCTGTATCAGAGCTACAAGAAGCTGAGGTCAGGTTTCTCAAAGATCCAAATTACGAGCGATGAAATTATCCGTGACACATCGAGAGAGGTGTGAACAGAACAGGTGTAAATGGATACTGCATCAAGACGGCACCCATTTTTTGTGCAACAGAAAAGGCCAGACCCATACTTATATATATACACACCAGTACACATGCACAGCATCAGTAGACTAAAGTAACGCCATCCTTACATTGCTGGGGACTACGCAGCCAGCCTTAGCTTCAACCAAATTGAGTTAAGTAGCTCACAAATTGGGTAGCTCACGAGTAGCTTAAGAGGTAGGTAGCTCACGAGAATGGGGTTGTCGCAGGCATTGATGAGGACATTCATAATCAATTAGAATTTGGTAAATACAAAAAGCTTGGTAATACTTCATCTGTTCGCGAAGCTTTTCAATCACAAGCTTAATTCAAGGGGTGTGTAGCTCACGTGAATTTGGGCGTGCAGCGCTTGCCTACTAAATTTGCAATGTGGTGAAAAGCCTTTACATGGAGCAGGCGTACACACACACCAAAGCCTTTGCCTAATCATATGCAACAAAAACTTTCGAAACTTTGTGCACTTTTGTGCACGGGCTCCGTCGCGCATAATTGTCAGCGACACGCAAAATGCCACTGAATGTGCAGTTCATGGTTCATTGGAAATAGTGTCTCAGGCTGTACGGATACACACGCTGCACATCAACTAAGCCGACTGTTTATAAACAAAGCACATTACGCATTATCTCAGCACATTGCGCATCAACTCAGCACATTGCACATACATTGCGCATCAACTCAACACATTGCACATAACTCTCATTGAAATGTATGTTTGAGTATCTTTTTCTTCTGTGATATTGCCACCCAAATCCATAGTGGCCACATTTGCCAAGTGCCCCCACAACGCGCCACACTTTGAAAAAACTGTGCAATAAGCCGCAATAATACGAAGTGGAGACCTGAATGCAAACATACGCATATACACAAGCACGTTCACGCGCACACACATACACACGCAATCGTGTTTGCCACCCAAACACACACATGCCACATGCTGGAAATTTCACCCCAAAACTACGCAATATTTGCAGCGTACATCAAACCAGATGGTTCATAACAGTGACCTAGACAAAGATACTAACACCCTCACCCTCACCCTCACCCTTACTTGCACCCACACCCACACCCACTCACCCACACCCACACCCTCACCCTCACCCTCAGCCTCACCCCCACCCTCACCCTCACCCTCACCCTCACCCTCACCCTCACCCTCACCCTCACTCACACCCCCACCCCCACCCCCACCCCCTCACCCACCGACCCCCTCCCCCCCCACACTTACACAGGCAGGCTCACATCCACTCACACAACCCTTACTCACATCCCTTTCTTTAGAGGGATACATAAAAGGCACGACACCCAACACGCACACCGTCAAAACCGCCAGCCTACATACCCACTCCTGTTGACCAAAAGCATGAGGCGGTGGCAAACAGCAAAAAAAGCACGACAGCCACTAATATAATTCTTCACGTCCTCCCCAAACCCTTTTCACTCACTTTAACACGCACAACAAAAAAACATACCACACACACCTGCTGCGTTCGCTCCCGTTTAATCACTGCTGCTGCTGCCTCAGCTTCTGTCTTCACTGCTGCTGCTGCTGCTTCTGCCGCAGACCCTGCTGGCGTGTGGTTTGCACCTGCACGTGTGTGTGTATGTGTGTGAGCGAGTGATGTGTGGCTTGCACCTGCACATGTGTGTGTGTGTGTATGCGTGTGTGTGTGTGTGTATGTGATGTGTAGCTAGCACCTGCACCTGCATATGTGTGTGTATGTGTGAGTGTGATGCCTCCCATGCACTGACTGGTCCACGTGCAAAGAATAAGATCATCGCTTTGATTCAGTGAGACCATCGTACAAAAGCGAGAACAATGGCTTCATCTGGCAGGTTTGATAAATCCCTGTAACACCCCCCTATTTTTACAGCAGGCATTTAATTTTTACACAAGGACACCCACACCCATAAACACACACTCACACCCACCAGCAGGCGGCGGCCGCTCATCCTCAATAGGCTCTGGCTTCACAAAAATTGGCTGCGGCTGCTGCTGCTGTTGCTGCTGTTGCTGCGGCTGCTGCTGCTGTTGCTGCGGCTGCTGCTGCTGCTGCTGCTGCTGCTGTTGCTGCTGCTGCTGCTGCTGTTGATGCTGCGACAGGTCCTCCTGCAGTCCTCCACCATCAGGTCTTACACCCCCCCCCTCACTTCCTCTAAACAGGGGTCCTTGTTGATGCTGGGGCAACAGCCCGCTGGAGGCACCTTCTGTCTTCACGGCCACGCTGCCGTTGACGAAAAAGCTGGGCGCTCCTGTGAGTGTGTGTATATGTTGTGTGTGTGTGTGTGTGTGTGTGTGTGTGTGTGTGTGTGTGTGCATGCATGTGTATATCTCTGTTGTGTGCCCATGTCCGTGTATGCTTGCACTTGCCCCTTACGCCCCTTATGCTCGTCCGCATAAGATTAAGCACGGTCAAGCCTGACCTGCATCCGCCTGGCACCATCGCAAGAACGCTGCTTCATATATTGCATTGTCATCTACAAAGATGGCCAAAGCCGTCCAATACAAAGCGTGCCTCATAGATTGCACTGTCATTTAAAAAGATGGCCAAGCTGTACGATACACAGCATAACCACACAAACCGCTGCTGAAGAGAGCTTTGATGTCAGTACCAAACTCGCACACAGCTCTGCATACATAAATTACCAACACACGCATACACACACACACAGAGAGAGAGAGAGAGAGAGAGAGAGAGAGAGAGAGAGAGGGTAGGGGGGGAGGGAGAGAGCGAGCAAAATTTGAAATCAAAGGGCAGACGAGCGCGCCGCATATACGAGATCTTTCACCAAACTCAAAGAATATCCAGGAGTGGGAATAATTATAATGTTAAGACTGGGAATATTACATGTTTCCAGTCATGAAGAATATTTACACAACCAATAAACATCGCTCTCATAGATAGCCGGGTCTGGCATGGGTGCTGGAAGGAAAGCCTCCAAATTCCGTAACAGAAAACAGAACAGTGCATCAGGCCTGACTACCTCATCAAGTCACTGACTATGGTTCACTCATACACGCATTTACAACACTGACGCGCATACACTAACACCCACATCTCCCCCCCACACAAGGACACAAGTACATAGGGTTGGCCAGAACGTAAATATACACCGAATATGACCGTACATTTGGCGATGTCCTTGCCAATAGTACCGTATATTCACCGTATTTACACAGTTCTAGCCAACTCTACACATACAGCTTTGGACAGCAACAACATACCTGCCGGGGCAACAGTGCTGAAATCTAGGGGGGGGGCTGCGGGGGCTTCCATAGCTTTGAGAGCCGAAAGGGCTGCGGCCTCAGCTTTGATGGTAGCCTGCACAGAGTACGATGCGTGCGTAGTGCAGAGGTTCAAGTGTCTTTGCTTCTTGAGTGTGTTTGTATGTATAGGTGTTGCGTGTGCGTGGTGCAGAGTTCAAACGCTCAAACGCCTTCGCATCTTGTATTTGTATGTGTATGTGTGGTGTGTGCGTAGTGCAGAGTTCAAACGCCTTTGCATCTCGTGTTTGTATGTGTGTATGGTGTGTGCGTGGTGCAGAGTTCAAACGCCTTTGCGTTTTGTGTATGCATGGTGTGTGTTTGGTGCAGTATTTGGGTGTGTGTGTATGCAAGGCCAACACACTTTCAGTTGTCTTGTAGAGTGAAAGTGAGAGCCACAACTTTTGAGCTTAGCTACTGGTTGCGTTCCTGGGCTGCACACACAAACACACACACGGGCACACGGACACACACACTGACAGACACATACACACACGGACACACACACCGACACACGGACACACACACTGACACACACGGACACACTTACACAAACACACAGATACGCCTACTTGCTTTGCCTGCGCCTGCTCTGTTGCTGCTGCTGCTGCCTCACACCCGTGCACAAACACACACACACACACACGAACGCATACACACGGACACAAATACGCATACAAACACACAGAGACACATTATCCTGTCTATTCTGCTCACGCTTCCTCTGCTGCTGCCTCACACATGCACACACACAAACACACACACACACAAATGCACACACACCTGCTTTGCCTGTGCCTCTTCCGCCGCAGCAGCTGCCTCCTGAGCGGCCTCCCACTCAGCAGGATCCCACACACGGCCCGGAGGGATCTCCCACAGTCTGAAATGCAGCGCGTGGGCGTTCATGGCAGTTATAAACGTGTCCATAAGGATCTCCCACAGTCTGAAATGCAGCGCGTGGGCGTTCATGGCAGTTATAAACGTGTCCATAAGGATTTCCCACAGTCTGAAATGCAGCGCGTGGGTGTTCATGGCAGTTATAAACGTGTCCAAAAGGGATCTCCCACAGTCTGAAATGCAGCGAGTGGGCGTTTATGGCAGTTATAAACGTGTTTATGTCCATAAGGGTGGCATGAAGTGACACACATGCCTCACACATGCACACACACAAACACACACAAACACTGACACACACGCTGCTTATTTGGGCAACACACACAATCAGCAGGCTTCTACACACGGCCACGTAGGGGTATCTCCCACAGCCTGAGGTGCGGTGTGGCTATGAAAGAGGACACATGTGCAGGGTTGGCCAGAACCATACACATACAGTATACATACGGCACTTTTAGTACGGAAACCTCCAATTTCACCGTCATACACGGTGCAGATATACGGCCAATCTGACATGTGCGAGCACATACGTGTTCTCGTGAGGCACACAGTGAGCAGCATCCCCACATGACATTAAGGGACTTTTCTACCGAACAACAATTACACCTCAGATCCACCGTGCTCGACGCAGTTGAATCTCCACAGCTCCACCGCAATGTGTGTGTGTATGTGTGTGTGTGTTTGTGTGTGTGTGTGTGTGTGTGTGTGTGTGTGTGTGTGTGCGCGTGTGTGTGTGTGTGTGTGTGCGTGTGTGTGTGTGTGTGTGTGTGTGTGTGTGTGTGTGTGCGCGCGCGCGCAGCACAAGCGCACGTGACAGATGCCACATCCAAAACACATATCAACTCTACCATTCTCAACGCACTTGTGCCTCCGCAGCCCGGCAACAACGTGCGGTACTGCACGGATGTACGCACGCTTGCCATGCCGTGGCCCAGGCCCCCCTCCTTTGCCTGCATGTGCAGTTTCACAATTAGAAGCAGCATTTAAACTTGCAGTTTATATTAGCAGTTGATATCCGCAATAGAAGCAGCAGTTCATATTTGCAGTTTTACAATACAAGCAGTTTTATTCGCAGTTTATACTCGCAGTTTTTTAATGTAAGCAGTTATTTACGTATTTGCACATGCATGACTTAATATTGAGACAAGTGCATATTCCCGGCTCATAGAAATTTGTTGGAAAATTGTGACGACCTGGAATCTAACTGTCAACTGACGGACGCAATTTGAGGGCCTTTCTGGCCTCGTCACTGATGGACACAATTTGGGGGCCTTTTAGGCCTCGTCGTCACTGATGGACACAATTTGGACGCCTTTTCGGCCTCGTCGTCACTGATGGACACATCTGTGGGCCTTTTTGGCCTTCTCATCAATGATGGACACAATTTGGAGGCCTTTTCAGTCTCGTTGTCACTGATGGACACAATCTGGGGGCCTTTTCAGCCTTCTCATCACTGATGGACACAAATTGGAGACCTTTTTGGCCTCGTCGTCACCGATGAACACAATTATGGGCCTTTTCGGCCTTGTCGTCACTGATGGACACAATCTGGGGGCCTTTTCGACCTTCTCATCAATGATGGACACAATCTGGAGGCCTTTTTGGCCTCGTCGTCACTGATGGACAAATTTTGAGGGCCTTTTTGGCCTCGTCGTCGCACATAGGTGACAGCAAGGACAAAATTGAGGATGAGGATTACATAAAAAAGTACTTTGTTTAAAAATTGATTAGTTTGTATCGAGTATTTTGTTTGAGAAATGAGAGGGGTAACTTGGGCAGGCCCCCAGTAAAAAGAAAACATCAGAGGCAGTAAAATCCACTCCCCAAATTAATCGAGGAGAAAATACCGTGCAGGATGAAGCAGGCAACCAACCACCACTTACCAAAGCCGCCCCCTGCCCCGGGCGGCAGCAGGTACTGGGGTGGCCGGCTAAAACCGTCGCCGCCTCCTGTGTGTGTGTGTGTGTGTGTGTGTGTGTGTGTGTGTGTGTGTGTGTGTGTGTGTGTGTGTGTGTGTGAGAGTGAGAGTGTATGTGCCAGTGTGTGAGAGAGTGCATGTGCCAGTGTGTGAGAGAGTGCATGTGCCAGTGTGTGTGTGTGTGCGCGTGTGTGTGTGAGTGTGTATGTGTCAGTGTGTGTGTCAGGTAAGAATGCGTCCATCCCCCCAAATCCTACACCCTTCTACTTCACCCACCTTGCATGTCTGAAGGCAGTGGTGGTATGGTGCCTGCATGTCTGCCCTGCTTGCAGATGATGCACATGCAACCCAAGCGGTGCTGACGAGGGGGACGGCCGGGACCACGCTTTGGCACAACCTCCCCACCTGCACATGTGTGCATGTGTGTGTTTGTGTGTGTGTTTGTGTGTGTGTGTGTGTGTGTGTGTGTGTGTGCGTGTGTGTGTGCCTGTGCCTGTGCGTGTGTGTATTTGCATGCATGCATGCATGTGTGTGTGTGTGCGCGTGCATGTGCGTGTGTGTGCATGCGTCTGTGAGTGTGTGTGCGTGTGCGTGTGTCACATGCAGTCAAGGATAAATGACACGCTATACATTACCAAGTCAAGTTGTGAGGAGTGCTTAGGCATGATTGATTTCCCCTCCCGCACATGCATGCGTCTTGCACAGCAAAGGGTTTATCGCACTCCTCGTCAAATTGGGGTGTAATATGCAGCTTTCCGGCGTTGCCACTGCATTCTTCTGCAGGTGACAAAAACGCCCACAACAAGCTGCTTCCTCATGCTGCGGTGTTTACGAGCCGCTGGTCGTACACAGCAGAGGGCATCACCAGCATTGCTGCTGCAGTCTTCTGCAGTAATTGAAAGACAATTGCTTCTCATGTTGCAGACACACACACAACCACACACACACACACACACACACAATATTTACGAGCGCTACTGCAGTCTTCTGCAGTGAGCGAAAGTAAGCCTTCTCATGCTGTTGCGTTTACGAGCTGCTGATCTTAAGAAAGCAGAGGGCATTACCAGCAGTGTACGCTACATATAACTAATTTTAGCCAGAATCATAGATATACGGTGTACATACGGTATTTTTGGCTTGGAAATCACCAAATATACGGTGTATATATACGTATATATATATGATTCTGGCCAACCTACATATAACATTTCAGCGCCAAATGTGCAGCCTCGCGCAGCTCTGACCGTCTTACGGGATAAACCTTATCTCTGCATTATGTTCAGCAACTCCGTGAATCAGGCCCGCAATGCAAGAGAACACAAACCGCTCCTTGTATTATTTCAGATCCGCACGAGCAAAGCAAGACAGTTGTCTGGTCTGCGCCAGTTCCTAAATGTATCAAGAAGAGGTCTGCTGTGTCGCTGCAGCGCCTCACAACATATGCAGTGTGCGGGTAACGCATAAAACATGGTGAATGTTCGGGGATGTGCCCAAATCCTAAATGTATCAAGAAGAAGTCTGCTATGTCGCTGCAGCACACAACATCTGTGTCGCTGCACAACACCTGTGTCGCTGCACAACACCTGTGTCGCTGCACAACACCTGTGTTGCTGCACAACATCTGTGTCGCTGCACAACATCTGTGTTGCTGCACAACATCTGTGTTGCTGCAGCACACAACATGCAGTGTCGCTGCAGCACCTCACAACATGCAGTGTGTGGGCCGTAATGCATAGAACATGTATAAAACATGGGTTAATGTTCGGGGATGTGCCCAAATGATTTGTGTTCCTGAGCCGTGGCTGCAAGGGAAACACTGTGTTAGAAGTTCTGCTTTTATTAGACTGCAGACAGGTTCAGAGGGGGGTACCTGAGGACCAAAATGGATATGGGTTTTAGCATGCTCCTAGGGTATGGGCACCCTATCTGGCACTCTTCAGGCTCAGCACTGGAGGAGCTGCGCCGGAGGAGTGCCAGTGAGGGTGCCCATACCTAATCGGATGCAGCGTGAACCCTACTTTTTGAGCAGCCATATGCTGTATCTGACCAGCCAGCGCACCAAACTGAGTGATTTTTGAAAGGTCATTGCAAAAGCAATGGAGCAAAAAGACCAAGTGGTTGGCGAGGTTTGCAAACAATTGCGCCATTCCCCATGCAAAGTACCCATCAAGGATTCAGATGCACAATGTGTGCATTTAGTCCAGTCATTTCTTACGCAGGGCGACTGAACTAAATCTGAGCACATGCTCTGGTATCTTATAAAGTCAGCATCAGTGGGAAGCTAGATTGGGTCTGCTTTGATGAGCTAATGTGTAAGTAGTTGCCCCTCTAATGCAGAAAAATGAGCATGTTTATACTTTTGCTCAGACAACACCTTCTGAGATATATTTGTGTGTGTTTTTAAGCTTGCAGCTATTTTGTTGCGTCTATGCACTTCTTATAGTTGCTTGTTGCATTGTATGAGGACAGAAGTACTAGGGCGGAGCAAGCTTTATGTAATAAATTATAATACAATACAGAAACATACATAAGCACCTACAAAATCAACGATCTAGCTCAAAATGTAGCAACGGATTCATAAACAGGGATGCACACACACGCATGCAACTGAACACGGACACACATGCACACAATCGCATGCATGCAGAGGCCGGAGTGTCTCATCACCCATCCACAGAAATCACATTCACACTCCCTCCCACAACTACACACGCTACTCACGAAAACTCCTGGAAACACTCACACTCTCTCTCCTCCCCCGGACACACACGAAAAAATATATACCTCCCTCCCTGACACAAGATAAGACACACAGACACTCCCCCGCCCCCCCCCCCAACACATGTGTGTGTGCACAAGTCCCTCTCTCCCCCCCACCTAACACACACAAACACATACAATCCCCCTCCCCTTCCCACACCCACACTCACCCACCTGCACCTG
>Ga0307968_1001893_pt1 | contig 17266 bp, 19 predicted proteins | sample OrgLakmetagen650_FD_201834 | JGI IMG/M metagenome (GOLD analysis project Ga0307968, IMG submission 201834) | Saline water microbial communities from Organic Lake, Antarctica - #650 | ecosystem: Environmental > Aquatic > Non-marine Saline and Alkaline > Saline | place: Antarctica: Organic Lake... | reverse complement strand
CCTTGTCTCTTTTTCTGGTGTCTTGTTCAGTCTGGCCTCCTTCTCTTCTTGAAGCTGCCTTTTTTTTTTTGCTATAGCTCAACTGCCCTCGCTGGCGGATATAGCTGTGTAACCCTTACCCTTACCCCTTACCTTACTTATTGGGTAGGGGAAGTATCTACACGGTACTAATTTCGATGAAATGTATATCTCGTTTGTTTGGTTATGCATGTGTTTTATGGTTTCATAACCAGGGGACCCCTTGAGAGAGGCGCTACTCATTGAGGAAAAGATGTGCAAGAGCCTTTACAAAAGCGAGTTCATCCCTTGTCCACAAGTTGTTGTGCTAACAATAACTAGTGAAAAGGAACGACGCCGAAGGACGTGGCGATCCCAGCAGCAGGCTATCACGCTTAGTCGAAGAGGGAGAAGCCCATCTCCTCCTCCTCGGACTCCTCCTTGGCAGCCTCCTGCATGATTAAATACACAGAAGAGAGAAACGGTTGTGTGCCGGCACAACATCACATGAAACGACCACACTTTTTTTATCGAACAGAGGGGCGAAATTTAGGAGTCGTTGCGCAGCAGATTCAAGGCAATACTGTTTCAGGCTGCACGACTCACTTTCACCCTGAATACATTTGGATAACAAGGACAAGCAGGCTTGCCAAAACAGCTGCCCTATAAACAGATCCAGTGGCCCCTAGACACACTGCAAATTTAGCATCTTAAAACAGCCTAAATGCAGCCGGCAATGCAACTGTGCTTGACGTGGCAAAAACTGCCTTTTTTGTGGGGGAGCAGCAGCAGCAGCAAATATACACTGCCATTTGAGAAAACATACTTAACCCCCCTCTCTCTAAATCATGCTATATAAGTAGGGTTGGCCAGAACCGTACATATACACCGAATATGATCATATATTTAGTGAATTCCCTGCCATAAACACCGTACATACACCGTATATATAAGGTTCTGGCCAACCCTATACATAAGCTGCACGTCCAGTGTGACGTGAGAAAGGAGAACTTGCCAGCACCTCAACCCCTGACCAATCAAAGCACGTCGCCATTATAAATCACACGACAACACCCACCTTCTTGGCGGGGGCACCGCCAGCGGGGGCTGCAGCAGGGGCGGCAGCTGCAGCGAATGCTTCGGGGTTGGCAAGGATGTCCTTGACCTGCATCCATTATGTGGAAAAGGGTGAGGTGAGTCACGAGGAGAAAGAGGTTTGAGGTGAATCCTAGGAAAGATAGCAGTACGGCGCTAAAGACAACAGTAGAGATGTGGGCCCTAGGTGTGGTCCCTGGTTTTATTTCAAGAGAATTTGTTATCTGTCACACACACACACATACACGCGCACACACAGGGCATCGTGATTGCGATTGTAAAGCAATGAACAGAAGCAACCAAGATGCCTTGGGTATGTGTGTTCATGTGTTTGCACGTGCACAGCACGCGTGCCACCAGAAACAGACCAGTTTGTGAGCACTATGTGCCTTTCTTACAATTGCTGAGCGTAATCAAGGCAATGTTAGGATTGTTTCTCGTCCCCTGGTCACTGGCTAGGTAACTTCCAGACAAGAAACGTGAATCACAGCACTGTGCAGGTACAAGGCGAGGCTTGCCTGGCACCGAACTGCACTCTCCAAAGCAAAAAACAGTGCAGTTTGGACAAGCCCCCTAACATCGCCTAAGCTTGTATGTGCGCCCCCGTGCACGTGCACAACCATGCAAAAGCCTGATCTCGACCTCACCAATCTGACCAGCTGCCCCCCAATCCAGCAAATTTACTGGATTTCATGCTACCTCTTGAAAGTCCTTTTTTCAGGACAAAAACGAGCACATCCAAGGGGTAGCATGATATTCCGTGTCAAATAAGGTTCCTACCAATATCACCCTGCACAAGACATTCCTAGTTTTGCTTTGAAGCGGTTTTTCAATACCATAGACGAGATCCAAGTGTGCTCTCATGCAACGCCTTCACTGCACCATTCTTGTTCATGTTACCACATACCATGATAATCCCTGTGCGGAATGATACAGACATATACCCAAGGCCATTGCACGGTACCGTGAGACACGTGTCCTGCCTGTCAAGTCTTGTGAGCTGCTGCATTTTCAGACACTGGACCTTTGCGCTAGTGTTCTTAGCTTTTACACACACCTACATATATTCTCAACAATGACATGAAGCCCAGTTTGCTATTAAAGGAGAATCAACCTGTTTCATCTCAAGCAAAAAGGAAGACAGCTGGCAGGTTGAGAGCCAGCACAGGTGCACACACATACCTTCTGGGCCTTGGGGAAGGTGTAGTCGGTGGCCAGAGACAAACCCAGCACGTTCTTGTAGGCGTTGATGACGGAGTGGGGCACGGATGCCAGGGTGGGGTAGCCGGTGGCCAGGGACAGGGCAGCCACGTTTGCAATACCTGTGTATGAATGTGTGTGCGCACGTGTGTGTATGTGTGTGTATATGTGCGCACGCGTGCGCTGCAGGAAAACCTGCTTTTATAGCAGCGAATCTGGTGGAAGTGGAGTACTTTGTTAACAGCAATGATTACACTACCCAATGATGCGACGTATTCAGTTCAGAGGCACGACATGTCTTTATTGTATGTTAGAACCAGCAGCTGATGCAAACAGCACTGCCTTCCTGACAGCGGAAGCTGTAACGCAGAAAGGCCTTAGGCATTGGGAAGAACGCATAGGATGGGAGCAGGGAAACGCACGCTGCCCGAGGATTGATCGCGTACGCTGCAAAGGCGGCAGCCATGGTAGCGCTAGTTCTGTATAGATCAAGAGCACAATTGCTAGATCTTGACAGACCTAGCATTACCATGGCTGTTGCCGTAACAGCATATGCGATCAAGTCGATGTGCACTTGGACGACTGACAGATTCCAACAGACTTACACACCTGCTGACACAGCTGCGGCCATGTCATCATCAGTGATGTCAAGCACAGCGGGGTCGTACAGGGTGTTGTTCTCAAACACCTGCGTGCGTGTGCGTGTGTGTGTGCGTGTGTGTGTGTGTGTGTGTGTGTGTGTGTGTGTGCGCGCGACGTTCAATCCATCTCGAATTCATCACTGCTACACATCCGTGGAAGGGAGAGAGATACAAAAGGGGATGGCGACAGGAATGGATAAATATGATCTTTGTGACACGCACTTCTGCAAGCGGAGGCAAACAAGCAAGAAAGGGACGCAAAGCAACACCGTGGCAAGAGCAAACGGCCGAGGGTGGGCAGTGAGGAAGAAAAAAAAAGGATTTAATCACACACACGACTACTCACTGCAGCAAACTCACCTGCTGGATCTCCAGTCCGTACTTGAAGGGCTTGATGCCAAGCTTGGACAGCAGGGTTGCCTGGGAGGCGCCCACACGCTCACCGACCTTCACCAGGTGCACATCGTTGACCATATCGATGGTACCCTTGGTAATCTTGGTGGCGATACCCAAGGCCTGCACGTGTGCGTGTGTGTGTGTGCGTGTGTGTGTGTATGTCTGTGTGTTGCTGTGTGCATATACATGTGTGAGTGTTCATCCATTCCATGGGCGCTTTCTTTCATGTTTCAAGCTCACATAGTCTAGGATGTCTCTACAGCAATCATGCTGCCAAACACATTTACAAAACGAAACCCAGTTGAAGTACTCGCCAATTCACCTGGAAGAAGGACGTCTGAGAGGGGTCCATGCCAGTAGAACCAGCTGGCACGTGGACGTCACAGGGAGCGATCAGGTTGACACGGGCGGGAGCACCGACCTGTATGTGTGTTCATGTGTGTTCATGTGTGTGTGTGTGTGTGTGTGTGTGTGTGTGCGTGCAAGCATGTGTGCGTTTGCGTTTGCGTGTGTGTGTGTAAGCATGCGTTTGAGCGTACTTGCGTATGCATGTGTGTGCGTGCGTGTGTGCATGCACGCATACACGTCTGCATCTGCGTGTGCATGCATGTGTGTGTATGCGTGTGTGTGTATGCGTGTGCACGCATTTGTGTTCATGCGCGTGTGCGTATGTGTACACGTATGTGTGTGTGCATGTGCTTACACGTATGTGTGTGTACACGTGTGTGTGTGTGTGTGTGTGTGTGTGTGTGTGCCCGCGTGTGTGTGTGTGTGTGTGTGTGTGTGTGTGTGTGTGTGTGTGCAGCCACACCCCCTTCCTTTCCCCCCTCACCTTGTACTTGTTGATCTCATCCTTCACATCGTTGAGGTCACCGTTTGTGAAGATGACTCCCACGTTGTACACCAGCTTGTCCAGGATGCACTTCCACTTGTCATCACCACTGGTCTCGCAGTACAGCTTGATGGAGCGCTTCATCATGGTGTTCTTGCCCATGAGAATGATGGCTCCAGGGCGCAGACCCTGTAGCAAGTCGGGAGAGGTCAAAAAAGCGCATGAGGATTCTATAGTGTTCCGCCAATTTGTGCTGACAATCTTCGCCCCTCTCTGTGCAATTCTAACAGCGTGCACACAGTAGTAGCAGGCGCAACGCAGAGACTGCGTGGCATCTCTCGACGTAGGCCCCCCGTCTTGGCGGCCCGTGCACTCCTCTCCCACTGCCCAAAGAAAAAACTCACCCGCCGAATCTGCTGGAACTGCATGGAGCCAACATTGTCGGCGCCCACGATGAACGCCTTGTCGTAGGTGCTCAGGAGCTTGCACACCTTGTCGTGGTCTGTGCGCAAAACAATTAGGGACGAGGGCTCAGCACAACAGCCCTCCCGCCACACGGCTGCAAACACGATGCGCCTGCACTCCGCCTGTACACCTACATGCCTCCTTGGCAGCGATCTTGCTTGCTCCGGGCATGTTTCAAACTGCCTGGGAACTTGCACCGCCTGGAAAAACAGCGCCAACCGGTTTGAATACCGGAAGGTGACAAAGCTTTAAGCTGTTTTACAAAAATTTGGGGGAGGGGCGAGCGAACCAGCGGGGTCGTTTAAGTTTGCCCGCTTTTTCTGTTGCCCCGAAGCCGGCCCCGTTATATAAAGTATATAAATTCAAACTCATTTTCATATCGCTGCTTTCCCGACCAGGCAGTGAAGGAATGCAAGCACCTCGTTGAAACAGGGGACTGCACTCGGAGGTGAGGAAGGCACACACACAGGTGTAGAGGCAGAGAATCCGGACACTGCTACTGCTCCTTGCATTGCATGCATGCAACTTCGTTCCCCAAGGCACCTCTATGCACGGACGTTCTGCCTCACAAAAACGTGCTTGCAGGCACAACAGGCATAGCACGTCCAACATGGCTGTACACACTGACGCACATATACTTTTATACTCCTCATTTTCTGCACTTGTTGAACAGCAACCCGTCCAGCCATGCTCAGCGTCATCAGCATCCTAGTGGTGTGGCTCACCCAGCAGGCCAATGCTAACGAGGATGTGGCCACCGCGTATTTGACTGACTGCTCCATGTACTCCGACTGGTATGGCCAGCCTTGAAAAAGGTTTCCTAGTAAAAATGCAGCGTGAAATCAGACAGTCTTGCCTAATTATATCTTCAGGATATCAGTCAGTAAACACTTCCCTCCTGTACACATGCCGTCTGCGCACGCTGCGCACAGGCAAACCGTGGGCATGGCGTTCACTCACAAGACCACAAATCAAGGCGGCAGCATCAAGCGGGTCATGTGTTGCACAGATGCTGAGCGAGCACGCTACAATGACCAGCTGCTGAGCCTCATGCCTACCCGTGTGGCCCCCTCTTTTGCACTGAATCCACGTACAGGTGACGGGGCACTTTTATACATCTCTCTTTGATGCAGTGTTGGTTTATCTGAGTGGCTGTAGAGATAAATATGCCGCCTGTGCGAATAGGAACTCACTTAACAGGCGGATATGTTGATGGCTGATACATGACAATATGTGATGTGGTGCAGGCCTGCTAGTCAGGATCTGTTGTGACTATATGGCTACCAAGTACAGCCGTACATCTTTGAAGGCAGGGTTGTAAAAGTCACCTTGCTGACATTCGTTTCACCTTTCGCCTCATGTTTCAAACAAACCATAGCGATTAGAGCCGCCTCCTGCATCTTTAATCCCTGATCACGTGGGGAGTGGGGAAAGGTGTTCACTGACTGCTTACTTTTGTTCTCTGTTATACAGTTATACATAAAAAAGTACGTAAATGTGTTAGCCATACGCTTGGAAATTTACCTTGCCGCAGAACTACCGTGTACGTGTGGTTCCAACCAACCTTGCTTATTACTTATTACATACGTGAAGCATGCGGTTTCTGCAGTACCTTTACGCATGGCTCCTTCCTTTTTTTCCCCAGCTCCTTCCTCAACAATTGTGCTCTGCATGCAGGCGACAATTATGCGGCCTACAACAAGCCAGGGGCAGTGGTTGACTGGTAAGATTGGCGGTTGCAATTGCAATGTCACGTCACAAGTAGAAGAACATGGATCAGCATAGCACATGATATTCGACTTGAGTGTTTACCAGGCTTGCTTCGTTTAGGTGTTTGTTGGCTTCAAAGAGTCCAATCCTTGATCAGAGGGGTTCTTCGGTGTGCTTTTGTGTGTGTAGAGCCCAGCATCTTGATCAAGACCACATGGAGTTGCAACTTTAATCATCTTTACTTTCTATGTTTTGGTTATAAAGGGGTGTTGTTCCTGTCCCTCACTTGTTGATTTTTTGGCATTTCCGGGTCCAAAGGCCCTGCCACTTATCAATATGATGAAAGCGACCAACTTGTTGAATAAGACCAGTTAAGACAGCCAAAACTCGCAACAGTGCCCTCCTTATGCTTCCTTTAATAAAGTAACACGTCTATTTTTCTTACACTTGTGAAGGATGTCAACCTCTTTTCCTGAAGAGCACTGGGTCCTCATTCTTGACTCGGGTGGGTGAGCAAGTGTGTGTGTGTATGTGTATGTGTGTGCCAGCGTTATGTGTTACCTTACACCACCAAAGCTAGCTTAGGGTCAAGCTGTGCCGCAGATAAGGAAGCCGAGGGATTTATAGATTTGAGTAAGGAGGACAGGTTTCTAAAGGCATGCAAGTTGTTTCCAGTGATTCCAAATGTGTACATGCAAATGAATGCTGCGCAAGCGCAGCATCTTGGCTGACATTCCTTGACCAAACACGGTACTTATCAAGGTACAAAGCGTGATGTTTTCCTGTGTTTAATCGCAGACATGCTGCTCCGCAACCAGTTCCACCCCAACAACTACAACACGTCGCGAGGATGGGCTGCGTCAGCACGTGAGTTGGATTAGTTATTAAGAAGTTGAAGAGGAGAAAAGAAAAATGACGCAGGTAGTTCTGTCCCAAGCACTAAATCATTACACAGGGATGCACTGCGTCAGCACGTGAGTTGAACCAGTTTGAAAAAGAAATGAAGAGAGAAGGGAAAAAACGCAAGCAGTTCCACCCAACAACTGAAAAGTGGTAAAGGTAAAGGGAAACAGGAAAACGACGCAAGCTGTACCAGTTCAACTATTTAAAAGAAGTAAAGGGAGAGGGAAAAAGGAAAATGATGCAGGCGGCTCCACCCCAACAAATACAACACTTCATGAGGAAGCGCCGCATCAGCATCTGAGTTTAACTAATTCCTAGAAAAAAGGAATGGAGGTAAGGAAACCACCGCAGGTATTGAATTGAAACCATTTCTCACTGGTGATCAAACAAATGGAACCGCGTTTTGTGAAACTGTGCTAAACTTTAAAATTGCCTCGACTTTGAACCTTCCTAGTCCCATTAATACGGTGTGTGCGTACGGTTCTGGCCAACCCTACATGTTTTTGGTCGTGCTAATTTACTAATGTTACCAGGGATGTGTCATACGGGGTATTTGTATAAACGCCGTATCGTATTTAAAGCGTATTTTACCGTATTGAACGTCCCAAATGACCGTATGACACATCCCTGATTGTTACTTTATGTCATGGCAATCCTGCTCAGGTGTTGAATCCACTAGGTGGCGTGGTTTTACAAGCGCTTCCTTATCCATGCCATAATTGGTCACAATATTTGAGTACCGTTGCATGAGGCAATAGAAAAAATCCATGACAGTCACGTGTAAATTTTTGGCCTTCAGCTCAAGATGACCACCCACCCACCCAGAACCTCTTCCCTGACCCCCCACACTAATAAAAAGGGTGTCAATCTGCTCAGAATGTAAGCAGCTATTTTGCGCCATTTTCGTGCCAAATAAACTAATACCTAATACCTGAAGAGTTAAAAGGCAAAAACTGATATTTGCACGCGCTTGCACTGACCACCTGTTTAGTGCACAAATCCAACCAAAACCTTTGCCAAAGCACTTTTCTACTTTATTCATGCAACTCATGTGTAATGCAATACGTGAACTGCAAGTTTGGAATTAATTGCTGGTAATTTGTCTGAACACACCCCTGCGGCCTACTTGGGGGCGTCACATGCATTTCTGTGACCAGGCACCCAGACCCCCAATTTTAATCAAATGACCCAACAAGGGTGCCGTTCGACTGGGCTTGAGCGGAGAATTCCAAAACTATGTTTATTATTTGCTAGAAACGGCCCAGAAAAGTTATGGAGACCCCCCAAAAATTATGAGCACCCCCAAATGACCACCCATTAACCGACCCCTCAGAACCCACTCATTTATGTACCAGTCGATAGCTCTTGACGTCAGGGTTCCAAATATGTACTTTATATTTAATTGACACGTGACGCCAAAAAGGCATGATACCTACAGCCTCCTGACCGTTGCTTCCTTAATTATAAGACTAGGTTCTCAATTTCCTCTCTTCCCCTACATTGCTACCTATGCAATGCTCCTAATGGTGTGCAGGTCTCTGCCTTGCAATCACCTGATCCCAACACCTGATCCCCTTGCAAGCACCTCTGCCTTGCAATCACCTATTCCCAACACCTGATCCCCATTGAACAGCCCTTCTCCTACTTCCTGCAGGTGGCATGGTGTGTGGCTCTGCATCCAATTGGTGGTGCAGGACACAAAACGACATCCTTTCCTATTCCACGCCGGTAGTAGTGTCACACTCTCTGTTTGTTTTCTTTTTCTTCTCACATTTTCTGTCGATTTGCACCCGTGCAGCCTACAGTTACCTGATTGGTTCCACCAACGAGCTATGGACACGACACATCCCAAACATTCCTGCCAGAAATGACACCCTGGCTGGTCCGTACGGCCGTCATGCAGACCAGGTGCGTGGGTGTGTTAGTGTGCGGGTGTGGGGGTGTGGGTGCGGACATCCCTGCTAGGATTGACGCCCCCTGCAGGCCCATACTGCCATCATGCATGCCAGGCGTGTGGGATTGTTGTCGTGCGGGATTGTGGGTGCGGGTGGGCATGTAGGTAGGAGGACGTGGCATTTACGGCACCAGTTCATCCACTTATTTGATAATATTTTTGAAGGTGATATCAAAGGTTTTGTTTTTTCTACATAACTCAATTTATAAGTGCAGCTGTTTTTGATTGATTTATTTGTTGGGACCTATAGGTTGAGCAGCCATGCCATTTTGCCATCAGCCAGAGACTCGGGCTGTAGGCCATCCTTGTAACCCCTTGTAACCCCTTGAGCAGCCATGCCAGGCTGGAGGCCTTTGTAATCCAAACTAAACTAAACTAAACTAGGAGGACGTGCTCGCACATGATGAGCTTCTCCCAGCATGCCTGTCTCTCCTCCACCGAAAGGAGTGGCTTGGGCAGAGGGATGCAGGCTGGTACTCATTTTGCATGCATCTTCATATGTAGGGTTGGCCGGAAACCGTATATATACACCGTATATGACCGTATATTGGTGATTTCCCTGCCAAAATACTGTATATACACCGTATAATTACGGTCCTGGCCAACCCTATTCATATGAGCTTGCGTGCAGAGGGGGGAGGTGACTGTGGCAAATACAGAAAGGCAACACTGCATTGCGGCTCTCCCTTTTTCGAACGTTGGCCAGAGTGCGTTATGCATAGGGTTGGCCAGAACCGTATATATACACCGTATATGACCGTATATTTGGTGATTTCCCTGCCAAGATTATTGTATATACACCCTATATATATGGTTCTGGCCAACCCTGGTTGTGCACCAGGCAGGATGGTATTTGCCAAGCTTTCCCTGCTCGTTTCTGCGACACACATGTTTTCGTCTTGAGACCCAACATGTATATATAGGGTTGGCCAGAAACGTATATATACACCGTATCACCGTGTATGACCGTATATTCAATGATGTCCCTGCCAAAATTATCGTATATACACCGTATATATATATGGTTCTGGCCAACCCTGGTTGTGCACCAGGCAGGATGGTATTTGCCAAGCTTTCCCTGCTCGTTTCTGCGACACACATGTTTTTGTCTTGAGACCCACCATATATATATATATATAGGGTTGGCCAGAACCGTATATATACACCGTATATGACCGTATATCTGGCGACTTACCTGCCAAAAATACCGTGTATGCACCGTATATATATGGTCCTGGCCAACTCTACATATATACCAGCGGACGCCCCACTTCTAATTCAAGTTCAAAGCAGAAAAGCCCGATTGCATCTGCTTTTGGCTCGTAGTCCACTTACACACCAGCAGATCACTACTAGAGTGCAAGAAAAAGCAGGGAAGCGATAAACCTGAGATGGCAATTCATGATCTGTGTTACTTGGCTCTTGCTGTATTATGTATTCTACTGCCACTGCTGTATTATGTATTCTACCGCCACGTGCTTCCTACCTTCTCATTTATTTGGCTGCAGGTGGGGGGCTTCTTCCTCATGCACTGTGACGACCGGCAGCGCATGGCACCTCTGTGGCTGTCTATCAAAAAAACAAAAGGACTGAGAACACGGTTTTATGTCCTGTGTTGTTTGCTGCAGGTGGGGGGCTTCTTCTTCATGCACCGTGACGACATGCAGCGTGTGGCGCCTCTGTGGTTGTCTACTACAGAAGAAGTGCGCGAGGACCCAGAGGTGGGTGGTGCCGGGGTGTAACAATTGACAGAGGCCTTTGTAATTTGTAATCCAAACTAAACTAAACTAAGGTTTGCATTTTCCAGTTGCGTCACAGCCCTTTTTTTACTTGGTTTGTTTTGAGGTATACCTCGTTCTCATAGGTTGAGCAGCCATTCCAGGTTGATTGCCTCTGTAATTTAAACTAAACTAACAATTGACAGCTTGATCAGGAGTGTGGGTGGTTAGTGATTGGGAGCTGGTTTGTAGTTATTGCCTGTGGCGAGCAGTCATACTTCTTGACTGATGGCTTTTTTCTCGTGAACCATGTAGTTATTGCCTGCAATGCAGAAGCCTCACAGAGGCTGCCGGGTGCTCAGACTGTCATGTTTGACAGAGCAAAATAGTGTGAGGACTCAGAGGCGGCTTGTGTGACTACAGCCTATTCGATTAAACGATGGTGACATGTTTTACAGAGCAAAATTGTGTGAGGACTCAGAGGCGTGCTGTGTGACTACAGCCTATTCAATCAAACAATGGTGTCATGTTTGACAGAGCGAATTTGTGTGAGGACTCAGAGACGTGCTGTGTGACTACAGCCTATTCGAATAAACGATGGTGACATGTGTTACAGAGCAAATTTGTGTGAGGACTCAGAGGCGGCTTGTGTGACTACAGCCTATTCGATTAAGCGATGGTGACATGTTTTACAGAGCAAAATTGTGTGAGGACTCAGAGGCGTGCTGTGTGACTACAGTCTATTCGATTAAACGATGGTGACATGTTATACAGAGCAAAATTGTGTGAGGACTCAGAGGCGGCTTGTGTGGCTACAGCCTATTCGATTGAATGATGGTGAAATGTTTTACAGAGCAAAACCGTGTGAGGACTCAGAGGCGTGCTGTGTGACTACAGTCTATTCGATTAAAACGATGGTGACTGTTTTACACAGCAAAATTGTGTGAGGACTCAGAGGCGTGCTGTGTGGCTACAGCCAATTCGATTGAATGATGGTGACGTGTTCTTTTGTGCATGCAGGCCTGGCGGCTTTCGGGGGACCAGTACGTTAAAGAAGGAGGACGTCCATGGTGAGTTTTCGTTTTTTCCCTTCGTGGTTATCACGTCCAATCAGTGGCAGCGACGAGTCGTTAATCGTTATTCGTTGCAGTGACGGTGGTTTGATCTGACATGGTGGAGGAGTTTCACGGCTATGTGGGGGTACCAGTGCCATTACCAACGCTCATCAAGAGCCAGTTTCAGACCGAGCCTGAAGCTCTCCTGATCCTCAGTAATAATGATAAGGGAGTTGTACGGTACGCGGTACCAAAGTGGCTCCTCCTCCTTAATTAATGTGGGGAGTGGTATTCACTGCCTGCGTTGTGTTTTGTTTTTTCGCAACGGCTTTCAAGGAAGAACCTGAAGAGTAAACAAGGAAAAATCTAAGCAAGCAGTGAAAACCGGTACTCACCTGAGATGAGAAAATGGATCACAGGTTGGAGATTGCTCATTCTTGTCATGCTTGTAGGTGCGGCTTACTGCTACAGCTTTTCTGATCTAGTGGCAAGAGTGGATGAAAAACATAAGCAATGTCCACTTTTAACAAGTAATGACGTGGAAGCTAACCAGGTGCCGCAAATTCTCTTCTCCGTTTTCAGGCATACAAACCTTATTCACGAGCTACCTTAAGTTCTGCTATGAAAACACTCGCTGGCCAAAGCCAAATTCGTAAGTATCCACGCCTCCCCCTTTCCTCCCCATTCCAGGATCTCTGAGATGTACGGTTACGTGTTTGGAGCTGCCAAAGCCGGGGTGAGTGTGGCCATGTCTTACCGGAAACGAACACCATAGACCAGGTTTTGATGGCCTTGCAGCTCGCCTGTTTGCTGGTGTTTGAGGACAGACATCCTGCACACATGTTTAACTCTTGGTCATTGTAGTAGAGGCAGTGTGTGTTCTCTGTGTACACAGCAACACAAAGCAAGGCAACACAGGTCACCCACATGCAAGCAGCACGTCCTCATTAGATGCTCTTGGGCGCGCTCGTCGCACACTTGTGTTTGCAGCCCCTTGGTCTTGTTTGCAGGAGGGGCACGGCATTCATATCACGTAGGGTTGGCCAGAACCATGTATATACGGTTAATATACGGTATTTTTGGCAAGGAAATCACAAAATATACGGTCATATACTGTGTATATATACGGTTCTGGCCAACCCTAATATCACGCTAGGTGGTAATAGCATGATCACTGACAATCAGAGAGGAAAGAGGAGAGTATTCCTCCAGTATGTATTGCATGCAGCATTCTCAGCGCGTTGCTTGCCCATCACACACACACACGCACACTTGCATACACACGCGCACACACACACACACACACACACACACACGCACGCACAGACACACACACACACGCACATACACACACACACACACACACACACACACACACACACACACACACGCACACGAACATACACGCACACACACACACACACACACACACACACACACACACACACACACACACACACACACACACATACACACACACACACAGGTCTGGCACAAATGGCACAAGGCCACGATGCACTACCCCTCTTACAACCCAACAGGTAACAACCAGCGTCCACTCCAACATACAAAAAAAGAGAACACAGTGCATACAAGCACATCATGCAAGCACAAACCATTACCCAAATAACAAGAGCAGAGGCTAAGCACAACACGAAGAGACACAAGGACACGATCGCGATCGCACACCTCCGGATCGTGCCGAAAAAGTAAAATTGATAAATTGATAATTCAAATTTCGAAAGCTGCGATGTTATAATCAGCAGCCCGTTGGTGTGCCTGCGGGCACATTCCAAGTCCCAGCCTTTCCCATGGGAGCCCTGGCCTCTGTCCTCATCATCCTCACCCTCAGCAGCATAGCAGCAGCAGCAGCACAGCAGCAGCAGCAGCTTCAGAGTCCGAGCACAGGACACAGTGGAGGAGAAAACCGAAACAGCAGCGGACTGACACCCGTGCATGTCGTGTTCTTGGTGAGTGTGTTTTGAAGTGCTGTGTGTGTTCATTGCTGCGCGCCTTCGTGCTGCCTGATCTCCTTGTGCATTGTGCACGGGTATGTGCTCTGTGCACCTGCGATGCACGATGAGCCTTATTGCAAACGCTCCATGCTTGCAAGCCATTTGCTCCTGCATTTGCTGCTGCTGTCAAAGCCTGCGTCAACATGCTCACTACCAACACACACACACACGCCCCCTGCAACTGCACTTTCTGCATTTGAATTGTTATGTCCTTCCCACAAGGCGCTCGATGCATGCCTCCATTCATTTTATGTTTCGGGTGGTGGTGCTGTTGTCTAGTTGGCTGTGGTCAGAGTGCATGACCGTTTTTGTGTGTATATGAGAGTGTGTGTGTTTACCCACTGCTGCATGCACTTCACTTTCTCCACCTTGGCATGCTGCACCGATGATTGAAGCTCGCCTCGCCTTGTACAACTGCTGTGTGTCCTTCCCACGTCTCCTTCCCTTACACAAGGATGCAATCGGTGTGCTAATGTGCTAATGTGCGAATGTGCTAATGTTTCTGCCGCATGCTGCATGCACTGTTGTGCATGTCTGTCACGTCGGCGGTTAAATTGTGGATGCCCCAGGCGTTTGCTTCTCAGCACAGGGGTAGTAATCAACATTGCTGCGTTGTAAGGACACACACACACACAGGGGTAGTAATCAGCATTGCTGCGTTGTTAGGACACACACGCACACACACACACACACACACAACATAGATACACACACACACAATAGATACACGTGCACACACAAAGCATACAACACAAGGCACAAAACTGCAGCGTGTTCTCATTTTAATGACTGGTAGTTACGGCACACATGGTGGTTGGCTTTAATGGTAAGAACCATGTATGATCATATTTGGAGATTCCTCTGCTGGAAACACAATTTCTGTACAGGGTGTTTGTACGGTCCTGGCCAACCCTGCATTTGTGTTGTTACCTTTATTGCTATGAGGACACGCTTTGTTAAGGGGGAGCAGATCATGCCGGGAGTCAGGGCTCTCTATACACACAGAGCACAAAGCATGACACAGCAGGCCAAATGTGAGCTGTAAAAGCCAATCCCTCTGGTGGGCTCCATGCTGCAACTAACAGAGCGCGCTGGACAGTATCACCTGTGCAAAATGAGCTCAACACTTCTTTTCTGGCCTGCTTCTTTCACACCCTAGTCGGACTGCACCATGTGCAGCAACTGGCAGAGCGCTGGCACAAAGCTGGACAACATCATTCGCACAAAACGAGCTTTCTTTGTTACCAGTTTTTTTCACATCCCAGGCAGACCGCCCCATATGCAGCAACTGGCAGAGCGCTGGCACAAAGCTGGACAGTATCATCTGCGCAAAATGAGCTCACTGTCTTATTGTATGGCCTGTTTTTTTCACATCCCAGGCAGACCGCTCCATTTGCAGCAACTGGCAGAGCGCTGGTACCAAGCTGGACAGTATTATCTGTGCAAAATGAGCTCACCGTCTATTTTTATGGCCTGTTCCTTTCACATCCCAGGCAGACCGCTCCATATGCAGCAACTGGCAGAGCGCTGGTACCAAGCTGGACAGTATCATCTGTGCAAAATCAGCTCATATTCTTCTTTTGGGCCTGTTTTTTTTACACCCCAGGCGGACTGCACCATGTACAGCAACTGGCAGAGCGCTGGTACCAAGCTGGACAGTATCATCTGTGCAAAATCAGCTCATATTCTTCTTTTTGGCCTGTTTTTTTTACACCCCAGGCGGACTGCACCATGTACAGCAACTGGCAGAGCACTGGTACCAAGCTGGACAGTATCATCTGTGCAAAATCAGCTCATATTCTTCTTTTTGGCCTGTTTTTTTCACACCCCAGGCGGACTGCACCATGTACAGCAACTGGCAGAGCGTCGGCATGGCTTGGAGCTTCAAAACCTCTGGCCAGACAGGCACCGTGAGCAAGGTCATGTTCTGCACTGACCACGACAGGTAATGCGCTACGTGTGCGTGTGTGGGTGTGGGTGTGGGTGTGGGTGTGGGTGTGGGTGTGGGTGGAAGGGGGGGGTACAGTGTGTGGCTTGGCTTGCATGCAAACGCTGTTACAAACACACAGCTTGCACACGCACACATACACACACGCACGCACGCACACACACACGCACGCACACACACACACATATGCCTGCACACTCAATTGCATTGTTCACATACAGCATGCTCACACATCCGCACGTGCATACACACTCAATCACATGCAGCATGCATGCACACACGCGCACATACACACACGCACACACACACGCGCACACACACACACGCACACACACACACACACACACACACACACACATGCAGGACCACATACAACCAGCACCTGCTGAAAGACGTTGTGACGTGGGTGGCCCCCAACTTTGCTGTCAACCCTCATAACAACGACAGGTGCGTCAGTACCTATTTTTGTGCAATTTGGTAGCAGTAGCTGAAGATACTTGGGCGGCCCTGTCTTCCCTGCCAACCCGCTCGAACAACACCAGCACAAACGATCCCTGTGCTTAGGTGCTGCGGCATGAGGGCTGTGTGGGAAGCCTGTCCCATTGCAAAAAGATAGTGTGTGAGTGTGTGAGTGTGTGAGTGTGTGAGTGTGTGAGTGTGTGCAAAAAGAGAGTGTGCAAAAGGGAGTGTGCAAACAGATAGTGTGTGATGTTGGTAAGAAGCTTGTGTTTTGCAAGAGGTGCTGAAGCTAGATTGGACGCCTGTCCATTGCACACACGTTGGATTCGTGACTGTACGTGTGTGTGTGTGTGTGCGCACGCGCACGTGAAGTGTATAAAGATCTTCAATGATACTGTCCCCTGAGAAATTGCAACGGCACGAAATGACATCAAATGCACTTTTTGCTTCATAGCGCATGCTTACATCAATCAGGGGCACAGGTGTGCAGATGTGCTCGTACAAACACGCACGCACACACACGCATGTACACGCACATACACACACACGCACGCACACACACACACACACACACAAACACACACACACACACACACACACACAACAACCAAAGTATAGATATGTGGCCTACAACAAGCCTGAAGCAATCGTGGACTGGCTGGAGCACCAGACCCCTGAGGAGGAGTACGTACTTGTGCTGGATTCTGACATGACGTTGAGGCACCCTTTCCTGGTGGAGGAAATGCACCCTGAACCAGGATGGGCGATTGGGGCGAGGTGGGTCGTTTTTCGGCTTAGTCATTCAAGGTATAAGGCATTAGACACGCAACAGATTGGGTGTGGGTGTGGGTGTGGGTGTGGGTGTGGGTGTGGGTGTG
>Ga0307968_1001892_pt1 | contig 17269 bp, 18 predicted proteins | sample OrgLakmetagen650_FD_201834 | JGI IMG/M metagenome (GOLD analysis project Ga0307968, IMG submission 201834) | Saline water microbial communities from Organic Lake, Antarctica - #650 | ecosystem: Environmental > Aquatic > Non-marine Saline and Alkaline > Saline | place: Antarctica: Organic Lake... | reverse complement strand
GTCTTGCAAGGGAGGAGAGCAATGCTGCTTTCTGCTTGGGGTGGACTGCATACTTTCCTTCTAGTTTCAATTGACGACCTTTGCTTTCTCCTCCGCCCGTATGGGCCACCAAGCGCACAACTACTTCCGAGCGAGTTCAGGCTAAGAACCTAGAGATTGCCAAAGACAGCGTAGCCCGAGACCTGGGGTCGTGGTTACAGGTGTGTTTGTGTGCATATTAGCTGAAACTGTTGTGTGAACATGTAGCTATTACATACGTCTTGCAAGGGAGGAGAGCAATGCTGCTTTCTGCTTGGGGTGGACTGCATACTTTCCTTCTAGTTTCAATTGACGACCTTTGCTTTCTCCTCCGCCCGTATGGGCCACCAAGCGCACAACTACTTCAGTCAGAAACAGATACAAGAAACCCAGTGCCCGTTGTACGCTTCACTTTCTTGTAAGCATGGAAGCTGTGGGAATGTGTGCAATGCCCTCTTTACATGACTTAACCTCATATCTCATAACCCAAAGCAGCAATACGGCTCATGGCAAGATCACGATGCCTGGCAACGTCACGTCCAAACACGACTGTCTGCATGGTGTTACACCCCCCCATCAGAGGGCAACCGGACGCAAGTCACCTCTTCAAGATGCATAGCCGCACAGCATTACATGCACCCCACCACAGGCCCACGAGACGCGACCCACAGCTTAACTGTTCACTTCCCTCCCCCCTTTCTTGCACTGCAGTTCATGGCTCTCAAAAAAGCGTACACAGGGCCTTGGTCCCCCGATATGAAGTACAGTCGACCTGCCTGCCAGGCAGACTCCTCTTTCTGGCAGAGCCTGCAACAACAAGAGCATGGGGTGTGTATAGTGTGTACAGATGTTTGATCCATTCCTAGAGGACAAGGTCATACCGTGCACCTACACCGTGTTGGACCATACAAATTTTAAGCTTTTGCTCACCTTACTGAGTACACACGGTGAGTTACATGGGTCTGGCAAATCCTAGGAACATGTTAGTACCTGCATCACATTGCGCGCACACACACACACACACACACACACACACACACACACACACACAAACGCACACACTCACACACTCACACACGGCAGTACACCTCGCATGTAACAGACCCCCTCACGAGACGAAACATTCAGGTGTGCTTGCACACAGTCAGACGAGGGGTGTGATAGCATGTCTGGATAACAGGCAGGGGCACGAAGCCTTGTGCTTCACACAATCAAAGCTGGAGAGGCTGAGTTTCTTTTAAGGGCGCAAGGATGGGCTGTGCGCGTTGGCCAGGTCGGATAATTCCTTTATTGCCCAAAGGGCCATGTCATGGAGCCCTTTTGCAAGGAAAGCCTCTGTATCAATGTATACACACGTAAACAGGACACAATTCTCAACCTCCAGGACTGCACGTACAAATGCTTGCACACATAGACACACAAAATCACACGGCATCACATAAACGTGCACACGCAAACATGCACACACAGACACGAGCATGCACGCTTGCACCCTCTTGATGCTGCAGACCCAAGGACCCGGGGGAAGGCGCAACAGCATGATGAGCGTGTGGTTGCCCAGCATGGATTGCCCACATTTGTCTGCCCAGTCTCAGGTGAGAACAGAGGTAGTGGGTGGAACAAGGAGGAACCGTTCATTTGTAGTGTTTAAGTGCCTGCTACCTCCTGGATTTCAGGCGTGCGAGTTTGCAAACATCAATGTCTCCTGTATAATGCTAGCCTGAGAAAAGGTCAGACTGGCACAGGCAGTGGACCACTTGTCGTCGTCAAAGGGGGCAGTGGCATGCACCGTTGTGTGTGTGCCTATTTACGGGGTACCAATGCTTTTGCTGTTATTGGGAAGCTTTGTTCTATTCAGGGTTGTTGAGATACGCCGTACTTCAGCTTTCTTGACCGTAATTACGGTACCATACCGTAAATACGCTGTACAATACGGTGCAAGTCCGGTCTACTTGAAATTACGGTGTCCGACCGTACAGTACGGTGCCACCGTACAGTACATTTTGACTGTAGGTAGGCCGTTTGGCTCCAATTCCGGCCCAAAACATTTCTTTTCCTTTTGCAACAAGTATATATGAATAGAACACAAAATATTAACCAGGGATCAGGTACCGCGTCCGACTTTGAGTTTCCATGCAAGCTCCTGCTGGGCCCTTTCCCCGAGCTGATGCAGCCCCAAACCAGCCTCAGGGTCGTTCAGGGAAGCATTGTGTGGCGTCAGCACATAAGAGGAGCATGCTGGAGGTGGAAATGGGAGGTGTTTGGGGCGGAGAGGCCTTTCTGAGGCCAATCTTGCACTAGCAGTGCCAGCTTGGAACCGTACCTTACACCGTACCGTATTTTACCGTTTTTATGGTAAAATACGGTGTGACAATTACGGTAGTACGCCGTATTTCAACAAATATGGTTCGTATCGTACAAACTGTTATTGTACCGTACCGCATTACTTAACAAGCCTGGTTCTATTGTACATAATAAAACGGCTGAGGGCTGGGGCACAGGAAAAACATCTGCTGTGTTGCCTGTTTTTTCCCAGGCATCTTTTTGGCTGCTATTATCTAGTCGGATGAGGTGTAAGGACACCAGAGCAACCATAGTTTGTAACAACGGTGATATTTATACCACTATCCTTGGGTCCAACTCTCACTTTATTCATGACATTGACGTGCAAGCCTTCTTTTTATGGGCTCACAAGCTTGCCCTCAATAGCGATCATTAGCGGCTCTGTAATCACGTCACAATGTACCACACAGGCAGCTCATACGCGCGCACACACACATACTCTCACAAACTCACACACACTCGCACTCACACACACTTACGCAAAAACTCTCTCACACACACACGCACACACTCGCAAACGCACACGCACTCACATACGCACGCTCCAGAATTTGGACCTGACAAAGCAGCTGAGCAGTGTGGCAGTGAGCAGCCAGGTGCAGAAAGCTAACATGATCTCCCTGGGAATAAGACTGCTGCAGCTCGCATGCGAAACAGCCTGGCCGTCTACAGCACGAGCTCTTCTTATGGTGCGTTTGTTTTCGATAAACAAAAATTGTGTAACAACTGTGTCTCTTCTATACAAATTCGACCTGTTACCCACGGCTCTACAGCACGAGACTAAATGGGGACTATGAAAACACCAGGAGCTGCAGTTGAGGGTTCTCAGAGTTCAGAACCGTAGTATCTGTGTTGAGCACATTGTACAAAGCGCACTCCTAAAGGGATGTGTCTGTAATGCCCCTTTGCCAGGAATGGGCTTGACAGCTAGAGCGTGCATGGGTGCGTGTATATGTGTGTGTAAGTGTGTGTGTGCGTGTGCGTGTGTACATGTCATTTCTGCTGTAGCATAAGAGCATGCTTGCATCCCTGTCTCAACTTCATTGTTGCAACCACAGAATGCAATGCCGACTACACATTCCTGCAACTAAGGCCTGCTTGGCTGCCTCTAGTTTTTCACTCTTCCGTCTCTTGCTCGGCCTGGACCGCTCTAGCCTGCTGCATGCAGACGAGGTCGGCTGCCTGCTGCTGCTCCTGCAGGCAAGCCGACCTCGCAGGGGCCAGTGGAGCGGGGGGGGCTCCCTGACGCTGCTCAATATTATACATTGTACGCTACTGTCTCTGAACCGCCACCATTAAAAATGAACAAATAATTTACCACAGTTTTCACAGTAGCCCCCCACTGCCACCTCAAATAAACGTCCTTTAGGGGCGGTGATGTAATTTATGTATACGGTAATACAGGAGCACATTCTTGCAAACTCGGGAGTGCCGATTCTTGTGTCAACACAGGCCCAACCTGCCCCAAAATTTAAACTTCAATTCTGTTCAAATAATCAATGAATAATCAGGTTGTCGCCAAAAATTGGTAAAAATACTGTAAAAATACAATTGTACGATTCGGATCAATTCAATTAATACGGCAAAATCTGTGATTGTAATATAACAATACTGTGAACGTATTGCATGACACATCTCTGATAAGCAAACCACTCCAGCATTGAGAACTTACGCTTTGGCACGTGTCGGAATCCATGGAACACACAAAATGAACGTCGTGTCTGTCTCACTCCCTTCACATTTTACATCCTTGCTAGGTTTGAACTGCCTTGCAACTTGTGTTGCAGCGCATCTAGAAAATGCTACAAACTGGTGGCAGATCACACGCTGGGCCTCACCAAGCGTTTGGCAATGGATCATCATCACAGGAAACGGCGTACAGGATGATGTAAGGGCATAAGCACCAGCACGTGCATAATGGGACGCCTGACAAACGTCATAAAGGCCACAAGCACAGAAATGCCAGCGTGTTGGTGATGGTGGTCACGTGCAGGGTCTCATGGACCTTGGCCTAAGCTATCAAGACATTGAGACACAGGCCTCCCATGACGGCATGTCTTTCCTCCACTGTGCTGTTCGCTCACGGAATGCAGGCATGGTGAGTGGTTGTGGTGTGGTGTGGGCGTCTTGTGGAAGATGCAGGCATGGTGAGTGCTTGAACTGTGGTGTGGGTGTCACTATAGTAATGCAGGCATGGTGAATGGTCGTGGGGTGGTGTGGTGTGGGCATCTCCATAAGGTGTGTGAGCGTTCTTCATAAAGTCTGCTTTAGTGCGCGCGCTTTCAAGGGAAGGAATCGTGGCTCTGTGGCTCTGTACCTGTTCCCAACTTGTGTTCAAAGCAGTCACAGGTGGGTGCCCTGAAATGGAAAGCGTGGACACACCTGTTTTTACTATCACCCATAAAGGTGTACAAGGGGGGGGACGTATGATGTATGTGGTTCATTCTCCCGAGGAAGCTGCGCACGCTTGTAGTCTGAAGCTTTTGTCATGATACCATTACTGAGTTTCAACATAACACATCCCTCGTGTCGCTTCATCAAGTGTGTAGGTGGCAGAGGTAGTGGCCTGGATAAAAGCATCTGAACGAGACCTGGATTGGGGTGTGGTGGACAATGAAGGCGTCACCCCCCTTCACTTGGCTGCTTGCTTGGAGGTGTGTTGTGTGTTGTGCACATCTTACTTTTCCCTATTTCAACCTTGGGCAAAAGATGGTAGGAACATTGTAGTCTGCCAATGCTTCTCGCGTCTCGAAAAAAGAGGACCGTTCCTTTTTGGAATGAGATGTACCCGATGCTCTGTGTTATGGAGCATGTTCAACAGGAAACCCTTACAAACAGTTGGATTTCTCTCACACAGATTGACGCATATTCCAATCACTGTCGAAGAAGGTGATGCAAACGACACATTATTTTTCACGCCATTCATGCTCCTTAGACGCACAAGCACAAACCCGTACCAATGTCATCATCCATGGGTCAAATGGTCAGGATGCAAAGTCACACACATACACACACAGGATGGTGGCTTGCTAGCCATCCACATTTTGCGCAAGTGGCCTCAGGCAGGGCAAGTGTGGCTGACCAAGGGCACGATAAAGGAGAAGCTCACTCCCAAAGACCTGGCAGAAGGTGCGTGCATCTGCTGGAGATGCAAAAATATAAACGTCTGCAGATAAAATTGTGCATGTGTGTGTGCGTGTGTGTGTATGTACGGGGATGGGATGCATTATGTGTGATGCAAGAAGCTTGTTGATGTCCCAAAAATTCTACACGTGGCAACCTGATGAATTCAGACACTACTCAAGATGAGAGTGTTGTTTGCATCTATAGGTTTCACTCTTTGCTGTTTTTTGTACCCTATGTATGTGTAGGGTTGGCCAGAACCGTTCATGGAATTTCTGTTTACGCATACATATGCCGTATACACTGTATACCTAATTACGTATAAACCGTATATAAACAGTATATAAACCGTATATGGTGGAAATTGGACTATACATAATTGTTTGGGGGTCATTTTGTAGCTCTTGAAAAGCTTTGATCATGTACCCCATTTATATTACCCAATTTCTAGAGGTCAGGGAGCTATGCGTGTCCAAAGAGGCCAAAATCCATACAAGCACGGAGGCACACGCTTTCACTGTCACAAAAGTGTAAACCATGAGCGAGAGACCCCTTTTCCCCCCCCACCCCATCAAATTTGCCCCATTTGTGTAGATTTGCAAATTTACCCCATTTGTGTATGCACGTGTGTGTGTGCGTGCGTGCGTGTGTGTGCAAAACAAAAGATACGTGCGTGTGCATTTGCTCGCTTGCTGGGATTTGTGCATGCTCGTGTGTACTCGTGCGTGTGCGTGCGTGCATGTGCGTGTATAATTATGTGTATCTTGCGTGTGTGCGTGTGCGTGTCGTGCGTGTCGTGCGTGTATGTGCGTGTGCGTGTGCTTGCGTACACGTGTGTGCGTACATGCATGTGCGCGTGCTTGCTTATGTTTGTATGCATGCGTGGGTGCGTTCATGTGCTTATGCATTTGCGTGCGTGCTGAGGTTCGTACATGCACGCTTGTACGTGTGTGTGAGCGTGCACGCTCGTGTGTGTATACGTGTGCGCGTGCATGTACCTTAGTGTGTTTGCATGTGCATCTGTGCACACAGGTATGCGTGCACGTAATTGTGCGCGCGTGCGGGGGTGCGTGCATGCACATGTGAGAGTGTGCATGTGCCGTTTCTGTTCCTGCATCATCTCCGCCCTGGAACCCTTCAGTGCTGTTTGCTTGCATGACCTTAGAGCAACCCTGCTCATACTCAAACTCTGGTGCTTCTGTATCTACTGCTAAACCCCTTGCTGTCGAACCACTTGCTGCTGTTGAATTCTGTGAGGGATTCCCTTCCGTGAGGGACATGGCTTGAACACAAATGCAATTGTTTATATTTGCCCGAAAACTGCTGCTTTATAATTTTACGGTTTCAAAGGCCAGTGGAAGGTCAATTTTGAGCACTCATTCAGATTGTATATATACATATATACACGTCCGGCGGTCAAACAAATACAGGAAAAAACATGTTTACAACGACATACGTATACTTATACGATTCTAGCCAACTCTATATATGTGTGCTAGATCGACCTTGCTATCCCTGGAAACATGCAAAATTGGCAAAGTTGGCAACTATCTAAAAAAGTCACTGCCATTAGATTGAGGAGAGATTTCCCCCTCTTGCTTGAAGCCCAAAAGGATAGCCCATGTTGCGTGTGATCATGTCCATCGTTTTGCATCATATGCGTCTAATCATTATGCACTCTTGTTTTGCACCTCAACGGCACAGAGGAATGTTGCATCTCCTTTTTTTATTATCAAAAATGCTCCACATGCTCACCCACATGCATAATGTTGAATCACAATGTAGGCGTGGGCAACGAGTTTCTCAACCGCATGGCAGACATGGCAGGCTTGCTTGCTTGCAAAGACTGTACAGAGATGGCCTGTGCAATGCGCACCATGACAAGCTCAAGCCCCTTGCCAGGACAGATGCATGCAGGACCGGTGAGTGGTGTGCTTCAAATGCTGCAAGGCTGCAGACACTGACACAGGACTGTGCAGGTTTGCTGTAAGGGGTGTTTCTGCCGTCCATGGCAGCTATTTGGGCGGTTTGCACAAGTGGTGCCTGCACCGTCGAATACGAAGAAATGGCAAATGCCCATGTTCAACTTTCCTTCTCTCAAATGGAAACAGGAATAGGATAACGAAAGTCAGGTTTCCTTCTGTTTTATTTAACACATGTTTCCTTCTGTTTTATTAAGACACACACGACATTGAGTGCACTTAGCTGGGAGGGCCGCTCAAATGTCGCCTATGAACCTGTGGATGTGATCTAAAGGTCTGAATGCACCTGCCCTGTTGACGCACAGGAGGTTGGTTCCTCCAGCACCTTAGACAAGGCAGGAGCTTCCTTGGTAGCTGCGGGCCAGCAACTGGCCCCTAGCTACCAACCTGTATCCAGCCTTAATGCACGCTCTTCGCTCTCTGCGGCGCCACAGGTGCGCCTTTGTGGCTTACTCAGCTCAAGCTGCACTGGTGTGTGCATGTGTGTGCACGCAGTGCGGTTAATATACAGGTGCCTTGGCTCAATTCATGCTGAGTGGATGGTGTGCCACGGAGTTGATGCAAACAAAGAGTCAGGCGCCATGTGGCACTTCAGAGTACCCACCTGTGCCTTATAGGCCCTGATGCCATTCCCTGGTCAGTTGTAAATGCAGCCTTGATTGTACACAATCATACACGTATGTACACACATGCATCACCTTTTTCTCGTTCACCACCGTGCCAGAAGCACTTTCATAAAGAGCTGCTGTACCCATCACTCATTCGTGCCAAGCTTCTCTCTCAATCTACTCTCACACTGGCCTACGCCAGCTCCCCTTCTCCCCCTCCCCCTCTCAACACTGCTACCCGCTTTAGTCTTGTTTTGAACGTCGTGATGTCTGCATCAATGCATTTGTGCAGCCTCAAGGGTGCTCAGGGGGGCCTTCGGCTTCCAAGGGAAGCGAGCATCTCTTTAATAGCAGGCCTTTGGCCACCGTACAGGAACACAGCAGTAGCAGGTGAGAAACCAGGTTTGGCCAGCACCATGCATACACTCCTTGTGTATGGACGACGTATGGGTTCCAAACTGTTTGTTTGCCCGCACTTTTGCTTTTACCGAGCCTGCAAAGAAACGTACATGCTCTTGCGTGCAAGCACTCCCGCATGCACTAAGCAATCCAGGTAGCGTTGCTTTTGGGAGCATGAACAGGCTTGAGACGTGCAAACACAAGGCCACATACCTGTTGACATGCGCACACACTTTGTAGACATGCATGCGCACACACACTGTAGACATGCATGCGCACACACACCTGTTAACATGCGAACACACACACACACACCTGTTAGCATGCAAATACACGTGACACACTGGTGCACATGCCCGTAGAGATCCCTTGGGTGGTAGCACAGAGCATTCTGGCGCGTTGGGGCAAGACACTGAGACGCTCTTTTCTACCCCCCACTTTCCTATGTGAGTATTACAGCAAGGCAGGAGCCCATACGCAGGCATACTTCAAACATCTTCACACATATACACATGCACATTGACACACGCTTTTACACATACACAACCACACATACACACACATGCACACAATCACCACACATCTCAAGAGAGGAATCCACCCCAGCCACTAAACAGCCACTCACAGCTTGGGAACATCCAACAGGGACTTCGTCCTTCAGAACTGCAAGAGAGGCCTGGAACCACCCCATCGCCGCATCAGAAGAGGCATCAGAAGGGCAGGAGGTGCCCCAAACCTGCCCACCCAGAAAGCTGAGCTCCGCGGCTGCTGTTGCCCCCCCTGCAGCACCTCCCACCCCTCATACGCAGCATAACATGGCTATACAGTCCTTCATACAGCAGCAGCAGCAGCAGCAGCACCAGCACCAGCAGCAACATCAGGATGAACACGGGAATGTAAATGCTACCATTGGTGGTGGTGGTGGTGGTGGTGGTGGTGGTGGTGGTGGTGGTGGTGGTGGTGGTGGTGGTGGTGGTGCAGCTTACATTGAGGGTGAGTTCCCTAGGCCCAGCATTCAACACCCCCCCTCCCCTCTCCTTCCGCGCAGAAAGAAAGGGTTGTGCGGGTTGTTTTGATTTCAGGGGAAATCACTTCGGTGGCAAGGGGCTCTTGCTTATCTAGAACGTATGCGTGCTTCTGCACATTCATGCTCGAACTCAACCGTGTTTCTTTTGTTTGTGTAAACATGTTTTAGGTGTGGTCAAAGCACAAATGGTGGGGATTACCCTGAATAGGCAGTGGTTGTGGGTGTCAAGTTACAAAGAGTAGGGACGGCCTTGTATGATCTGTTGAGGATGTTGTGATTTTACATACACGATCAATTATTTGATGCTTCGGCAGCCAAGCAGCCAAAAATTTATATATTTGTGTAATGACAGGTTGCGGATGCGAGCTTTACTTCCAGAGGGGTATGAACCAGGATTCCTATCATTCTTATCTAAATGTGTGCCTGATTCCTCCTGATTCAGGTGCTTGTCAACCTGCATTCTTTTATTAAATTTTCCCTGCTCAAAAATTAACCTGTACTGACTATGTGACGTTCCTGTGTATGGCATTTTTTCATTGATTCATACTCCAAGCGAGTCAGTAGGACACTGCTTGTTGTTCTTTCTCATTGCTATTTCTTCCCTTCCATCTTCGTTGGAATTGATCTGTATGATAAACCGTTGTGTTGCCAATTCAGTTAATTCTATTTACAGCTGGCTCTCTGGAGCATCAAGTTGACTTGACAGGGAGGTAGAGGGTACTTGGTTAGCTTTCTCTCGTGTGTATTTATTGTAATTCCTGTTCTTTTCAAACAAGGGTCATCTTGGGGTGCAATGCAAAACAAAATTAACCAGTGTCAAAAATTGAAACTAAATCTGACAAACTTGAGGAGTCTGTTACTATGGTCCCTGGATATAGCTAGACACCTCCTCCCACGCGTGGCAACACTCACGAGAATGAAAACGAATCCGTACCGCCACAGTGTGCTTTCATAAAGGTTTACAAGGTTTTACAAAAAAAAGCTTTCAATCAAGAAGTGTGACTGCTAGCTTGCTCATAAAAAGCAATTAGTTCATCCTTAGTTAGGAGGAAAAGCTTGTTGTAAACTTGTCATGGGCTCCTGTTGGGGGAAACAGAGGTGCTTATTTCCTGCGAAGAGAAATTATGTGGGGATTGGCGCAGTGGAAAAGAACATGCTGCTCATCTTGTACATCATCAGTATCACACAGGTCACAGGTGGGGAAGTTACTTTGATTCCATGTCGCTGTCTCAAAACGTAGGGCGGGTTTGAACACGAAGTCTGAAACGAGCTGTACTACGATTGACATCATGGGGCAGGTTAAGAATCATATATTTGGGGGAAATGTCAGGCGAATGAGGAGTGACCAAAGCCCTTTTGGTAGGTAGAGCTCACCAGGGTGTTGGTAGAGCGTTTGCTGTTGTATTCTCTCGGATAAGGAGTTTCAAAATTAGGTGTGCGTCCAGTACTCCAGATGTGTCTCCCTGAGGTCTGCGACAAAACGGCTGAGATCAATGGGTTCAACGTTTTGCATCCTCTGTTTGGAGATATACGATTGTGTCAGACCATCCATGGCAGAAAGAATATGGGCTGACCAACGCAATCATCCGATCGTGTACTCAGCTGGCTGCATGTCAGCATGTAAGACCTTTTTCATTGTGTAGCTGTTGGATTTAGTCAAAGAGTTCCCCGGTAAGACAAAGATCAGCTTGTGGCTTGGCATCACGGCAAGTGGCATCACGGCAAGTGGCATCACGGCAAGTGCTGTGTTGCCTGGCAACAAGCCTGAGTGCTTACTATGAAAGCAGAAAACATAAAATCGCGTACCTTGAAAAGTGACGCTCAATGGTGCGCAATTAGCTAATAAGCTCAGCCAAGAATGTCAGCTGAAGTACCATAGGTAAGGTTACATCGCTACATATGCCTCTGGGGGAATATCATAGGTGCTTTTGATAATGAAGACGTCGGAATGTAGTATAACGTTACCGGGCTTACCAGGCTTACTGGCTGGATTACAAAGGTACGTAGTAAGCGGGCGGTAAGCGGCTGGGTTACCGACTTGGAAGGCGAGTAGTAAGCGATCGGTAACGGCTTTTTCCAACTACAATTCAAAAGAATTTAGAAGACGGCCTGGTAAGCCAGCTAGCTTACTCGAGTAGTAACCATAGTAAGCCGGCAGTAGTAACCCACAAATACATTAGGTTGCTAATCCAACAGATTTTGGTAGGCAGTGCATCGCTTACTAAGTAACCGAGGTGTTCTTTGGTACTTGGAAAGCGGCCTGCTGGTACTAAGCCAGCTGGCCTACTGGATCAGTAACCATAGTAAGCCAGCAGTAACTCACAGATGTATAAGTGGCTAATCCAACGGGTTTTTGTAGGCAGTGCATCGCTTACTAAGTAATCGAGGTATTTTTTGGTAATTGGAAAGCAGCCTGGCAAGCCAGCTAGCTTACTTGGATAAATCAGTAACCATAGTAAGCCGGCAGTAACCCACAGTTGTATTGCGCTGCTGATCTAGTAAACCGTTAACACGCAGGGCACAGCCTGATCAGTAATCATGATAATCATGACTAAGGATAGATGGAAGCTGCCTAGGCAACCATGCAGCAAAAAATAGAAACGCTGCAGTGACTACGTAGCCAGCATGACTGCGGCTTTCAGAGCGGAGAGTGCACAACACTTGCCTTTCTTTCCAACAGCTAAGGCAACAGGGTGGCATGTTATGCTACTTTAATAACTTGCCTTCTTGAGTTAGACCAGATTCACAGATCACTGTTGGAATAGCCCCCAATTAGTTGTACACCTTTACAGTGAGGATGTGTACACAAGTGATGCATCTAGGTTGTTATAGCACTTGCCTGGCTTTACTATGCACAACATTCAATTAGATAGAGGAAATGAAGGCAAGAATGGGCATGGAATCGCTGTGCTCGTTGCTCCAAGCTGCTCTGATTTTGTGCGTTTGCTAAACCTAGTGAAAACATGCAGTGCATTTGGTTGCAGTGTGACAAGAAAATGTCTGGGCTGGAGGAGGATGTGATTGTGGGTGCTGCGTACATCAACCCGCAAATTCATTAAGGCTGTGAAACGTGTGCTGAAGGCAGATTTGCATCTTGCTTCTTTTGATAGTTCTTGCTGGTCTGCTCAACTCTCGAATGCGTTCAATGGACAGCAAGGTAGTGCAATGTTCAGACAGAAAATGCTGAGAGCCACACAGGTTCCCATGCAAGAGTTCATTTGTGATTTGCGTTTCAGATATTTAAAGGTATGGAGGGAAGCTGATTTGTCATGTCCTCGCGCAGTAAACAAGAAAGCAGTCACGTATCACAAGTGGTGTGGGAGTTCTGAGAGTGGTCCTAGAGGTTCTCCATTTTCTATTCCCTCCTACTTGTACAAGGATTTGGACAAACATGTGTTGAGGAATTTCAGCAGGTTCAGATTGCGTGCACACCATTTGAAAGTGGAGTCTTGCAAATGGCATGGTGGTTCTAGCATTTGTGATAAATGTGAGTGTGGAGAAGTTCAAGATGAGAAGCATGTGCTTTTCTTTTGCAAGTGTGCTGAAGTGTGCGAGCTGCGCATGAGATACAGAGACCTTTTTGAAGGAATGTATAAGACTCTGCATGCGTTTGCTCCTTTGAGCTCTGAGTTTATTCCTTTCTTGGCTTGTCATCACAGCATTACTGATTTTGAGATCAATGCATTCCTGAATCAAGGCTCATACAGACTCCTCAAGTTTGTGTCACATTAATTTCAATTTTCGACACTGGTTGATTTTGTTTAACCAACCAATTGCCATCAGCCAGAGTCTCGGGCTGTAGGCCATCCTTGTAACCCCTTGTAACCCCTAACCCTTAATTTATGTGGGGAGTGATGCTTAACTGCCTGCATAGTTTTCCCTTTTGTCTTGTTCGCACACGTTTAGCAAAACATGCACAAGCTGTCACACAGCTATAGCGTATAGCGTATAAAGTGTACACCCACAAACAGGACAGTTCAAGTAAAATGAGACAATGCCATGGTGTACATATTTCCGGCATGAACTAGGAAAGAACCTGCTTAAAATATAAAGTCCAGGAGCGAGGTAAAGGCCTTGCTTTTAAAAGCTAATCAATTCACTTGCGTATTCAAACTAGCCGGCCCCTTCCTGCTCATCAAAAAACCAATTGGAGATTATAAGGCAATCAAAACACACAGCAAGTTCTAGAAATGCACCGAAAGAAACAAGTAATACAGAGAAAGCTGACCAATTAACGCATCATAGCTGTTGTAAAACTTCTTGGTTGGCTTGATGCAACACTGCGTCGCTAGCTTTCAGTTCTACCGGGGGTATACTGCCTGGTGTGCCTGCTGAGGGTATGTGGATCTCACTGTAGCTGCCAGCCTTACCTACACCTGCAGGAATCAACCAAATGTGAGGGTAGTATGAGCACCTGATCATAAATGAATTACTGCTGGAAAAGCTGCAAGGACAGGATTTGTAGCAGTGATATTGCGCAAGAACCCCAGCTAAGCGGTTTGTTCGCCACGCACGTACCTTCTTGCCACACACCATCAAAGCGCTTGCCTCGATTCATGTAAAAATACGTGCCTTCACCGTGCTTCAGGTCATTCAACCATAACCCCTCAAACACGTCTCCGCTGCCATACATCATGGTGCCAGGCCCGTTCCTGCTCGCAAACACAAATTGAGACGAGGATAAGGGTGGGATGGGATACCACCAAGAATGTGCTATGTGTATGCACACAAACTAGATCAACACGCAGCTGGAAAGAGGCAACTTTCCAGCAAGTTCAGGCAAGTGGCCCACTCACTTCAAATCATTCTCAAAATGGCCCTCATACACGTCTGCACCAAACCCATCTACAGGCCGCCCCCCATATACTGCTCGGCCTCTCCCATGCTTCTGGCCATACAAAAAGTCCCCCTCGTACGTATCTCCGTTGTCTTCAAACACTGTGCCATGGCCCTGTGCAGTAAGTGTATGTGTATGTGAGCGTCTTATGCCTCCATTGCCTTCCAACACCCTGTGGATTGAAAGTGGCAGAGTTTGAAGGACATTTAGCTTATAAGATGGCTTCCGCAGCTCAGCTCAGATTTAAATTTCAGATCCTGCTCTCATCCTTGTGCCGCACATGTAGCCAAAAAGTAAGCCAACCTATCTGCAGCTTGCATCAAGTAACACTGAGGCAACATGACAGGTTTAAGGTTTCTCAACTTTTCTATCAAAGCTCCTTGAATCCACGAGAGTTAAGCGGCATACATATGTAATATGTGGGGTTGCCTGTTTTCAATAATTTAAAAGTATTTGAGGATCGTTGAAAAACTTCATACAATACAAAGCACCACATTGGAGTTTCAATGTAATCCTTGTGTACAGATGAACACAAATGGTCCTATTTTGACGCGCAAATATCCGACTTGGGATACTTTTGTTACAGTCTGTGCCTGCACTCAGGGGAAAGCCCACCGCTTCTGGCCAAGGCCATGGACCAGGGTACAAGGCCGTCAAAAACCACCAAAAAACCTCTGATTCTATCTACACTACTGTGACCGTGTGGTATTGCAACATGCAGAACCAAGGTTTCAACCCTTTGACATCAAGTTTCGACCACAGCCAGTCATTTGCTTGCAATTGTTTGTGCAAGCAAAACTAAGCTAGGAGGGGGAAAAAGGAGGATCAGAGGATGAGTAGCAGGAGGAAAAAGGGTGGTATGAGGAGGAGAAATGGGGAGAGGGCGAAGAGTAGGTGGCCTGGGAAGGGCTAGTGGATGCAGGCAGTTAAGAACAAGGCAGACATTTGAAACTAAACAATTTGAATGTGACTAAGGGAGCGACGAAAGAATGCCCTCAGTGCTACCACGCACATAAACTTGCGTGCACACCAGTGTTTCTTCTAAGGATTATGGAAAAACATGATTTCACCCCCCAGTCTGAGAATTTGAGAAATTGTACTCATATCTTTTTTCTTTTGCTGCCTCATCCCGCCGGGAGGCCGCAGGTTTGGTGTTATGTAAGTTGACTGTAAGATGTGAGGAAGCATTTGCATAAACACAAAAAAGTTTGTTTGTATTGCAAGTTGGGCAAACTGTCCATTATAACTGAGTTGTTCATCATCTATTTCATCCCACGGCGCTTCTTAGCTCAGAGCCACTCCAAAATGGCCTGTGGATATGGGAAGGACTCCACGCTGAATGCTGAGCTCTTAAACCCTCGTGCGCAGCACGTTGAGTGCAGAATAGCCTGTTGTGCTGGGGGTTATGGATGTACTTGAGCGCGCTGAACATACGCTCATCCTCCACTGACCCTGGCACCATTACCATTACCATCAACAACACTGTTACCTTAACCCACTCCCCAAATCTATCTCGCGCCCATAAGGTGGCTTCCCACAAAAACTCTTTGGCTGAGAGAGGGGGTAGGGGGAAGGCTGTGCTGATTCTGGCACGTTAACAGACTCATCGCTGCAGCTTGTTGCAGCAGGGTTTGCATCTTGTTTGTGGGAACTTGTTTGTGGGCCCATGGGCCCCTAAGTACTTCACAACACTTCCCCCTAGCAAATCTGGGCCTTCTGAATGTTTTATCGCTCGTTACAAGCCGTATAAAGAACTCAACAGAAGTATCAAAAGACAGAATGGACTTTCCAGTTTGTAGCTCATTTCCATGTCCAATTCATGCCAAATCTCTCTGTCCAATTCTTACATCGCGGGAGTGCCCATGGGAAAAGGAAGAAAACATGCTGGGATGCTGTTTCGACATCACGGGCCTGTTTCTATTTGCAATAAACACCATCCTAATTATAAAAGCAAGATCCACCAAGCAACCTCAGCCTTGAAAACACGTAGCACTCCCCAGTGTCAAACCGTCATTGCATTATGACCCATTGTATTAACTAAATGAACTGAATGCACAACATAACACCCATATTGTGTAATTCCCCATTGCAAGCTTCTTCCAAATACTGTTTTGACATCATGGGCCTATTTCACTCAAACTTAAACATCTGAAACGAATGGCAAAATGGCAAAATGCCAGAGGGGGTATCTGAGGCCCAAATGCGTTTGTTTTTTGCATGCTCCTAGGGTATGGCTCCCCTAACTGACACTTTTTAAGTTCTGTTCTAATATGCAGCTGAGCTCGAAAACGGCCAGTTAGGGGAGCCATATCTTACCGGCCGCGGCGTGAACCCTACTTTTTGAGAAGCCATATTCAGCGTATGATATGCTGTATCTGACCAGCCAGCGCACCAAACTGATTAATTTTTGGTGTTTTGAAATTCTTATAATTAATAGAAATCATTGCAAAAACAATGGAGCAAAAAGACTAAGTGGTTGGCGAGATATGCAAATTATTGTGCCATTCCCCATGCAAAGCACCCATCTAGGATACAAATGCACCTTATGTGCAATTAGTCCTGTCATTTTTTACGCAGGGCGACTGATCTAGATCTGAGCACATGCTCTGGTAGCTTATGTAAAATCAGCATCATTGTGAAGCTAGATTGGGTCCAATTTGATGAGCTAATGTGTAAGTAGTTGCCCCTTTTATGCAGAAATGAGCATATTTTGACTTTTGCTCAGATAACCCCCTGGCAAAATGCACTCTTTACTCTTTATATCCACAGCCTGTCAGACCTTAGTTGTCTCTGCATGTGTTTGCTCCTTTGAGCTCTGAATTTATTCCTTTCTTAACTTGTCATCACAGTATCACTGATTTTGAGATCAATGCAATCCTGAATCAAGACTCATACAGACTCCTCAAGTTTGTGTCAGATTTAGTTTCAATTT
>Ga0307968_1001891_pt1:2500-17272 | contig 17272 bp, 22 predicted proteins | sample OrgLakmetagen650_FD_201834 | JGI IMG/M metagenome (GOLD analysis project Ga0307968, IMG submission 201834) | Saline water microbial communities from Organic Lake, Antarctica - #650 | ecosystem: Environmental > Aquatic > Non-marine Saline and Alkaline > Saline | place: Antarctica... | reverse complement strand
TGTGTGTGTGTGTGTGTGTGTGTGTGTGTGTGTGTGTGTGTGTGTGTGTGTGTGTGTGTTTGTGTGTGTGTGTGTGTGTGCGCGTGTGTGTGCGTGCGTGCGTGCGTGCATGCGTGCGTGCGTGCGTTCGTGCATGTGTGTGTGTGTGTGTGTGTGTGTGTGCATGCTTCTGATACAAACTGGTAAGCAGACTTACTTGAAAACTCATGGACAACGGTGTGGGGAACAGTAGGTTTAGAGCTAGGAAATGAGTAGGCAAGCATACCCGCAAGTGTCCCAACGTCGCAAACCTAATTTTTTTATTTTTTCAACGTCATCAGGTAGTAATAACAAAAAAGTCCACGAAACGTCAATTAAATTTTGGCCAGATTGCCTTCTGAATTCATTCCCATTGAGTCAAATCCTTTAAGCTATTTCTTGCTGGTGTGTCACACTAATTTTCTTCTGCGGTTTTTAACTTTTGTCATGGAGTCGGAATGTCCAAGCGGAGTCGGATTAGTGAATAACTAAACAAACATTTTACCTGCAGTTTATATAAAGTTTGACCCATGTGATCGTAAAAATTAAAGTCCTTGCATGCCTTGCAAGCTAAATAGAGTTGCTTTCCCTCAGCCAGCATTGCTACTGCTCCTTTTAGCACACATCTCGGCTCAGAACGAAGAAACTGCACTCCTTGACCTGTGGTCCGCTACGGGCGGGGCGGACTGGGGCGTGTTCTCGCTGTCTATTGACTTGACACCTTGGATTGCAGGCTCCCCGTACTGCAGGTGGAATTGCACGCAAGCAGACACACACACACACACACACACACTTACACACACACACACACACACACACACACACATTTACACGCACACACTCGCACGCACGCTCACTCCACCTTCTCCTTGTGCGCATCTGTGCACCCAATACACTCACAAGCTGTGCAAAATCCACAATCACCTTTCAAGCACTTTTGCATTCTACACACACACACACACACACACACACACACACACACACACGACTTTTATGTGCGCGCAGCTGGACGGGTGTGCATTGCTGCACGGCCTCACCCCTTACCCTCGCCCCTTGCGACAATGACACATCTGTTGCAATGCTGGATCTGGAAGGCTTTGGGCTGGTCGGGGAGCTGCCCGAAAGCATAGCTGACCTGGCAGGCTTGCAGGCATTGCAATTAGGGGGTAACCCTGGCTTGCGGGGGCCCCTCCCTTCCCGCCTGCAGGAGCTGCGCAGCCTGCTCTGGATATCAGTCCAGGTATGTGTGTTGTTCCTGTTGTTGCGTTTTTGCAGGCATGTGGACCGCACGCTGTGCTTGATCACGCGCAATCAAATGAGCGGCCTCAACCAACAGCTTTGACCTGTTTTTCTCTGCCCTGGAAATATCGCTGGGGACAGAGGCACAAGTAGAAGGCAGCGTGACGATGTGGTTGTCTAGATCTCTGGAAGTTATGCACAAATACCAAATACCATTATATTATGATGCCTTTCCCCTGAGCTTTGTGAAAGAGCTGACAACTAGGTGTTCAAGGGTAGTGTCAAATGCCTTGAACACGCAAGGCAGTTGCTGTGAGCCACACAAATTCTCATGAAGCCGCACCAGCTCAACACAAGCTAAATGATGATGAACACGACATGCCAGGGCATCGTTTTGGGGACTCTGGATGTGTGCAGGGAGTTTGTGGGTCATTGAGGAAGGGGGCAGTTAAAGCCCCCCACCTGAATAACTGATGTGCACCTTATGCAGCACATTACTTTGTACAAATCATTTTACATTTAATGACAGGCTATAGTACGACACACGTGACCAAGGATGGCCAGGATGGCGTGTTTGCACCATACACGAGCGTGAACTGCAAGGTGTCCATTCTGTAATGCTTGTACGTGCATCGTACAACAAATATATATGACATATGTATTCATGATTTGCGTTTGGGGAGAAAAAGGTGCGGAGTAAACAAACTATTTGTGAAGGGTGTGATAAGGTACGGGTCACGGCTTTGGCCAACCCTCTGGGCACCTGAACCTGCGAAATTGGATATAGAGGTGGCCAGAACCACCATGCACATATAATTTATACGTGTTGCACAAATATGACATAGGTAGTTAATGCACGATGCGTACAAGGATTATTAGCAGATGATTTCTGCTTAAACAATCATGTATGGCGTGCGCGTACGGGTCTGGTCTGCATTTGGATGGCCACTAGAAATGATTTATTTGCCCGTTGCTCCTCATGCGTCCTGACAAGAATACCGCTGCGTGTTCCTCTTGGCGCAAACTGCAGGACACAAGCCTCACAGGATGCTTGGATATTTCTGCCGAGCTGAATGATCCAGCCCGGACCTGCCAACTGCCTGCTGCCTTGACTTGGGGGTCACCCTCCACGACTGAGACATTCCAGAACGAGCAAGCTGGAGCCTTGACCTGCCCGCAGCCGCTGCTGCGCAGCTTCCAGGAAGCCACTCAAGGTAGGTTGGCTGGGCTTGTTGGGGACGTGCACGTTTGCTTTCATGTGTGTGTGTGTGCGTGTGATGTGTGTGTGTGTGTGCGTGTGTGTGTGTGTGTGTGTGTGTATGAAGCCACTCAAGGTAGGTTGACTGGGCTTGTTGGGTACATGCGCGTTTGCTTTCATGTGTGTGGATATGTGTGTGTGCAAGCGCTAGTGTTTCCACACACACACACACACACACACACACACACACACACACTCACACACACATACGCACACACACCTGTAGTACCCTGCTGCAATGTGTAAAGCATGGTAGCTCAAGGTGGCTAGTGTGCAAGATCTAGGGTTGCATCAGGCAATTGAACTGGCTTGTGTACTATGATACTATGATACTCTGAGGTCCAGACCGGATGGATGGCCTGACTGATCTGACAAGCTTTTCCTTCAAGTTATTACATTTCCAACCAATGTTGTACAGCACTATTGAGCTCCCACCCTGGGAATTATGTTCAGGAGGGCACATTTGCGTATATCCAATTGGGGTGTTATGGGCTGCAATTTAACGTGTTTGGAATGGAAATACAAATTGACTCACAATTAGGGTTGGCAAGATCGGTACATGTACACCGTGTCATACAATGTAGTACACCGAGTTATGCAATGTAGTACACCGTGTCATACAATGTAGTACACCGAGTTATGCAATGTACACTGTGTCATACAATGTACACTGTGTCATACAATGTACACTGTGTTATGCAATGTACACTGTGTTATGCAATGTACGCCAAGTTATGCAATGTACACCGAGTTATGCAATGTACACCGTGTCATACAATGTACACCGTGTCATACAATGTAGTACACCGTGTCATACAATGTAGTACACCGTGTCATACAATGGAGTACACCGTGTCAAACAATGTAGTACACCGTGTCATACAATGTAGTACACCGTGTCATACAATGTAGTACACCGTGTCATACAATGTACACCGTGTCAAACAATGTAGTACACCGTGTCATACAATGTACACCGTGTCAAACAATGTAGTACACCGTGTCATACAGTGTACACTGTGTTATGCAATGCACACCGTGACATACAATGTCCACCTTGTCATACAATGTAGTACACCGTGTCATACAATGTACACCGTGTCAAACAATGTAGTACACCGTGTCATACAATGTTCACTGAGTTTTGCAATGTACACCGAGTTATGCAATGTAGTACACCGTGTTATACCGCATATTGGTAAAAATATTTCCCTGCTCAAATCACCATGCATACACCGTATGTATATGGTTATGTACAGCTCTACTTACAGAACTTGCGTACCAGACCTGGGCCAGCTCACTCAAACATTTTTGTGGTGGAAACAAGGCAGCGGCCCTTCATAACAGTGCGAACGAGGCAGCAGTCCTCTCTAACGTAGCAAGCAAATACACAACGCAAGCAAGCACACGTAGCAAGCAATCACACGTAGCAAGCAAACACACTTGCATTGCAAACACACGTAGCAGCGGCCTGCAAGGCCCCTCACTTCGTGGCACACACTTACAACCTACTTTTATTCGCTCTCATCTCTTGTCCTACCATACTTTCTCGGCCGTGCGCCAAGCTTCACCCCCAAGCAAAAATCCCTAATCCCTATTTCCTTTACACTTTCTTACAGCCATGGACTCTGACACACAAGCTGCCATCACCCAACCGTTGCCTAGTCCTCCCTCTCCTGGCGCCATCCTCGCAAGCCCCAGCTTCACTCGTTTCTTTGACTGCCGCTGTGTTGTGGGTGGGGGAGTGCCTGTGGGGATAGGAGTTGAGGGCAGCGCTGTACCTTGGTCCTGCCCATCATCCAGCAGCGGTGATAATGGGGGCAGTGACACACGCTGGATTGTGGCTGTTGTGGTGGTGGTGGTGGTCCTCGGTCTGGCCTTGCTGGGGACGTGCGCGTTTGCATTCAGGTGTGTGTGTGTGTGTTTATTTGTGTGTGTGTGTGTATGTGTGTGTGTGTGTATGTGTGTGTGTGTATGTGTGTGTGTTAGAGTGCAGGCAACAGGGGTACTTGCTTGCCAACAGGGATGTGTCATACGGTCATATGTTATGTATATATTATATATATTATTGCAATGGAAGCTCACTGAAAGGCCGTTATTGGTGCAGAAACTGCCTAAAAAGGCCCAAAAAGGCCCAGAAAAAGGCAAATGTTGCAATCGTATAATACGGCCTGATTTGTTCAATACGGCTGAATGCGCGTAAAATACGGCACGGCGTGTTATACGAATACGCTGTATGACACATCCCTGCTTGCCAACTATTTGTGAAATCCTTGCTCACCATAATTTGCAAGTGCTGATTCCATAGGTCCTACACGCTTCTCTCTGCCAAAGTTTGGATGCATTTACGGACGCCTTTAGCACGCAAAAACCTGTGTGCCCCTGAGCATTGCTCAGGCCTTTGCCTAGCAAGGGGGGTTGTGCTACAACTCGTTGTACAGACCTACCATCGGCTACTTTCAGCATTTGGCACTTTTATAACCAATGCTTATTCAACTCATTTCGTCAAGTCATCTGGCTTGAATGCGAACGCAAAGTTTCCAACCTGTCGCAAGGAAGAATGTACCATCTCCCTACCCCTTTGTCATAACGCGCCACAAGCTGCCCGTGTACCATAATGTTTAGGCAACTTGCTGTTCTAGGCTATTTCAGGATGCTACGTCCACATGCGCACAGCGTAAAAGCACACGTCACACTATTTCAGAATGCTACGTCCACATGCGCACATCGTAAAAGCACACGTCACACTATGATGCAATGTTATGAAGCCGCTCAGTGTGGTGTGCCAAACGTACATGCGCAGGCACAAGCTCAAGCCCAGCGCACGTGCTCCCGGTCAGAGAGCACTGGGGCTGATCATAAGGGAAAAAGCAAGATGGTGATGCGTCTCAATGTGATGCGCTGCGACTACTTACGCAGGCACAAGCTCAAGCCCGGCGCACGTGCTCCCAGCCAGAGAGCACTGGGGCTGTTCATAAGGGAAAAAGCAAGATGGTGATGCGTCTCAACGTGGTGCGCTGCAACTGTGTACGCAGGCACAAGCTCAATCCCAGCGCACGTGCTCCCGGCCAGAGAACACTGGGGCTGATCATAAGGGAAAAAGCAAGATGGTGATGTGTCTCAATGTGGTGCGCTGCAACTGCGTACGCAGGCACAAGCTCAAGCCAAGTGCACGTGCACCCAACCATAGTCAAGAGGAGCTGTTTCGGAAGAGGAGCAAGGTGCCTGGCACGCCTGGCGCTGCGTTGCAGGCTGGGCAAGGGCTGGTGGTACCGGGCGATGTGTTGGTGACGTGGGTGTGCACAGGTGGGTTGGTGATGGTATGCGGGTATAAGCAATCTTGGCTGATTTTAACGGTTAGCTGAGGGACGGTGGTGCCTAGCGATGTGTCGGTGACATGGGTGTGCACAGGTGGGTTAGCGTGGGTATGCAGGTATAAGCGTGCTTGGCTGTTTTTATTGGCTAGCGGAGGGCTGGTGGTACTAAGGAATGTGTTGGTGGCGTGGGTTTGCACAGGTGGGCTGGTGTGAGTATGCAGGTGTAAGCAATCTTGGCTGTTTTATTGGTAAGCTGAGGGCTGGTGGTACTAAGCGATGCGTTGGTGACGTGGTTGTGCACAAGTGGGTCAGCGTGGGTATGCAGTATGAAGGTATAAGCGTGCTTAACTGATTTTATTGGCGAGCGGAGGGCTGGTGGTACTGAAGGATGCGTTGGTGACATGGGTGTGCACAGGTGGGTTGGCGTGGGTATGGTATGCACAAGTGGGCATCGTGTCCAGGCAGGATCGTTTCTCTATACGTGTACAGCACACGCACGCACGCACGCACACAAACATACGCACACACACACACTCACACACACTCGCACACACGCACACACACACATACACACACGCACACACGCACGCACACACACACGCACGCACGCACGCACACACACACGCACGCACACGCACACGCACACGTTCACGCACAAGCACATGCACACGCACACGCACACGCACACGCGCATGCGCACACGCATGCGCACACGCACACACGCACACACTCACACGCACGCACGCACGCAATGCACGCACGCACCGCACGCACGCACGCATGCACACACGCACACACATTGCACAGTGGTGACTTGTTTGTGTGCAGGTGAGTAGGTCGAAATTCAAATGCTTGATTATGGGCCAGGCTTGATACTTGACATTTGGTATGGGTTATAGAGTGCTCACTTAGGTGGGCTTTTTTTTTCCAGGTGGGCTGATACGGTGCACTGCTGCATGCGTGTGCTAAAGCTCCTGTGATCCTGACTCACAGGGGTCAGAGGAATTGAGCTGGCTGTTTTCTTGTATGTTTGAGGCTGTTGTGTCTGTTTGTAGAATGCAGGGAATTGAGCTGTTTCCTAGTGTGTTAGAGGCTGTCGTGTCTGTTTGTAGAATGCAGGCGAGATGATGGAGGGAATAAACTGGTGTCTGAGGAGAGGCCATGGATGGTTAATATTAAGGAAAGAAGACATGGATTCTATGTAGGTTTGGCCAGGACCGTACATATACACCGTATATGACCATATAATTGGTGATTTCCCTGCCAAAATACCGTGTATACACCGTATGTATTTGGATCTGGCCAACCCTGATGCTATGAAACTGACCCTATAATTATCGCGACAGCACCCACTCTCCTGAAAACAAAGTTAAAAAAGAATAACTGTGCAGGCAGTGAAAAACAATCCACACAGTAAAAAAGGAAATGGAGCCACTTTGTGTTGTTCCTGCGCGGCGCTCGGCTGATTCTGCATCCCCGCTTCCTGCATGTGCATATTCAATTCCAACTCCTGCATCTCACTGTCGCATTCCCGCTCTGCTTCTAATGCTTGTCAGGCCGGTAATGTTTGGCTCAGGCAATGTTTGTCTACTGCAATGACTCAGAATTCACGGCACAGGGCGCCCAAATGACCTCTTTTTCCCCTTGGATCACGTGGGGCGTGTGTTTTCACCACCTCCGTGGCTTCTTCTCTTCTGTCTTCAGCCCTGTACATGCGTTATCACTAGGGATGGCCAGAACCATATATATACGGTGTATATATGGTATATTTGGCAGGGAAAATACACAATATACGGTCATATACGGCGTATATATACGGTCCTGGCCAACCCTAGTTATCACCTCTAGATCAACTAGGCTGGATCAACTAGGCTGGATCAACTTAGGCGGGATCAACTTAGGCTGGATCAACTAGGCTGGATTAACTAGGCTGGATCAACCAGGCTGGATCAACTAGGCTGGATCAACTAAGCGGGATCAACTAGGCTGGATGAACTAGGCGGGATGAACTAGGCGGGATCAATTAGGCGGGATCAACTAGGCAGGATCAACTAGGCAGGATCAACTAGGCGGGAGAGGTTCTTGTTGAACACGTATGAGCTCGTAGGTTATGGCGGTTTCTCACGTGTTTCGAGTCATGTGACCTGTCCATGAGACAACCATCACCTACACACTTTTGGCACGCGCAGATGTGGCTGATTCAACATGGTTGTGGGAGTGGGACGCCACTTGTATGGATCTTGCCATTGACATGCACAACTCAACGATACGGAACCTGCTGGAAGGTCATGGGGGCCATGAGATTCGAAACGAAGGCGACAGCTTTGTGATGAGCTTTCACGACGCCAGTGATGCCATTTCTTTCTCTCTTCAGGTTTGTATGATTGCGTGAGCGTATGTGCGTGCATGTGCGTGTGAGTGTATGCACGTAGTAGGGCGGGGTGGGTGTGTGGATGCGGGTGTGGGTGGGTGTGCGCGTGCGTTTTCCAAAGTGTATGTGGGTTTGCGTGTGTTTGTGGGTGGGTGTGTTGTGTGTAGATGCTGGTACTGTCGTTTTTACTTCTACGGGGTACGCCATTGGAGCCCCTCTACTAAATATATCTCTCACGCTGCCCGTCAGTGTGAAATGTAGGTACTTGAGTAACCAGGATCAAGACCATCAATCAGTAACAACACGCTCCTGGTGTACCTACTTATCTATCTGGATGGATCGATGTCAAAAGCTAGGACCAAGTGATCTTGACCTTAATGATGGGATGAATGACGCTAAAGCTAGGATCAATCCATCCTGGTGTACCCACTCATCATGCTGCGACACTGCGTATTACCTGAAGGGAGGCTGACCAAGCTCGGGCAGCCCACTGCTGTGTATTGTTCAGCCCCTCATTTTGTATCGTTCCTTTTCCACTGCTGTGTATTGTTTAGCCCCTTATTTTGTATTATTTCTTTTCCACGACGGATCAAAACCTTACACCCCACGCAAATGCAACAGAAGCTGGCCAGCTGCCTTGGCCCTTGCTTTGCATCGTTCCTTTCCTTTTCCACGACGGATCAACACCTTACACCCCACGCAGGTGCAAGAGAAGCTGGTCAAGCTGCCTTGGCCGATGCAGCTGCTGTCGGTACCACAAGGCATCTGTGTGTATGCAGGGGATTTAACTGGGGACCCAGACGCACGCAAGAATGGGCCCCTTGTCATGGCTGGCCTGCGTGTTAGGATGGGCGTGAACACGGGTGTGTGTGTGTGCCGTGCATGTGTGTGTATGTGTATGTGTGTGCGTACGTGTGTGTGTGCATGTGTGTGCGTATGTGCGTGTGTGTGCATGTTTGTGTGCGTACGTGTGTGTGTGTGTGTGCATGTGTGTGCGTATGTGCGTGTGTGTGCATGTGTGTGTGTGTGTGTGTGCGCGTGTGTGTGCCGTGCATGTGTGTGTATGCATGTGAGCGTGTTTGTGTGTGTATATGTGTGTGTGAGCGCGTGTGGGTGTATTTGTTAATGTGTTGTGTGTATGTTTGTCCAAGTATGATTCTGTGAGGGGTGTGCGTACGTGCACCTGCGTGTCCGTGGGCATTGTGTACATGTGTGTGCACAGGAAAGGAACGGCTGTGTTTGTACTGGTTTGTGGTACCTAGAGTGGCTTTAAGGCACCCTGCTTAGTACACACACACACGCACGCTTTCACACACACATTTCTAGGTGTACCAACACACGTTCACACACACACACACACACACACACACACACACACACATACACATACACACACGCACACACACACATACACACACACGCACTCATTCCACACACATACATTGCCAGGTGTGCCAAACGACGTGTACCTGCACAACGTTACGGAGCACGTGAGTGTATGTGTGTGTGCAAGAGTTCTAGGCTGCATCACACACTGCGCAGCACTGGCGCTCAGCATGCTGTTTGTTGACCACTGTTTAAGCACACCAACGTTCAGATCAGCCTCCTGGTGCTTAACACCGCTGTGCAGGCTCGCCAAAGTGAAAACGACATTGGATGCTCCAATGCCTTAACGAAACAGGAAAAGAAAACACTGTGCACGCTGCAAAAGCAAAAGCTACACCTTTCACATTAATCAAGGAAAAGGAGCCACTTTGGTACTGGGTACCGTAAAGCTCCTCCACCTCAGTACCAAAGTGGACACCAAACCAGTCTGTCAGCAATGAACAAACAGTCAAGATGACATAAATAAAACTTTCTATTAGTGCAGTACAAGCATGATAAAGGTAAGGTAAAGGTTACGTCGCATGATAAAGGTAAGCTAAAGGTTACGTCGCTATATATGCCTTTGGGGGGCATCTGAGCGGAAGCAACGCTATAACCTAGTTTGAGATAGCAGCTGAACTTTCACTTTGTGCAGTACCAGCAAAATGAGTTTCAGGAGAGCAAGCATAGTGGCAACTGTCTGCCCCTCAAGCATATGATTGAAGGGTGGTTAGCCTAGTGGCAACCTTGTACCTTCCAAGCGTAGGGTCGTAGGATGATGGGCTCGGTGACAACCTTCTGCCCTTTTCAATAGAATTGTAGGATGCTGAGAACAAAACGCAAGCTTCTGCCCTTCTCACATAGAATTGTATAGGATGCTGAGAACAAAATGCAAGCTTCTGCCCTACACCAACAAAGCTGCTGGTGTCCTTCCTTGCGTCTGAACAGCAAAAAGACGGTTTGAGCATGTACACTGAGCGGCTTGCCTTGGGTGTCTGTCAGAAACTGAACAGCTGCATGCTGCAGGCGTCTCGACTTCTTTTTTATTTGTGTCTTGCAGGTGGATTACCGAGGGAACGAGTACGACCTAGCTGGCCAGGTACGGAGGTGCCGAATAGGATCAAGATCAGTAGCAAGATCAGTAGCAAGATCAGGGTTTTGGTTTCAATCATTAACATGTATGTATATAATTATATATATGCGGTGCGCGTTTTGCTTACATTTGTAATAAAGAATGCATAGCATGCCTTTCCTGCTAGCACGCGTTGTACAGCTCAACCCATGCAAGCAATCTGCAACACACAAACGTCTGTGCTCGTTCTACAACCTTGAAGGACAGCACAACATTTTATCAAGTCGCAGTAAATACGGATCAACCTTGAAAGGACGGCAAAAAGTTTATCTAACCATGTTTTTCATCCGAACAGTGTCTATATTCCGAACAATGTCTTTAATTTGAATAATCACACATGGCACGCTTGCAGATCTGTGACCTTGCCGATGGTGGCCAAATCCTGATGGGGCCAAAGACCTACCAGAGGTGTGGCCTCTGCTCTTGTGTGTGAATGCTCTTGTGTGTGAATGGAATGTGAATGCTTTTGTGAGTGAATGTGAATGGAATGATCTTGTGAGTGAATGTGTGAACGGAATGTGAATGCTCTTGTGTGTGAATGGAATGTGAATGCTTTTGTGAGTGAATGTGAATGGAATGCTCTTGTGTGTGAATGCTCTTGTGGTTGAATGTGAATGCTCTTGTGTGTGAATGCTCTTGTGTGTGAATGGAAAAAACTTGATCCCCAAAACATGGAAGCTCGCATGTAAGCTAATGATCCAGTTAGACCTATAAGACCTTGATAAATAAGACAGTCTTGACCCTGCTGCTGCCTCAAAAGTGCTGCAGTTTTGGTCTGGGCATATGCTGGAGGGTGAGGGCTCTGTCATTGTTCAGGAACTTTTGTTTCGCCAATGACATCTGTTTCACCAACTACATCTATTACACCAATATACATCTGTTTCACCAATTACATCTGTTTCACCAATTACATCTGTTTCACCAATAAACATCTGTTTCACCAATTACATCTGTTTCACCAATATACATCTGTTTCACCAATATACATCTGCTCAAACGAACAAACAAGTCAATACCCCTACCTGTGATGGTCTAAGGAGTGTGTAGGTAGTGCGATTCGTGCAGTTTGCTGTGCTGCCAGTTGGAGGGGCAATAAAGTAGGCCCCTCTACACACATATGCCTGCGCCAAATATGGGTCCAGGCATGTAATTTGCATGTGCGATGCAGTCCCCCCTAAAACCACAGAAAAAGCAGGCAGCTTTGCTTGATCACGTGCAATGTATAAAGTCCCCATCATCATGTACTTGGATTGCAAACCCCTCATGACGAAAGAGGACCAAATGCTGCACAGCCACAACAATTAGTCTAGATGCCTGTGAGCTGTGCAAGCATCTCCTCAAAAGCAGGAGTCATAGCGCAGGTAGACGGCTCCGCTGCTTAATGATAAAATTGGCAAGGTGTACGTGTGATGCGATTGCTTCAAAACGTGCGCCTGGCGAACGTTGTGACCATATACAATGCCTATGTACAATGCAAGCAGTAAGCCCATAAAGTGGTATGTGTGTGTGTGTGTGTGTGTGTGGCTGTGACCCCTTCCTGCAACGCAGGTGGAACAAGTGCTGCACGAACATGGCAGACACATCAAACAGCCGGAAAGACTCGTTTGATCACCATAATAGTAAGATCTCAATGGCGGGCGGCGGGAGGCGGAGCTCTTTCATGAACGGGACTCCAGTGGGCCGCATGGGTTCTGTGATACAGCCAAGATCGTACTCCAGGTAAATCAATTTATGTAACAATAATACGACTGACATTATTTTCGATCACTGCAGGGACTGTGGAGTTTATCAAGTACCCTTTTGTCATAATGCGTTGTAACATATAGGAAGGTGAGCTCATGAGTGTGCAGCAGCTAGTAGTAGTAGTAGTAGTACAAGCGCTAATTTGCAGGAATGCCTTGGGGGCTGGTGCTTGTGTGTGTGTATGTGCACACATAATCACACACATACATACGCACTTCCAAGCTATTACCTGTGAGTATCATCGTGAATTGCGCTGCGTGTTTGGCAACGCAAGAATGCCTGATTCAGACGTGTGTTTGTGCATTGCCTCTATCGTCTTGTCTCTTACATTCCATGTGTGTAAGAACGATGTGGGCGTGCCACATCAAAGGCACTCTGTGTATATGGATTGTGTGATGATTGTGTGAGTGGCGTGATGTTTGTGTGAGTGGTGTGATGATTGTGTGAGTGGATTGTGGGTGTGCCACATCAAAGGCACTCTGTGTATGTGGATTGTGTGAGACACGTTCGTGAATGTATGAATGTGGATGATGTATGTGGATTGTATAAGGATGTATGTATGTGAATTGTGTGGGAATAAGTATGTGGATGATGTATGTGTACTTTATGGGGATATGTATGTGGGTGTATATATGTGGATGATGTATGTAGATGATGTATGTGGATGATATATGTGGATTGTATGGGGATATGTATGTGGATGTATAATTATGGATGATGTATGTAGATGATGTATGTAGATGATGTATGTGGATGATGTATGTGGATGTATATATGTGCATGATGTATGTGGATGATGTATGGGGATGATGTATGGGGATTTATATAGTGGATGATGTATGGGGATGTAATGTGGATGTACGTATGTGGATGTAATCTGTTCCTTTATTTGGTACACAATGGCTCCCTTTCCATATTGATAATGTGGGGACAAAACCATCCTCGCGCAATCTTCTTTCACCTACTGAGCTTCCCTGATCACGTCCAATAGAAATTGAAATGGTTTTGACAACGGTACATGGTAATACGTAGGCAACACATGTCACGGCACCAACACCTTCAACTTAACACACGACTGGCTGATAGGGCACACATGATATAACACACATGCAAGCCCTCATTACAGAAAGCAAGTCTCACCGTGCACAGGCGCTTACCATCATATAACATGCAAGCATCCAACAGGTCATGCCTTCCTACCACTACATGATGTGCGCATTTCTCAACACTACATCCATACCAGGGGAGTGCTGCTAATTTGACTGCGACTCTGCACCTCTGATCCCGACTGCAGGACCTCCCAATTTCTGAGCAAAGATAGATCTCTAAGAATGTCCAGCTCCCTTGTTGCGTTACCAAGCGCAAACTCAGGTGCGTTATCCCAAGCGCAAACTCAGGTGCGTGATCCCAAGCGCAAACTCAGGTGCGTGATCCCCACCCCTGATGCATAGAAAGGTGTATCTCACCCCTGATTTGTGAAAAGGTGGATTTCAGTCTGGTTATAACTTAATCCCAAACTGGTTGCAAAAAGTTATTCCCATGCTTTATTGTACATGTTGTTCCCACTTTCTCCTATTTGTAAGCTGTTCTCTCTCTCTCTCTCTCTCTCTCTCTCTCTCTCTCTCTCTCTCTCTCTCTCTCTCTCTCTCTCTCTCTCACACTCAAACATACTCTAACACTCTCACACTCTCACGCACCCACAAACACTCACAGACTTTGACGTACGGTTCACTCCACGGGCAACCAATAAGCAACCTCAAAGCCGCGCCCAACTTGGCGAAGCCTCTGTCAATCTGCCAACACCACAACCAGGCCCTGTTGTTGAATCGCTGACGCGCACCCCAAGCCTTACAGATCCCCCGTGTCTTTCCAACCAGCCATCTGATGAAGCGGATGGCGCTTGTCGATATATACCCATACACCCAATCCCACGCCAACTGTCCAGCCAGCTCATGGAGGCTAAAACTAATATTCAGACTTCTGTCAGCAGGACCCAGCGTCCAGAACAAGGTGGTTAGGGTTAAACCCTTTCAAGGGTCTGCTTTCTCTCCTGTGCCTCCTAGCCTTGAATCGGTGTATGAGACCTGTTTCGGGCATGTATGCTAGACAACCCTACCCAGGATTCGTGTCCCAAACAGCGACTTTGCAGGTTATAGCTAAATCATTTTGAGCTGCAGTTTGAGCCCAGAACTGTGCTGTCTGATGCTCACCTTGCGCTCATACATCTCCTGCATTTGCTTAATAAGCAAACTGGAGACAAGTAGAAACATATATGCGTACGTATGCAGAAACGTATGTATGCATATGTATGTATGTATGTATGTATGTA
>Ga0307968_1001889_pt1:0-12500 | contig 17276 bp, 18 predicted proteins | sample OrgLakmetagen650_FD_201834 | JGI IMG/M metagenome (GOLD analysis project Ga0307968, IMG submission 201834) | Saline water microbial communities from Organic Lake, Antarctica - #650 | ecosystem: Environmental > Aquatic > Non-marine Saline and Alkaline > Saline | place: Antarctica: Organic... | reverse complement strand
AAGTGCTCTGCCTTTGCCAGTGCCTTGTGAAATCCAGCCCAAGAACTTCCTCTTGGGTGTCCACGCTGTTAGTGTAGTTTTTCTAGGAGAGGGTATCGAAGATCTCGTGGATTGCCATCTTATTATTTCCTTGAGCAAATATCAAATTTCAAAAAGACCTGTAAGTACCGTACCTTTCCTATATCACCCTTGTTTATTATATGTTCTTTAGGCTCCGGAATTGTCCGGGATTGCCGAAAATAAACTTTGGTGGGTGGCCAAACGGAGAGGAGATGGCTCTTCTGCCGTCCCTGCCCCTCTCCCAACCCAGTCAAAGCTTCAGCTGCCCTGCCACCATGACTCATGCACGCACTGGCTTACAGGCATGCACACATGCACAAGCTGACACACGCGCTTGAATGCACAACGCAAGCTCACATACACACATACTCACACACACACACTCACACACACGTAAACAAGCACATGTATATGCGCACGCACGCGCATACTAACACACATACCTACACATACGTGCAGCGCTGGGCTACACTCCCCACCGGGGTTGGTGCGGGAATGGCTAGATTATTCCGTAAAAGAGTCCGGGGTTGCCTGGGGTTACTTTAATTATTTATGGATTTTGGGTTCCGGGGTTTATACGGTAAGGTACGGTACAGAATTTCTTTTTTATATTACTTGCTTACCATAATTTTAGTGGTTGTTGGAGGACATCTCACTCAGTCGCTGGATGTAATCAGGGCATGTTTCACTTTGTGTTTGCAATGAAGAGCTCGCTTGGAGTCTGAGGGACTTGCCATGTTTGAGCTTTCCGCTAGTCCAGACACACAGCTCTTCAAGGACACTGTTCTGCGCCTGTACCTGCCCAACAGCCTTCTACCATCACACCAGTTTTCCCAGGTGAGGCCTTACAGTTGATATTAATATGTTGATCATGGTCCCATTCCTCAACACTAGACATTTGGAATGCACAGATTTTGCACTACTCCTCCTCAGTATCATATTCTTTCCCTTCGTGTAGCACACAACCTGCCTTTATTGCGCACTCCTTCTGACTTCGGATTGTGTCGTTTTTGTCCATGTGTTTGCAGGGAGACATTGTGCTGCTGTCTCAGACTGGCCGCTCTATTGCCAGGAAAACTAGTGGAGGGCGGCAGGCCGCCAAAGGTGTTAAAGATGTGGTCAACCCAATTGACATGGACAACGCATTTGAGGTCTGTGTCTGGGTTGCAATGCGTTCAATTTTGCAAATCATAAGAGCAAATTTGGCTAGAATCATATACACTCAATGTGTACGGCCATAAATGGACATTTTGTTATAAGGACACCATACATGCACCATAGTACATAAGTATGTATGGGTCTGGCCACCTCTATTGATGAGTTCCGAATATCCTGTTGAAGACGTGAGAGGTTTAATCAGTCCTGTAAATCTGCACAGCATTTACAAGTAATAGCTTTGAGGTGGGCTGTGTTTTGGGTGGTGGGCTGTGTGATGAAATCCCAGAGAGGCAAAGAGGGAAACACTGGCTCAATCCTCCTTGCCCACTTCCTCTTGATGATTGATTGATGCAGCCAAAAGGTGTTAGCGATTTGAACCTTTAAATGCTGGTGGTTTTTAACGTTAATATTACACGTACTTTCTTTGACATCAGCATTGTTTTGGCTGCAACTTTGAGTAGGCATCCTTGTCGCAATGCTATTCAATACTGTTCAAGTTATGGGTGTTCTAGCAGGGTGTAGGATCAAGGTGTACTAATAGGGTGTCGCACCTTCATAGAGAGGCTTTCCTAGTCTCAATGAAGATCAGCACTTGCAGAGGGCACCCTCATTGGTGCAGTACGGTTGGAAAATTTTGGTTATACTATGGCTCGTTGAGAAGGCAGGGTGCCTATTACAGATCAAACAAAGAGGGCTGTGCAAGAGTGCATCACACACGTCGTTCACCTGCAGGGACTTGACTCCTTCTGCATGCTGCAGATAACTTGTAAAATTTTTGAAGTTTGTGGATTGAGCAAAACGTTTTCATGGCATTGTAACCTATGATAAGCCGTGCAGACCCTCTCCTCTGTGCACGGAGCTTGCCACTCAGCAAGTCTTGGCAAGAGCACAGCCCTCCCTTGATTACAGGGACAAAGCCCCAAATTACCTGATCACCTAACCAATTTATTTCTCAGGATGCAATATAGCAGACACAGAAAAGGGGCTTGAGTGATGATCAGCATAATCCTGATACTGCCTTCCTCCGTAAGCGCTGTTGCGGTGGACTGCGGATCTGTTGGTGACTTGCATGGCCTTTCATCTAGACAATGGCGTCAAATCCACCTTATGGGGTTTTATGTAGAAGTCTGATTGTTCTGTCTGTTTTTTGCTCAACACAGGCTGTGGTGGTGGACTATTCTGCCCGGTGGCTGCGCGTGGCCCTCCCTTCTAGCATTGCCTCTGCTGTGCGGGGAACAGACTGGAGGGTAGACATGTGAGGGCTAGATTAGGGAATGTTGTGAATGCATGGGGGATGAGGGATGTATGATGGGTAGGGTTAGCCAGAGCCGTATACCTATATACACCGTTTATGACCGTATATGTGATGATGTCCCTGCCAAAAATATTGTATATACATCGAATAAATATATATGATTCTGGCCATCCCTAATGATGGGGCGTTGGAAAAGGGTTACCTATGATTGAGCTCTCACTGATGTAAGCACTGCTTTCCGGCAGATCAAGCGAAATGCACGCTGATCGTTATAAGCATACATTTCTTCTTTTTACGGGCTGTAATGCGCCATCTATAATTGAAGCGAGGGAACCTAGACCTTGCCAAATGTACATTGATCATACAAGGCACTTCTTGCTTGCAACCTCTCTCAGCGATTCAGTGTGCAATGACACCTTTGCTCTATGACTTAATGGATCTATGACTTAACAACATTTGTTCAAAGCGTGCACACCTTTGCTCTATGACTTAATGGTTCTATGACTTAACAACCTTTGTTCAAAGCGTGCACACCTTTGTTCTTTGACTTAAATGGTCCTCATGGTAGTACACAATGAAAGCAGTGTGTCCGATGACCTTGCCCGTAAGGAGACTACACTTTGAAGCCTAGTTTTGCAATGTAAACTACAATTTACACCCCGCATCTTTTTATACTGTTCAACCCCATTCTTTGCAAATTTCAAAAGCCAAACACTTGCTTCCACCCCTGGCATTTGATCATACAGGTATGCCAACACAGTGGGCTATGAGCGCGGCCTTGCTGCAGTGCAGCGGTTTGCTCAGGGCCCTGCTGCTGCTGAAACGGAGTCAGGCGTGGCTGTTGCAACATCTGCTGCAAAAAGCTTGCCCACCAGCGCGTTGTGGTGCCTGCTTTCTGGGTCCCTACCGTCAGGTGCGTGTGTGTATGGGTCCGTGTGTGCGTGAGAGAGAGAGTGTGTGTGTGTGTGTGTGAGAGAGAGAGAGAGAGAGAGAGAGAGAGAGAGAGAGAGAGAGAGAGAGAGAGAAAGAGAAAGAGAAAGAGAGAGAGAGAGAGAGAGTGTATGCAAACATGCAAACACATGTTCGTATATTTAACTTCCAGACGGATGGTACCGCAGCAGCAGAATCAACTTTTTTTTGCACCTGGCAATAGTTATAAATTTATATGAAGCGCTTGGTGACAGAGAGAGTGTTTTCAGGATAAAGTGTCTTATGTGCTGAATGCCGATTGAAACGTAAGAATGATTAACTCAAACTGCGTTGTGTCTATGACTATGACGTTTCAAGTATGTACATGTGTGCATGTACACAGATCAAGTCAATGTGCAAGGGTTGCGAGCATCAAAAGGATGAGATGGACGGTCCCACGGGCGACTGATCTCTGCAACAAAAAGCTCAATTGCCTGCACTATGTTTGTTGGCATGTGTATTGCAGGCTTCAATACTGGAAGTGGGGATGACAGTGGGGCCAGCAAGATGGAGGAGTTTGCCAAGCAGACTGCGCCATGGGCTCAAGGCAATGAGGGCCGGTGAGCTTAGGTTGCTGGGGAAAATTTAACCTCAAGCAAACCACTCTCCACGCTATCTAAGGAAAGGGGCTACTTTTGGTAATATATATATATATAAAGAGAGAGAGAGAGAGAGAGAGTGATATATATATATAATATATATATATATATATATAAAGAGAGAGAGAGAGAGAGAGAGAGAGAGAGAGAGAGAGAGAGAGAGAGATGCAGAGAGAGGCAGGATCAGAGGGGGCTTCCGAACTATGGTTTTGCGATTGAAAGACAACAGGGCAGTGTTCTGGGGCTTTAGGGTAAAAGAGGTTGTGTGATTATGTTGTGAAGACTGTAGAACCATGTCAGAATAGGGCGCTGGAAGGGTTGTTAGATACTGATCAAAGCGGTGGGTCTAAGTGTTGCTGTGTTGGACAACCAGGGGCTTGTCGTTTCTCTTTTAATTTCAGAAATGCGGCATAGGTGCGTGGTGTTCAGTTGCATTCAAGGATCCAATTGCGCCTGAAGCAAGGGCGCCTGAAGCAAAAGCTACCCACCTTATTTCTGAGGACCACGCTCCCTCCCCAAACTTCTCCACTCTCCTGGATTTTCATATTCCAGGCAGCAGCTTGCTCGCGCACGCGACCTGGCATCCCAACTCGCTCAAGGTTCCTTACTTGCTGCCAAAGGCACTGGCAGGGGAAGTAACAAGCGCACCAGAACCGGCCTAGCTGTAACAGCTCAGCGACAGGAGGGGGGTGCTCCTGGCAGTGCCCAGGGCGAGGACCTGCAACTAGGTACAGGCTCGCAACAGAATGAGAAACCACGACAGCAGAAGGGTCTGGCACAGCAACCCCAAAACGGGCAGCTGCAAGGAGAAGGGCAGCAAGGGGGTGGTCTGAATGCCTCTCAGGTGTGTGTGTGTGTGTGCTTATGTGTGGGTGTGTGTGGGTGTGTGTGTGTGATTGTGATTGGGTGTGTGCGTATGTGTGTGTGCACTTGCCTGTGGCTGACAGCACCGCCTCTGTGCCTGCATGCGACAATTCAGCTGCACTTGTACACGCAAGACCTTGAAGCCGATAAGGTAAATCTAGCTTTTTGGGCACGATAAGCTATAAGCTACTAATAATGCCGTCGAACGTTGGCATGCGTGCAGGCAAACGCGGTGCGCACCAGCCTTGGCCGTGTGTTGTCTCTGTGGCAGGGGCCCCCGGGGTCAGGCAAAACGCGTACGCTGCTCAGGTGAGGCAGCAGACCCTAGTCCTATGATAATGCGGACAGACGTTAGTTCTAAAAATTTGGATTTCTGAAAGACCTACAAGACCTGCCTTTCTTGGCGTGGAGAGAGGCGTCAGGCAAAACTCGTGCCCTGCTCAGGTGAGGCAGCAGACCCTAGTTCTTTGCTGGAGGAAGGTCCTGGATTTGTGTGATGTCAACAGGTTGATGTGGACAAACGCCAGTTCTACATTACTTCTTCATCTCAACTTGTGCAAGACCTGCAAGACCTGCGTTGTTCTGCATTTGTTAAGGCACAGGGGTTGGGTGGTTGGTAGAACAAAGCTGCTGTGTCTCTGTGAAAACTGCTGCTGTTATTTTATCTCCTTCAGGCTCATCATGGCGGCAGTTGCTGGCTTGCCCAAACAGAAACAGGTGACGGTCGTCATTTGGGTCAGCTTTCAATTATGGGGATTGTAAATTCGGTTCAGTATGTTTCATTCATATTGAGATTGCCACAAATGCATGTTCCGATATACACTTGACTCGTGTACTAACTGGAAAAATGTGCAACAACTTTGACCACACATAACTCTCTTGACCACAGCCATCCATATATAGATGCTTTGCTGCTCCGCTGCTTGAAATGATGGTGCCTGATACCTAAAACTAGTCTATGGATATTCCGTTTCTCTTGCGCGCAGGTGCTGGCTACAGCAGCTAGTAACGTGGCCGTTGACAACCTGACAGCAGGGCTACTAGAGCTAGGCGTGGATGTCGTGAGGATGGGCCAGCCCGTTAAGGTAAGTGGTGAGGGTGTATCCAGTTGTACATGTGCTTGCGCTCTGGTTGTGCGTGGTGATAGGTGTAAACATTACCATTTGATGGGTGAATGTGTCGAGGTTATTTTGAGTGTGTCTGATTGTGCTTGCATCCTGAGGTGAAAGGCGTATACATGGCCATTTGATGAGTTAGCCAGTTGAGATTAGTTTGGGTGTGTCTATCACTTAAATATGCTTGCGTGGGTGGCAGAAGGTGTCAGTCAGCATGGGCATCCAACGAATTATTGATTTATGTCTGCCAGTATTTGTGGTGTCTGCCAAATTTTATAGAGCAGCAAATATGGAGGAACTATATTTCTTGTTCCGTATCTAGACAGCACTCGAATCAACACTACTTTATGACGGGTTGTAGTTGTACACCCTTTGTACCGCATGCTCTGATTCACTACAGCATTACCACTTCCACCTAAGCACACAGACGCACACACACACACACATACACACACACAGACACACTCACACACACTCATACATACACATACAAAGACACACTCACACACACTCACACACACTCACACACACTCACACATACACGCAAACTCACACATACACACTCACTCAAACACACTCACACACCACACACACTCACACATACACACACTCACACACACTCACACACACACTCACACATACCGGTACACACACAGGTTAGCCCCGGCCTGCGGGAGTGCACTCTAGAGGCACGTGTTGCGGCAACACCAGGGGGACAGGCAGCGCTCAAGCTTAGGCAGCGTGCTGCCAAGAGCGCGGGCTCGGATTCATGGCTTGCTATACAAGAGGTATGTGCAGCTTGTCATATTCTGCATGAATGAATTTTGTGTAAAAGGGGCTCTGATGCATTGCTTGCTGTGTTGGTGTGTGTTTCTAGCGCTTCTTGCAGGAATTATAGCTACTCTTTTAATAAGCTGTTCAACCTTAAGGCCCAGATACACGGCTTGCTGTGAATGAGGTGCGTGTGCAGTTGGTACTGCTTGCAAGGAGGAGCATGCTTGCAATACTATTTTCGTGATTCGTCTTAAATGGTTTGCATCCCTTTGATTAATTGCTCAGACAGCTGGTACTGTTTGTGTAGGCCCACACATGTGCTCCAATAGCCGCCCTTTTTTTAAGAGCTGGGCTGATTAAACAGGAAAGGTGTGAATCAGTGTGATCTGTAATAGCAGCCTCGCCCCTTTTGACCAGACATCTTGCAAAATTTGCACAAGTCTGGTAGCTCCTGCCCCACGACAATTTTTTCATTATGTGTAAGTGAACAAGAAGCAGACATGGAATACACTTTGAACAACCTGCATATACAAGCAACTCCCAAAGCCAAGACTTTGTAAGTGCAAAGATATGCATGAAAAGCCAGGAACATGGCACAGTGTGCACCATTTCCACCCAACCTGATACACCCTCTGACGCTCGCACACACACACACACACACACACACACACACACACACACACACACCTACACACCTACACACACACTTATACATACACACAGGCTCTAAAATTAGAAGAAGCTGCAGCAATTTCAGTGCTATTTAGCTGCCAAGTTGTGGCCTGTACCTGCATAGGTGCTGGCGACCCCAGGCTGCAGGTAGGCAATTAAACGCAGGATCCACTCTGGCCTATTTTGGCCGCTTCATCACTGCCAACTGCCTTTGCTTCATTCTTGATGGCATTTGCAATACCACTTTCTTGCTGATGTGCTTGCTCAGTCAGGTCCGACCATTGCTCATGCACTTGTACAAAGATAACTGCCCACGTATGTACACAGGGCCACTCGTTTCCAGTGTGCGTGTTGGATGAAGCCACACAGGCCACAGAGCCTGCTTCATTAGTGCCCATCATGGCATGCAAGGTAAAACAAAATTTACACGCTCATAGTTTATCATGACTTGCAGAATCCAAATTGGAATTAGTGTTCAATTTTATTAATTTTCCGTTGGATGTTTCCGTTGTTGATTTCATCTCAAAAGACAGGAGGTGCTTGGTTTGCTCTTCTCAGAGACAATCGTATGGATTTGAAGTACGTGTGAGTGTACGGTGAGGTAGAAGAAAGTTTGTTGCCCATGCCTCAACAATACAAGAGAGAGAAAGAGAGAAAGAGGGAAAAAGAGAAAGAAAGAGAAAGAGAGAGAGAGAGAGAGAGAGAGAGAGAGCAGAACAGTGCAAAAAAGAAAATCTCATCAGGATCTGTTACATCTCATTACCTTCTTGCAACATAAACTTTGTCTTTTCAACGATGGAGGAGGTCTTCTGTTCCAGTACCAGTACTGGATTTCAGACTCTTTCCATTACCGACGCAGATATGTTCAGCTGCCTGCCTAAGTTTTGTGTCTCCTTGTTCACATTTTTAGCCCTCACAACAAAATGCAGGTAGAGAGCCTGCTACTTGTGGGCGACCCACAGCAACTCCCTCCCACTGTGAGGTCGCGCAATGCAGAGGGTCTAGGCTTAGGCACCTCGTTGTTTTTGAGGCTGCAGGCAATGGGCATGAAGCCAATGCTCCTTGATACACAGTACAGGTAGGCAACACGCGTGTTTTTATGTATGTAAATTAGTTAGCATAGGTCCCACTGTTTTTGAGGCTGCGTGCCATGGGAATGAAGCCAATGCTCCTAAGTACACAGGTAGGTGTTGCGTGTATTAGTGCTGCTAGTTCAGCGAGAAAAATGATCAGTGCTGCTAATTTAGCAAGTTTCTGAGTATTGACGAATCATGCGCTTGAAATTCAGTAGTCAGATAAAATGCTGGGAAGACACAACTAGCTGCACACGTATACACACAGGATGCACCCCCTCATCTGCGCCTTCCCTTCCAAAGTGTTCTACAAGGGCCTTCTTAAGTCCCACCCCACCCCAAAAGACCGCCCCATGGTAACAGGATTTCCATGGCCCTCACCAAAGGTGAGTGACTGTTTGAGCTACCATGCTTGACAAAAGAACTATACCTGTACCGTGCACTCTTGTAATCAATATTTGATGCAGTATTTGGTATTTGATGCAATACGCTTGTAACGTAAGGCTTGCTAGAATCTCATAATATAATTTCCTACATTCCTGATGTATTGTTGGTGGTCATTGGTGAACACCCAACATTTCAATCTGGGAGCTGCAGAGGAGCTTAATTACGCAGCGCCAAAGTGCCTAGTCTTAGTTCATTTGCAGGGTGAAATTCACTGCCTGTAAGCTTGTATTTCTCTAGTGCTTATGACTGTGACCAAATGCAGACCCATTAACCATTGACCAATGATCAATAGCAAGCTGTCATCAATATTGCTTCCTCCTTGACATTGCATGTGTCACGTTAATCAATAGAGCACACAACTCTGTACGTATCTGCACGTATCAACAAAGGTACCCGTGTGCTTTGTGGCCGTGACCAAAGGGCATGAAGAGCGCACAGGCGCTGTAGATGATTCATCTGGCTTCTCCATTCGAAACCGCTACGAGGCTGAGCAGGTTCGATTGTGTGCGATTGAGTCCTGCATACGCTCTTCCCCTTCAGTTGAGTCTTTAAACACCTGAAAATAAATTAACAGCTATCAAAGAGGGATTGGGCACTGAGCACGTAAGCTGATGGCTCATTCTAATCTGTATGCTGTTGTATCACTGTGTCGTTACAGGTATCCATCATAGTGCGGCAGCTCCTTGAAGGGGGGGGGCTTCAGAGAGGGGCAGAGGACATAGGCATCATCAGTCCTTACCAGGTCATTTCCATGTCTGCAATTTACCTCAAAAGGAGCTGCTCCCAATTGGTTACCCTTTCTTTCTTTCGTTTCAGCACGTAAGACCTAAATACAGTTATTTTCTGCTGATTTATCTAGAGAGGGATCTGACTTGCACAACAGCTGCTCCAATTTCCCCTTCCTTTCCAGCAAGTAAGGCCAGATTACAGTATCTACTCTACTGACATACCTAGGGATGTATCTGACTTGCACAGCGACTGCTCCCTTGCAGGGTCAAGTTCGACTCTTGCAGCAGCTGTTTAACCCATTGACTGGAAACAGAAGTGATCGCAGAAGCAGCAGCGATGGGAGCAGAGGAGGTAGAGGATCAGATATTGAAGGTACTTGGAAAAAGATTTGGCTGTTTAAATCAGTGAAAACTCCGTATCAGATGCAGTCACTTATATGTATATTTGTTGAGGTAAGGGACAGAAGTAGACTTGGATGCTAAGTCGTTGATTCCATCTTTGCTGTTTTCTGGATCTACAGGATCAAAAGCAAGAAAGGTTCAACCAGACATTGAACAGCCTAGCAGCATGCAAGGCATAGAGGTTAAAACTGTAGACGGCTTTCAGGTGTGTAATGATGAGCTGCATGTATGATCGGTGTAGCTGCATGCATTTCCATACATTTTCATTCTTGCATACAATATTGTTTGTTTTTTATCGGCATGATGCACAGCTGTCCTGTGTATGCATCATTTCTCTTAGCTTGCACGCTTCCCCTTCTGTTTAGCTATGTGTCTTTGCAGGCTTTTTTCCAAGCTTCCGCTTAGATGCCCCTGAGACTTATATAGCGATGTAGCCTTACCTTAGCTTGCACACCAAAGGAAGTATGATCCTACCTCACTTTGTTTGACGTGCAGGGTCGTGAAAAGGAAGTCATCATTTTTAGCAATGTACGCAGCAACTCAAATGGGTCTGTGGGTTTCCTTTCGGATTGCAGGTCAGCACACACAGGCAACTGACTATGTGATACAAGTTGACAAGCAGTGCTGACTCTGGATTGCTAGTACACCTGTATTTTCAACCATCTGTAATTGTGCATGTTGCATATAATTGTTCGCTCATCATTCACTCATTTCTACCCTCTTGTTCTACAGGCGGCTTAACGTTGCCATCACACGTGCCAAGCGTGGATTGATTGTGGTTGGCAACCCAGACACACTTAAAGCAGACCAAAAGTATTGGGGTGCCTGGTTAAGATGGGCATCGCAGCAAGGCGCATGGGTTGCAGCAACTAGCTAAACTTGTAAATGTTTTGGCAGGTCCAGAGGCTTGATTGACTCGGAGGAGCTGTGGTCGTACAGGCAACGTTGAACCTCTCTCCTTTATCTTATGTAATCATCAGACTCCTTTTTCTTATGTAATCATCAGACTCCTGGGTGTCAAGAAAAGCACTGACACTCACTGCGTGCTCCGTGAAACAGGTCAGATGCCCATCTTTAACTATTGGTTCAGATGCATCTGGAACAGTTTACTCTCTTCAAACAATCCTCTTCTTGAGAAAGTTGTGCAGGCTGACCTTCTTATTGCAAATAGAAGCGCGATACATGGACTTATCAGGTTCTGCACGCACTCCAAGATTTCCCTACATCTCAGCAATTTTTGAATGCCATACGATGTAGAGAAGCTATCAATATTAAACAGTTCGAGCTCACTTTGCGCGAATGTATCATCGGGAGCTGGAGAGAACTTGATGATTTGACACCACATGATGATCACCTTTCCAGCAGAATTATGAGGACTTATCACACACAATTTGGTATACCTTTGGGGATTGCTCTTGGCTGGCTGGTGGGATGACAGAAAAAGAAATCACAAGCCTGTGTTACCTATCTACCTTCGCTTGGATATTTCCAACGTTCTCAGCCGTGCACTTTCTTGCCTTCGCCTATCTGGCCATAACTTTCTGGTCCAAAAAATGCGTCATAATAGGAATAGAAGGCCTTATGAGCTCAGGATCTGTGACAAATGTGACTGGCACTCTGTTCAGGATGAGGAGCACATTTTGCTGGACTGTCCGCATGAACATCTTGTTAGCACATAGCACCGCCAGCTGGTCTTCCCACCTCAATATGAAGATAGCCCAACTCGTTTGAGAACTTTTTTGAACCAACCTAATATTTATGGTGTGACCTAATTTGTGGCTGAGTGCCCTTTTCCCTTGATTTTTTCTAGGATCTTTTTGGTTTGGTTTCAGGCTTTTTCCAAGCTTTTGCTCAGATGCCCCCCAGAGGCATATATAGCGATGTAACCTTACCTTACCTTACCTATCTCTAGCTTGAGCCATAACAGCATAGTTTCTGTCCACTGTCAAGCTTTTCAAAAATGAGCTAACACCAATTGTGTCAATTTGTGGAAGGTTCAGGTCGATCTCAATTCACAGCCTCGCTCGTTCAAGTGCCTGCTGGACAGCTCAATTGCTGAGAGCTTTTCAAGTATTGCGTGGGTGTGAGTCGTATGTACGAGCTGTTTAAACTGGGCGTGCTATTCCCAGCATGCAAGAGTTTACTGCAGAGCTAAAGCATAAGATGAGGTGTTTGGAGAGATGCTGAGTTGGTGGACCCCAACACGCACAACAACAAACTGGCCACCTATCATTCTTGGTTTGCCATTCCTTTTTCGATAAATGAGCGTATGCCGATTAATGTACCACGGTATCTCCATCTTGATCTGTCCAAACATGTTATGCGCAATATAAGTAGATTCCGCTTGCGTGCGCATACTTTGAAAGTTGAGGCAGCAGCGTGGC
>Ga0307968_1001886_pt1 | contig 17291 bp, 28 predicted proteins | sample OrgLakmetagen650_FD_201834 | JGI IMG/M metagenome (GOLD analysis project Ga0307968, IMG submission 201834) | Saline water microbial communities from Organic Lake, Antarctica - #650 | ecosystem: Environmental > Aquatic > Non-marine Saline and Alkaline > Saline | place: Antarctica: Organic Lake... | reverse complement strand
ACAGCTTGCGCTGTGCTAACCATCCTTTTTATGCTTGTGCCTTAGATAGTTGGCAGCTTAGTTTTAAGCCCTTGCTCTCCTTGACTTCAGCAACTTGCTGCCCTTGGCCTGTTCCTTCCTGTCTTGTCCAGTGTGTCTGTTTCTCCTGCCCCTTTTTGTGTGGCAAGCTCAGTTTTGTTGGCAGGTATGGGTGTCAACGGCCCAGATGCTTTTCTCGTTTCTCTGCTAGGAGGGCTCTTTTAGCCAGTTTAGTGTCTCTTTTGGTATTGGGCACAAGTGTAAAATTCCCCTCCAGCAGTTCGGTGGATACGAGCCGGAATAGAACATCTCACTTTATGCTACACTTCAAGAACCTGAGTTCAAGTGTTTCACACTGAACTCATAAGTTTCTTTAATGACTATTTCCCCATTTTGTACGGCGGTTATAATGTGAGGGGGATACATCCTTAAGAATAAGCTCTTGATCTTTTGGCTTGTTTGTTTAGAGGTAGAAATATCTTAGTGTGTGACGAGGCCTGCGAGTTCTGACGCAAGACGCATTGTCATATAAGCCGCTGTATATTGCCTTTTCAAAAGCCCTTTGAAACACTCAGGGGCGAGCACGCCTTTGCATTTTCCGTCCACGTTGTAGATGCAGGCTACTGTGGCAGTGTACACTTCTGGGAATATAGGGTCGTCCGAAGGAAATTTGGTGTCGTTTCCTTGGTGCTTCATGAGACTAACGCGACCCAATACTCACAGCGCCCAATGGTTAAATGTCTGCTTGAGGGATGGTGGGCTGGAAGTCAGAGTTGACTTTGTTCATACTCGATTTTCCAACAATAATCATATAGGTGAGACGAAACAACATTGAGCACAAACCCCCAAAATTGTTGAGCTAATTTCCTTCCTCATGCCGGTAGTGATTCTGGACCCTTCTTCCTTTTTTTGCCTAGCACGGGACTTAAAATTCAGCAATGCCAGATCATCTGCATACAGCATGTATGAGATGTGCACACCTGCGGCTCCAGTAACTGCCCCGCCTGTTACCCCTCAGCAATGTTGGTAATATCGTTAATGATGACAAAACAAGAGAAAATAATGTGGGTTAGGGGGGTTGTGTGCCGTAGCACCCAGACCCAAACCTTGACTGTTGTTGCTTTTGTTATCTTGCAGTGCATACCTTGTTCTTTTTATGAATGCAAATGCATGTCTGATGGAGTGCTCATACAGATTGTGTGTCAGGTTGATGATGACAGCCTAGCAGTTGCACGTTTGGGCTGATACATGCCTTACTATACGCAGAAAACAAAGGCATTGGCGTGCAAGAACGAGCCAGCAGAGTAGTAACTACTGCGTTCTTTTTCTTTCACTAACTACTAGGGCCCAGGCCTGATGTAAAGCCAACATAGATTTTTTTCCCAATTATGAAAGTGGGTTGTAATTGGAGGGGAAGTACCAGTCAGATGAAACTATAGTCACTCAGTTTAATCTTTGTCCAATAAATCGCCAAAAAACTAGTCTGCATTAATCAGTTTGAGGATGCAGCAATCAATATCTGCGGTGCTCGCACGAGCCAGAGTAGTTATGCTTGCAAGCACATTAAGCTCTGTATATTTTTTACAATAGTGCGCACTGGCGTGTATAGGTTACCAGATCGTCAAATAAAAAACGGCTCCAAGCGAGCGGTCAGCCATATCAATGTTGTTCACAATGTTCACAACTGTGAAGTTCACGGCACAAGCCTGCTGTGGCAGGTGTGACGAACAATGAGGAAAAAAAGGTGCTATAATTGTACACGTTTGTGTCTTATAAATCCTGCGTCTCAGGACTCCTCCTTCACAACAACTCGGCGGGCTCCGCCTCCCAGCTGGAGCTTTTTTGCCTTGGCTGCCAGGCTCCCTGCGGAGAGAAGAGGGGGGACGCGAATTTCTCCGACAAGGATGCAACACTCAAGGACGAACACATAAGCTACGCTGCTAGTGGTATCACACCTAGCAGGTTGCATTAACAAAGGGGGAGTCTGACTGCTTTATTTACGACCTGCAACAAACAGGAGTCACGGTAAAAGGATACGTTGTAGTCACTATGACCTTATGTACTCCTCCTGGTCTTGTTGATTTGTCCGTGCGGAAGTTCTACTGAGTTACAGTAATGGGCTTATCGCAATATTTCTTGATAGCAAAATAGTTCTACTGAGTTACAGTAATGGGCTTATCGCAATATTTCTCGATAGCAAAAAAACAGGAAGGATGAACGATTAAGAGTGAAAGTGGAAACAGAGGACCTATTCGTCACACATAAACCTAGCTATAAGCTGACGCCTCAACAGTTCTCCCAACGACATACCTGTCGAATCCTGCTGATCACAGGCCTTCTGCACATCAGCACCAACACCGGCCCTTTGTGTCCCTGCTTGCGTTTCTGCCACCTCCTCCTCGTCCTCCTTGCTGCTGCTGCTGCTGCTGCTCCTATCCTCTTCATCAGAGCTGGACACCAATTGCTTCTTGGAGGCACCAGCCTTCTTTTCAGCGGCTTGGCCACCCCCTTTCTTCCCCTTTGCCCCTCCCCTTTTTGTTTGCACATAACCTGTTCCCTGGACAACCTCCTCCTTCACATCATCACCGATCTCCTGCTTTATACTCAATGTCTTCATTGCCGCAGGAGTCCGTCCATTACGGGCATGGCGCTTTGACTTGGGCGGCTTGCCGCTCGGCGTCTCAGCTGAGCCTTCGTCAGGGGCGGTTGGAGCCCCCAGATCCAGATCACGCCTTCGGCGACGGTTGACAGGGGGGGCACCTGCAGAGCCATGATCTTGAGACGCTGCAGCAGAGAAAAGGAGATGTGAGTGGGCTAGAGTTTATCTAGCTGTTTCCTGAGGATACGGTGAAAGGGCGAGGAGGTGGATATAATTCCACACACACATTCACAAGCACACGCATTCAAACACACACACACACAGAGAGAGAGAGAGAGAGAGAGAGCAAGAGAGAGAGAGTGTGTGAGAGAGAGAAAGGAGAGAGAGAGAGGCATACAAGTTCTATCTTACAATCTTATGAAATGTGCTACTGAATTTCTTCTTTTGCACCTTAAGGCAAAGAGCAGCTGTGGCCTGTACAAATGACTTAGGGTTAAGCATAGCTTTGATCGATGCGCTGACCCAACTTGAGCCTGCATAGCCGCTTGCGCCTACTTCCCCCTTCTCCCAGCAACCCACCTGAGGCAACCCCTTGCTGCACATCCTCCATTTCCACATCCTCCTCTGTACCACCCTGCACCCCAGTAGCCCCACCCACACCGGGGCCTTCATTTGGGTCAAGGCCAGTCTTCTGCTTTCCTTCTCCTTCCCCCTCGGCCTCTCCCTCTTGCACCTCCTCCTCCTCCTCCCCCTCCTCTCCTTCACTGTCTTGCCCCGCCTTGGCCACGCGCAGCGCCTTGTGTATCTCCTCGATCTCAGCCTGAACGCACAGGGTGACCGGGGGAGTTTCAAACATGTTGAATGTGTGTGTGTGTGTGTGTGTGTGTGTGTGTGTGTGTGTGTATGTGTATGTGTGTGAGCACGTGTGTGTAAGTGCTAGACCCCCCGACACACCCATGCACATACACACGCAGCACCGCAAAAGAAAACTGTGCCAAAGTGGCGATCCTGATTCTTAGCCTACAGATGGATATAAGGTTAAGGACGTTGTAGTGACCGTGAGTTTTATGGACAGGCAAGGTGGAGCTCACATCATCGGTCATGCAGGGTAAGAAAAGAGGAAAAAAAGGACACACGCAGTGAAAACCACTCCACACATGAATCAAGGAATCACGAGAAAACGGCACTCAGGCCTGTTGATTACCGTGGAATCTTTCATTGCATCAGACACCCATGTGGCGTAAGCAGAGGAAGCTGGGTTCAACATAGGCCTGTTGATTACCGTGGAATCTTTCATTGTATCAGATACCCAAGTGGCGTAAGCAGAGGAAGCTGGGTCCAACAGAGGAATGTCAGATACGCCCAGTCTTATAATGTAACTGTATCACATTATGCTTCCTATGGCATTCAGCAGCTAAGCAGTCCCTGTCCCTTCATCTATTAGGTGAGTGCTTTTCCATGCCTTTTCCTCTCCTCTCCTCGCTTCTCCTCTCCTCTCCTGTTTCATCACAGACAGAACTGCGCCTGCATGTCACAGAACTACACGCACCTGTCACAGAACCGCAAGCGCTTGTCACAGAGCTGCACATGCTGATCACAAAACTGCACACGCTCGTCACAGAGCTGCACTCACCCGTCACAGAACTGCACGCACCTGTCACAGAACTGCACACACCCGCCACAGAACTGCATGCACCTGTCATAGAACTGCACACACCCGTCACAGAGCTGCACACGCTCGTCACAGAGCTGCACACGCTCGTCACAGAACTGCACGCACCTGTCACAGAACTGCATTCACCCGTCACAGAACTGCACGCACCTATCACAGAACTGCACTCACCTGTCACAGAACTGCACGTGCTTATCACAAAACTGCACGCGCTCGTCACAGAGCTGCACGCACCTGTCACAGAACTGCATTCATCCGTCACAGAACTGCACGCACCTGTCACAGAACTGCACTCACCTGTCACAGAACTGCACGTGCTTATCACAAAACTGCACGCGCTCGTCACAGAGCTGCACGCGCTCGTCACAGAACTGCACTCACCTGTCACAGAACTGCACACACCCGCCACAGAACTGCACGCACCTGTCATAGAACTGCACACACCCGTCACAGAAGTGCATGCACCTGTTATAGAACTGCACACACCCGTCACAGAGCTACACACACCCGTCACAGAACTGCACGCACCTGTCACAGAACTGCACGCACCTGTCACAGAACTGCACTCACCCGTCACAGAACTGCACTCACCTGTCACAGAACCGCAAGCGCTTGTCACAGAACTGCACGTGCTGATCACAAAACCGCACACGCTCGTCACAGAGCTGCACACGCTCGTCACAGAGCTGCACGCACCTGTCACAGAACTGCACGCACCTGTCACAGAACAGCACTCACCTGTTACAACATTGCATGCGTTCATCACAGAACTGCACTCACCCTGAAACTAACAACTTCTTCCCGGAGTGTGCTGTCCTTGCCCAACTTCTTGCGCCCCTCCTCTGCAATGGCCTGCACGCACACACACACAGACATGAAGCACAAAGGGAGGCTTATAGTACACACTCACACACAATAAAAAGGGTCCCTCCTCTGCAATGGCCTGCACGCACACACACAGACATGAAACACAAAGGGAGGCTTAATGTACACACACACACAATAAAAAGGGTCCCTCCTCTGCAATGGCCTGCACGCACACACAGAAGTACACAATATGTACACAATAGGCACACAAAAGTACTCTCACACATAATAGCAAACATAAAGAAACAAAGGCGCTACACAACCTTGCTTAAAGGCTTCTTGAAATGGTAATGGAGGTTCGTAGTATTAAAAGAATTCCACACAAAATAAAAGACCCACGCAACATATACACCCTTGCAATTAATATATACACACATACAAAATTTCTTCGTAAGGTATTCATTAGGCTCACATGCTTCCTTGAGAATACAGTATCCATAGAACAGCAATGGGATGCACCTGCTCAGGCGTCCTCCGTCCAGCCTGACATGACATTCTTCCCCTTATTCAAAATTGCAAAGTCTCTTTCAAGTTTTAAGTAACGCCATCAACACTCACCATGCGTCATGTTCAGGCCAAGCCTGCAACCCCTTGGTCCCTGCAGATTATATACTTTCCCTGTTACAGAGGACCACGACGGCCACTTCCTTTTACTCACCCAGAAGACCTTGTACACCTCCTCGTCTCCCAGCGCATGTTTGTAGCAGCGGCGGCGATCCATGATAGCATGCATTCCCTGCAGGCGTCAAAATCATAAATATAATATATAATATATAAAATCAGTCTACCGATACTACTAATCCATGATAGCACGCATTCCCTTGTTTCTTTTGTTTCTGTTGGTCGGGTGATGCATGATAGCACGCATTCCCTGCAGGAATGTGAAAATCATAAATATAATTTATAAGATCATCCTACTGATACTGCTGATCCTTGATAGCACGCATTCCCTTGATTCTTTTGTTTCTGTTAGTCGGGTGACCCATGATAGCACGCATTCCCTGCAGGAACGTAAAAATCATAATTATATTATATTATATATAAAATCATCCTACTGATACTACTGATCCATGATAGCACGCATTCCCTTGTTTCTTTTGTTCCTGTTGGTTGGGTGCCCCATGATAGCACGCATTCCCTGCAGGAACGTGAGCAATTGTGGGACCATTACATGGAAGCTTGTACATCTCCTTGACACACCCATACACCCCCCCACACGCACACACTCCACTTCCAGCCAACCTCCACGGCCACTGTCACGTCAATTTTCACAACCAGCCCAAGCCCTCCAGCACCCTTGCTAGCATACACACCACCCATACATGCACCACCATAATGTAACATGCACACACATACATACACACACATAAACACACACGCACCTTCTCCGACCAGCCCATGCCCTTCAGCACCACCGCCAGCGCACGCCACTCCTCCACCACAGACACCTTGGTTGCAGCGGGCCGCTCAGCAGAGGGCCCACCCACACCCCCTCCTCCACCCAATTCGCCCCTGCCCCTACTGCCCCCCTCTGTTGCTGCTGCTGCTGCTGCTGCAATTTCTGCGCTGCTGCCCCAGCTGTCCCCCCCTTGGCCCTCATTCCTTGCAATCACAGCCCCCACAGCAGATCTGCCACCAGCCTCGTGGGTGGGCGGCTTAGATGGAGGCATGCCGCTGCTCACTGCCTCTTCAGCGCTACCAGCTGCGTGTGCGTGTGTATGTGTGTGTGTGTGTGTGTGTGCGTGCGTGTTTGTATGCTTGGCTGCACAAGGGGTGTGAGTGTTTTGAAACTGGTTGGGATAAGAGTGTAGCAACCTTTCAAGATCAAATGCAGCAATAGTAATCCTGCAAACAGCTTGTTTGCTCGTGAAACCAATCAAGAGCCCGTTTGTTGCTTACACTCTCAAAGCCAAACATGTGCACCACAATCACAATCACCCAGCCGCTCAATCACGCACCCCCCACCCCCAATCGACCTGCACTCAAACTCACACCCATACCCGGACCCAATCCCAAATTACACCTGAACCCACATCCACATCCGCACCCATACCCATACACACACCAGCACCCGCACCCACATTCACATGTACACACACACCCACACCCCTGCACAAGCGTACACACTTTGTTGGTGAGACACGGATGCGGAACGGTAGCTGGATGCCTCTGCACCCCCAGCAGAGCAAGCCGAGAAGAAGGAGCCCCCACTGGCTGCTGGGCTGTGCATCGCTGTGTCCTCACTTTGTGCACCTCCAGTAGCAGCAGCAGCAGTAGCACCTGTGCCAGCAAATTGTACGCACTTTATAAGTTTTGTGTGTTTGTGTATGTGTTTACGTGTGTGCTTGTGCATGTGTGTACGTGTGTGTATGTGTGTGTGTGTGTGTGTGTGCTTGTGCATTGTACGTGTGTATGCTGCATAATGGCACCACCATTGTTGCCAGGTGAAAGAATACAGCTCCCTGCACAGCGCAGTTTGTGTTCAGCTTTCCTCTGTCACACACACACACACACACACACACACGCCTGAGTCACCTCCTGCTCTGTGCTTGCCTCCAGGGCCTGCGTCCCACTCTGTTGCATCAACCCCAGGGCTGATTGCTGCTACACCACTCTCTGCGTGTGCACCATTCTCTGCGTGTGCACCACTCCCACCAGCAGCGGCAGCAGAGTCTGCTGCAACACCATGCCTGACATCAGTATCAGTACCAGCATTAGCATCAGCTCCAGTGACATCGGCAGCGGCAGCAGCCGCTGCAGCAGCAGCTGAGGCTTCTTTGTTGGCTGCTGCAAAGTCTGCGGCACTGGCCACAGAGACTTCCTGGAGGGCCTCAAAGCGTTGGCACAGCTTCTCCTTGAAGCTGTCGGCCTGTTTGCTGTCTTTGACATAAGGCAGCAGCACCTAAGAGCGGGGGGGAAGGGGAGAGCAAGCGTCAAATTGTTTGTGTAGGGTTGGCCAGAACCGTATATATACACCGTATATGACCGTATATTTGGTGTTTTCCCTGCCAAAAACATCGTATATATAAACCGTATATATATGGTTCTGGCCAACCCTATAATTGCGCGATCGATGTCAGCGTCCTTAAAGCTGTTGGCCTGCTTACTGTAATTGACGTAAGGCAGCAGCACTTGAGAGGGGAGGGGGAAGGAACAGAAGTCATGCAGATTGTGTGCTGCCCGCATCAGTGCGGATGAAAGGATGATTATGATTGGGGAGTCTGCACCACACCAATAAACGTGGCCGCACCATACATTGTGAGCAGGACAGAGAACAGGAGCAACAACATGTATGTTGGATAACGAGCACGTACTATTGCTCTCCCCACTTCCTACAGACACACCAAAAAGTACACGAAGCCTTGGTGGGTAAATCAGGGTATACTTTCACCAAAAAATACACCAGACATGCGTCAATACTCTTCTTGCTCTCCCCCTCTCATTCTCTCTCTTTCTCCCTCTCCCTCTCCCTCTCCCTCTCCCTCTCTCTCTCTCTCTCTCTCTCTCTCTCTCTCCCTCCCTCTCTCTCTCTCCCTCCCTCTCTCTCTCTCTCTCTCTCTCTCTCTCTCTCTCTCTCTCTCTCTCTCTCTTGCTCATACAAAAAAATCTACCGTTATGATGTGCTGAAGCCTTGGCTAGTAGGCCAGGGCAAGCATACACTCACACACACGTGCAAACAAATACACTATCAAATTTCTTTCCTTATCTGCCTCCCATTTGCATGGACCCACCTCCATGATGTGCGTAAAGCCTTGGTGGGTGAGGTCAGGCTCTCGCACAAGGGCTGACATGATATCAGGCAACAAGTTGTAGATGGGGTTGCTGCCACCCTTGGCACCGCTGCTGCGCTGAGCTAGGGTGGCAAAGAAGCGGCGGGCCCAGATTTGCAGCTGCAGAGGAGCAAGTGTGCATGTGTGTGTGTGTGTGTGTGCGTGTGGGGAACCGTATAAGCATGTTGTAGATGGGGTTACTGCCACCCTTGGCACTGCTGCTGCGCTATACTAGGGTGTGGCAAAGAAGCGGCGGGCCCAGACTTGCAGCTGCAGGAAAAACAAGTGTGCATGTGTGTGTGCATGTGGGGAACCGTACAAGCATGTTATAGATGGGGTTACTGCACCCCTTGGCACTGCTGCTGTGCTATACTGGGGTGGAAAAGAAGCGGCGGGCCCAGACTTGCAGCTGCATGACAAACAAGTGCGCATGTGTGTGTGTGTGTGTATGTGCGTGTGTGTGTTTGTGTGTGTGTGTGTGTGTGCAAATGGGGAACGCATGAACAAGTTGGGGTTAGCGCAGCAGCAGTGCCAAGGATGGCAGTGTGCTAGGGCGAAAAGAAAGCGGCGGGCCAAATTTGCAGCTGCACAATCAGGCGCGCATTTGTGTGAGAAAGTGTCAATGTTTGAGAAAGTGTATGTTTGGAATTGAATGTCGCATACGCACTCTAACCACATACCAGCGAGACGCAGCACCTCTTTGCACACTTCCTTGTCAAGTTGCTGTAAAATTACACACTGTGCATCTGCTAAGGGTGGATGAGTAGTTTCTGCAGATAAGCGATTTCTGCACACTGCCTTGTCAATTCGTTGTCGAGTCATACACTGCGCATCAGCTAGACGCGGATGGGTGGGGGATTCCATGGCATTTGAATCACTGCGGAGCTGAGGCAATTATTTTTCAATTGCTTGCAGTGGCTCCTTTTCCTTTTTCACTACTAAATTCTTCTTTAGCTACCAATGTCAATTTTGCTGCCGTTGTGAGATGAGCGGTTTTCAACGGCCGCTTTTATTGTTTATTTCTCATGCAATCTCCGTTAGCTCAAAGCATAGAAACAAACACCAGTTATCACACAGCTCCTTACGCGCGATCCTCCTCCCTCTCCTCCTTCTCCTCAGCCAACAAGCGCAACACACAGAGCACGACCCACACCACTGGCTCAACACACAGAGCACGACTCACACCGCTGGCTCAACACACAGAGCACGACCCAAACCACTGGCTCAACATACAGAGCACGACCCACACCACTGGCTCAAGACACAGAGCACGCCTCACACCACTGGCTCAACACACAGAGCACGACTCACATCACTGGCGCAACACACAGAGCACGACCCACACCACTGGCTCAACACACAGAGCACGACTCACACCACTGGCTCAACGCGAGGCAGCACGATCCCTGTGCCTTACACTGACCCACCGACTGATCTTAACACACACACGTACCTCCTCTTCCTCATCAACCAAGTGCAGCGCAATGCGCGCAATGTTGCCCTTGACCTTCATCATGTCATTCAGGATAAGGTGGCCCAGTACAGTCAAGCTGGTTCGCCGCACACCTGTACAGTATACATTGTTGGGTAGGTACATCAAGTATGTAAAGTGATGCCTTTGACTTTCACAAGTCTTTCATATTTAGCTGGTCGGGTCCAGTCAGGCCTATTAACACACACCTGCATGTGCAGGAATAATATAACACTGCAAAGTTAATCCCGCGGATGTGCTGTTACAGACCATCCGGGGGGCGATGGCCCATCACAATAAGGCTTGTTTGCTACATGCAGAGGCACTCAGATATGTTGCGAATTTAAAACGTGAGTCAGAGTGATGCGTTTGACATCCACACCTTGCTCATAATGTTGTCAACGAGGTGGTGTATTAAAAACAGGCTTGCACCTCTCAAAGATTTAGGGTACAAAACCGCAGCTAAGGAACTGGTTCATAGGGATCATCAGAAGCCTCTCATTCTGAAGAGATCTGCTAAGCACGTCATTCCTGTTGCTGTTGCTGCTGCTGCTGCTGCTGCTGCTGCTACAGGTGAACATGCTTCATTATTATGTGGATGAGCAGGAGAAGGCAATGTTCTTACCAAGATCAGCATCACCCAGGGGGGCGTACATGTGGGCGGTCCAAGGCTCGGTGATCTGTGAGAGGAAAGTACAGGTTTGATCTGTTTATGTATGAAAGGCAAACAAGGGATAGATAATTAAAGCAATAATTATATGGTCTTCAGGGGCCAACATCACAATAATGGATGATCAAGGTCGGGAGAGCTGTGTGTGTATTTATTTGTAGTGGGGGGGTTGGGGTTTCCTAGACGCTTGGCAGAAAGGAGAAAGTGTTTTTGGATAAAAAGAGGCACGGCCACACATTTTGGACTGTTGAAAGTAGACTTCCTATTGAGGGAATGCATGCACAGGTCTGCTAGGATGACTTGATCAATATACGCTATATTCACTTGAAAAGCATGTAGATAGGTAGCCTAGGGCTTTTTGAGAAAGTATGATGCTAGGGCATTTTCAAAGGCCAGTGCATTTGGGCTGACATAGCATAGCATGTTCTGGTACTTTTGTGTAAGCACGCTTCACAAATTTTGTCTGCGCATGGAACTCAATTTTTGCACACTTGCATGAAAGTAACTTTTCTCACTCAGGGAAAGAGTACTGTCAGTTACGACTGGCATGTTACAAGCAGGCAATCCTTGCTAAGGTAATTATTATTCCATGCAGTAATCTCCACACTCACATTGGGGAAGCGCACAGCCAGATCCCCTAGGGCGATGACTAGGTTGCTGCGTGCGACAGGGCCCAACGACCTGTTCATTTGTGACAAAGATAAAAATTGTTTGTCGTCTTAAATGTCTCCAGATCCCCTAGAGCGATGACCAGGTTGCTTGCAATAGGTTGGCCCAATAATCTGTTAATGTATGAGAAAGAAGATAACGTTTGGTCGTCATTTTTGTCTCCAGATCTCCTAGGGCGATGATCAGGTTGCTGTGCCGTAGTTATAGGTCGGCCCAATGACCAGTGCACCTGTGCCTTTGCGGTATTGGATGAAGTGGACGGTTGGTCGTGATGTTTGTCTGCAGATATCTTAAGATGGGGAACAGGTAGCAGTTGAGTCAGGGCCTACTTGGTCTGCGCAATTTCGCCATATCCCACGGTATCGGTAGATATATATGAATCGTACAAAGGATAGAAGAAAGAGCACATCAGAGCTGTTTGAAAGTCCTCTGGGAATGATCAGGCTGCCTCACGCTACAGGACTTTTGATCTGTATCATTGAATTGTGCAATGATCACTCTACAGGACTTTTGATCTGTACCATTGAACCGTGCAATGATCACGCTACAGGAATTTTGATCTATACCATTGAACCGTGCAATGATCAGGCTACCTCACACTACAGGACTTTTAATCTGTACCATTGAACCGTGCAATGAGATCAGTGTGCCACCAAGTTTAACATATGCGGTTTGTCTAATACCGACCCACATTTAGGGCAAACATACACACACAGAGATGCATGCATGCACACATGCGCTTATAGACACACACACACACGCACACACCTGTTGGCCAGCCGTGTAAAGAGCAGACGCATGTGGTCCTCACAGAACTTGGCGTCCACTGCCATCAGCTTGGCCAGGGCCATCAAGGCTGATTCACCGATGATGGGGTGGGCCTGCAGCCCACACATTTTGGCGCGATGCTATTTCAAACCACACATTTTGGCGCGATATTGTTTCAGGTATCATGAAATGGTTATGACAGAAGAGAACGGCAGAGCACATTTTATGCCGGCAGTAATACAGTACACGTGGTTAGGGTTGGCCAGAACCATATATTAAAAAAGTAAGTCTACAATGGGAGTCACCAGCGTGCATTAAGGATATATACCGTATATATACGATATATACGTTATTGGCAGGGAAATTGCAAAAATTACGGTCATATACGGTGCACATACATGTTCTGGCCAACCCTATGTATTATGCATTATCAAGATCATGGGTCATAACTGCAGGAAACGACAGAGCCCTTTACGGAAGACATGTTACGTCTGCAACACCACAACACCATGGCCCAGTGTTCAAAATTCACGTCGCAGTGGTACGTCTTCTACACTGACACCGCACACTAAAAATAGCAACATAACGCACCAGCAGCAGTTGCGTATCGTAGCAGCAGGGTACCACAAAGCCATTGCAAAGAAATTTATTTCACAGCGCAGAAGCATGCTTTCTACACTGACACCGCACACTAAAAATAGCAACATGACGCACCAGCAGCAGTTGCGTATCGTAGCAGCAGGGTACCACAAAGCCATTGCAAAGAAATTTATTTCACAGCGCAGAAGCACGCTTTCTACACTGACACCGCACACTAAAAATAGCAACATGACGCACCAGCAGCAGTTGCGTATCGTAGCAGCAGGGTACCACAAAACCATGGCCCATCAGGCCTATCAAGCTGCCCCTGCCAAGGATCTCTGCCTCAAGCTGCTCCTGGAAGGCATCCAGTGCTGCGTCCTGCACAAACACACACACATATATACAACACCATGACTGTGAGCGCCTGTGCCCTTATGTGGTGTGCAAACCATGCCTGAGTCACTCTTTCTAAAGGCATCCAGTGCCGCGTCCTGCACACACACATATATACAATGCCACGACGGTGAGCGCCTGTGCCTTTATGTGGTGTGCAAACCATGCCTGAGTCACTCTTTCCAAAGGCATCCAGTGCCGCGTCCTGCACACAACTGCAAGCAATACACTCAGAGAAACACACACACACTTACACACAAACACACCACAAACTACCTGTCCAGATCTGTATCCCACCCACACCATCATGCCTTGGATCCACAACCCACTCTGCCAGGTCTTCCACAAGGCCAATACATGAATCACCCCTCACACACAAAACCACGCACCGCTGCGACGGACCCACAGCCCAGCTGCTTGGCAATGTCATCAGCTTCCTTGGCAGCAGCCTCCTCTGCCTCAGTCTTCTCTGCCCTCTTAGACCGCCCTGCAGCAACATGCATACATGCGCGCACATACACAATCAAATAATGTGTCATATTGCGGAAGCACTCCCCATCACACGAAACAGTTTCCTCTACCCGCTTGGACCGCCCTGCAGCGAACACTCTCGCACACATGCATGCACAAGCACACAGACACATAACACACCTACCTGTGCCACGCTGCCCTTCATCCTCCTCAGCTTTCCCCTCGTCCTCTCGTTGCTGCTGCTTTGCAGCAGAGGCTCGTTCCTGCTCGGATCGCTGCCGTCGGATCTGCTTGGTCAGTCGGTCAATCAGCACCTGCATACACGCACACACATACACGTGGCTTTATTTGGCACGCACAAATACACGTGACACATGGCTCTGATCTCTGCCGCCGGATCTGCTTGGTCAGTTGGTCAATCAGCACCTGCGTACACGCACACACATACATGTGGCATTTTTTGGCACGCACACATACACGTGGCATTATTTGGCACGCACACATACAAGTGGCATTGTTTGTAGACACATGGCTCTGATCTCTGCCGCCGGATCTGCTTGGTCAGTCGGTCAATCAGCACCTGCGTACACACACATACATACACGTGGCATTGTACGTAAGCAAATGGCCCTGTACTTCTGTTTAAACCCTGCATAGCAAGCTGCTGTCAGGTCTGTGTACAGAGCCGGTTGGTCAATCAGCACCTGCGTGCACGCACACACATACACGTGGCATTGTACGTAAGCAAATGGCCCTGTGCTTCTGTTTAAACCCTGCCTAGCAAGCTGCTGTCAGGTCCACGTACAGATCCAGTCGGTCAATCAGCACCTGTGTGCACGCACACACATACACGTGGCATATTTGTGGACACCTGGCCCTGTGCTCCTGTAGCTGTCAGGTCTATGTACAGAGTCAGTCGGTCAATCAGCACCTGCGTGCACGCACACATGGAACGTTTTCAGACGCATGACCCCGTGCTGCTGCCTGGCATGCATTTCCAGCCAATCTTGCCAGCTCCTTTGTGCACACAAACAGGTTAAATGGTCGACAGGCCCATGGCCTGGTGCTGCAGCCAGATCTTTCTCTGACAACATAGGATAAGTCACAGGGACAAACAAAAAGTACACCCATATACCCAATACATTAATACTCCTACACCCCTCCCAACCCCACCCACACCATCCATATCTCCAACCCCACCCCACCCCAAACCACACGCACACACATACACTCGCACAAACCCATACCCACACACCAGCTGGTGCATGGCCACATGGCCCGTCAGAAACAGCAGCCGCACGATCTCTGCCTCTGACAGCATCTGCCGCTGCTGCTGCTGCTGCTGCTGCTGCTGTTGGTGGGAGACCCCACACCCATCGCTGCCCGCTTCAGCTGGTGATGAGGCACCACTGTCTTTGCTCGCACCGGCCATTCTGCTGCTGCTACCACTGCCGATGCTCATGCCACCCAGGACGCGTGCAAGTAAGGCTTTGAGCAGGGGGGTGGTTAGGGTGGAGGGGGTGGGGTGCAGTGCGTACAGGGCAGCCATGGCGGCAGTGGCTGCTGATTGCCTGGGGATGTGGTGAAGATCAGGTGGAAGGAATGGATAACAATGTTGGAAGTGTGGGGTGCTGTGTGAATGGGGCAGCCATGGCAATACTGGCCACTGATTGCCTGGGGGTAAAACAAGGGTGGGAAGGGGGGGAGGATAGTTTAGAGTTTGTATGGCCTTGAGTAGGGGGTTGGACGGATGGGGGTGGGGTGCAATATGTGCAGGGCAGCCATGGCGGCAGTGGCTGCTGATTGCCTGGGAAAGTGGTGAAGATGAGGTGAAAGGAATGAAAAACAAAGCCGAGCATGGATGGAGATTTTAAATGTGAGGCGCAGCGCGTACAGGGCAGCCATGGCGGCAGTGGCTGCTGGTTGCCTGGGAAAGTGGTGAAGATGAGGTGGAAGGAATGGAAAACAAAGCCGAGCATGGATGGAGATTTTGAGTGTGGGGTGCAGTGCGTACAGGGCAGCCATGGCGGCAGTGGCTGCTGGTTGCCTGGGAATGTGGTGAAGATGAGGTGGAAGGAATGGAAAACAAAGCCGAACATGGATGGAGATTTTAAATGTGGGGTGCAGCGCGTACAGGGCAGCCATGGCGGCAGTGGCTGCTGATTGCTTGAGGATAAAACACGGGTGGGAAGTGGAGGAGTAGTTTCGAAGTTAGTAGGGCCTTGAGCAGGGGGGTGGCAAGGGTGGGGGGGTGGGGTGCAATACGTGCAGGGAAGCCATGGCGGCAGTGGCTGCTGGTTGACTGGGAAAGTGGTGAAGATCAGGTGGAAGGAATGGAAAACAAAGCCAAGCATGGATGGAGATTTTAATGTGGGGTGCAGTGCGTACAGGGCAGCCATGGCGGCAGTGGCTGCTGATTGCCTGAAGTTGACTTGGCCGAGATGAATCAGTATTTTGGCCAGTGGGGCTAGGTTAGATTGAATATTGCTGTTACGTAGTATGAAAGTGTGGGGTCTGTGCAAAGAGGTGGTTGTGGAGCAGCTGCTGTTTGCGTGGGGAGAAAGTTTGCATGGGAGAAAGCAATATATAATGGGTAGGGTTGCATACATGTGGGGTGAAGTGCGTGTAGGGTATTAGCTATGGCGGCGCTAGTTGTTGACACCTGGGAGCAAAGCAAAGACAGAGGGTGGAAAGATGAGAGGGAGGACAGGTGAGCGGGACGACAGCTGAGGAGGGCGACAGGTGAGAGGGACGACAGGGGAGGGAGGACAGATGAAAAGGAAGACAGGTGAGAGGGTGGAAAGATGAGAGAAGAGGACAGGTGAGCGGGACGACAGGAGGATAGGGAGGTCCCTGATGTCCCCGAGAGGACAGGTTTGTGGACAGGTGGGAGGGTGGACGGGTAAGATGACAGTTGAGAGGACAGTTGGTAGGGATGACAGAGAGAGGATAGGTGAGAGGTTGGCGAACGTTAGTTGGGACTCATGTTGTTGAGAGTGAGGTATGCATGGCAGTGAGAGTGATGTACACATGGCAGTGAGAGTGAGGTACACATGGCAGTGAGAGTGAGGTATACATGGCAGTGAGAGTGAGGTATGCATGGCAGTGAGGGTGAGGTACACGTGGCAGTGAGAGTGAGGTATGCATGGCAGTGAGAGTGAGGTACACGTGGCAGTGAGAGTGGGGTATACATGGCAGTGAGGGTGAGGTACACGTGGCAGTGAGAGTGAGGTATGCATGGCAGTGAGAGTGAGGTACACGTGGCAGTGAGAGTGAGGTACACATGGCAGTGAGAGTGAGGTATACATGGCAGTGAGAGTGAGGTATGCATGGCAGTGAGA
>Ga0307968_1001881_pt1 | contig 17323 bp, 21 predicted proteins | sample OrgLakmetagen650_FD_201834 | JGI IMG/M metagenome (GOLD analysis project Ga0307968, IMG submission 201834) | Saline water microbial communities from Organic Lake, Antarctica - #650 | ecosystem: Environmental > Aquatic > Non-marine Saline and Alkaline > Saline | place: Antarctica: Organic Lake... | reverse complement strand
GGATGCTACTGCAAATTAAACACACAAGAGCACGCACGCACGCACGCACACGCCACACACACAGACATACACATACACACATGCGCGCACGCACACACACGTACACACACACACACACACACACACACATGCTAACACTTAACACAATATACATTCACGTACTTCAAACAATATGCACGCACACGCACACACACACACACATGTTACACAGGTGGAAAGCACAGAAAGTGGGTCACTAAGGACCACTGAACCCTTGCATGGATGCCACTACACATTTGACCTACAAGGATCTCAACTCACTGTGCTGGAAGAGGACGACCAAGGTTTTATGAGCGGCCATGTTTTAGAGCTGCTCGATGGCCTGGTACGTAAAAAATAGACAGAACCTCAGGAAGAATAGTTGTCCATAAGAAGTGGTAGCTCAACTTGTGAATTGCACACATGCAGAGTGGATAATATAGATGAAGATACCAGACGGGCTTGTGCATGCATGCATGCAGAACGTAAACAAGCATGCTCACATAAACCTTCATGCACGCAAGTGTCAGTGTGGCATGGAGTGTGGCATGGAGTATGGCATGGAGTGTGGCATGGAGTGTGGCATGGAGTATGGCATGGAGCTGCTTTGTGGTTTGGTAGGGTGCGGGAAGCGGATTAGATCATGAACGAGAACCAAGCATGTTATTAGAAATTTAAAACGACATGCATACAGCAGCGTAATGAGGTTTTGGACTGCATGGCAAGGAAAGGGGTTGATAGAATAAAAATGTATGGCTTGGAAGTGGAAGGAGATACAAACAAGGAAGGCTTGTGAGGGAGGGGAATTATTATGGGAGCAGAACTTATGTGTTGGAAGTGGCAGGAGAGAAAAAAAAGTGAAGGCTTGTGAGGGAGAGAAATTAATATGGGAGCAGAATTTATGGGTTGGAAGTGGTAGGAGGGAAACAAAAATTGAAGGCTTGTAAGTAGGGTTGGCCAGAACCGTATATATACACTGTATATGACCGTATATTTGGTGATCTCCCTGCCAAAAATACCGTATAAACACCGTATATATATGGTTCTGGCCAACCCTACTTGTAAGGGAGAGGAGAAAGAAAAAACTACGCAGGCACTGAAAAGCACTCCCCACCTTATATAAGGAAAAAGATCCACTTTGGTACCGGGTATCGGAAAACTCCTCCACCAAAAGAAAAGGGAAAGGAAATAAAAATGGAGCAGACTTGGTGGTTTGGAAGTGGCAGGAGAGGGAACAAAGGCCGTGATCTGAAAGGGAAAAGGGTCAATAACCAGAGCAAGGCTTGATGGTTGTTACGAAAAAGGAGTGAGAAAGTGACGGTTAATGAAACGGCTCGGGATAGAGATCGCGAGATGATTGATAATGAAGCAGGGTTGATGATTGTGAGGAATAGGAGCGAGAAAGTGACATTTAATTGAATTTGCTTGGGGTAGAGATTGCAAGATGATCGATAATGAAGCAGGCTTGATGGTTTGGAGGTAGAAGGAGAAGCAATTGATGATTAATGAATTAGTTTGGTAGGGAGTTCCATGGAAAAGCGTGTCGTGAAGATTTTAATTGCAAAAGCGACAATTGGTCCTAGGAAAGATCTTTAGTGGCTTGAGCTCAGACAAGCCGGCTTTGCTGCAGTGACAAAAGGGTAGCACACATTCAAATGCACACACACATTCAAGCGCACGCGCGCGCACACACACACACACACACACACACAAGCACAATATCCACAAACTCAATGCTCTGCACAAACGCAGGGGAGCACCAATGAGGCCTGGAATGCCCAGCTTCCGGTGCGCTTTCGTGAGTTGTACAGCCACTGGCTATGCAGGTGAGTTACTGCTACGGGTGCAATGCGTATAGCTGGGGTGGCAATCAGCACATCAAAGTGCCCAGCTGCCGGTGCGCTTTTGCGGACTGCGCAGCCACTGGGTATGCAGGTGCGTTGCTGCTACGGCTGCAATGGGTACATTTAGGGTGGGAACTTGAATGCCCAACTTCCGGTGCGCTTTCGTCAGTTGTACAGCCACTGGATATGCAGGTGAGTTGCTGCTACGATTGCAATGCGTATAGCTGGGGTGGTACTCAGCGCACAAGGATACGCAGTTTTCGACGCAGCTCCATGAGCTACACAGTCAATTGTCTTGCAAGTGTAATGCTTTGGTTATGCACAATCATTTGACATGGTCCGTGCTTATGTTAATGTGTTGTCTTGTGCGGTCATGCTGTTGTGCGCCACCACAGCAGCCGTGGCAAATTAATTGCAACAGGCGTGGCGGCACACCGTGGGCTTGGTTTTTAATCCGTGGAAAAAGGCGCTGCAACAGAGGCAGTGTTGTCTGCACAAAATTAGGACTGGTAATAAAACATATTCACCGCAGGTGAAATACCGAGTGTTGAGGCTTCTGTAATGTATCCCAACATGTCAATCAACATTTGCAGCACGACGTCAGCATCAGCTACTATATATAAATGAATAATTGTATAAATGGTCGCAGGTCCTTGGGCCTCATCATCTTACGCCCCCTCTCATCAAACAGCCCCTGCACTGCCCACCACCTCATCCGTGTGATGCCAGCAGCCGATGGTGCTCCTGACACAAGTGCCTTTGAAGCACGTTACTGTGTAGGACTAACATCTCAAGGGTGTGCCGAGGGTGTGCCAGATAATGTGTCACAACCACCAGTGTCCAAACCAGCACCACTCCTCGGTGCTAAAAGCTCTGCACCTTTTGCGGTCCAGTCAAGATCAGGTGCCGTGTCGCAACCACCAGTGTCCAAACTTGCAGCACCTCTCAGTGCTAAAAGCTCTGCACCTTTTGCGGTCCAGTCAAGATCAGGTGCCGTGTCGTGTCCACCATTTTCAACCCCCACTGAGAGCTGGAAGCAGTCTTTTCTTGTCTGGAGGGTGCCCTCACACCTGAGGACCTTGCAAGTGCACTGGACACAGTTGTGGCAGCATCTGACAGGCCTTCCCACCAACAGTATTGCCAGCTGCAGCTTGCAACACACAGCAGCTGCGACAGTTGCTGAAACCAACGCAGCGAGCCTAGAAAACCACCACCAGCAGCAGCGGCAGCAGCAGCAGCAGCAGCAGCAGCAAGTCGATTTGGCAGCACCAGCAAGCCTGCAAATTCAGCAGCACCAGCAGCACCAGCAGCACCAGCAACCATCCGCATCATTTGACCAGCTCGTTTTGTGCAGTCCCGATTCCCGGATCATGTCCGTGCTCTCCAAATTTGAGGACCCCCGATTCATTCACACCTACATCACCCCCCCCACTCCAATGCCGACCAGCCACAACGACCCCCCCACAGATCAGTTTGCAGTTGGGCCATCTGCAACTGATCGGAGGACAAACTCAGGGACAAACTCAGGGGCAGCCACAATGAGCCACAGCCACAAGGACAAACTCAGGGATCGGAGGACAAACTCAGGGGCAGCCACAATGACCCCCCCACAGACTGAAGTTTCCATTGCCCAACCCCCCTCCTCCACTCCCTGTTTGCCCACTGACACCCACACACCTGCATCCACATCCACATCCACATCCACATCCACATCCACATCCACATCTACATCCACGCCCACACCACCAAACACTCCTACACCCTCACCCACACCTTTATCCACGCCCTCACCCTCTCACCACCCTCTCACCAACATCTCGTTCGTGCTCCCCCGCTACGGGCTCTGTTTCAAGGCCGTTGAGTGTGGCCTCCACCGCAACCGGCAAAGCAGCGGAGCAGATCGAGGCCGCACTGAAATCAAGTTTGCGTCTCAGGTGAGAGACGGATTCGGATGCAGTGAGAGATGGTATGGGGTGCAGTACATAAAGTGAGCAAGGAAAAGGTGTGGGATGTAGTACATAAAGTGAGCAAGGAGACGATGTGGGATTTAGTACATAAATTGAGCAAGGAGACGGTGTGGGATGTAGTACATAAAGTGAGCAAGGAGACGGTATGGGATGTAGTACATAAAGTGAGCAAGGTGACGGAATGGGATGTAGTACATAAATTGAGCAAGGAGACGGTGTGGGATGTAGTACATAAAGTGAGCAAGGAGACGGTATGGGATGTAGTACATAAAGTGAGCAAGGAGGCGGTGTGGGATGTAGTACATAAAGTGAGCAAGGAGACGATGTGGGATTTAGTACATAAAGTGAGCAAGGAGCCGGTGTGGGATGTAGTACATAAAGTGAGCAAGGAGACGGTATGGGATGCAGTGAGAAACGGTATGGGATGTATTGAGAGATGGTATGGGATGCACAGTACATAAGTGAGCAAGGTGGTGGAATTTTGATGCTCTTTATGGTGAGGAAAGGGTTAGGTCGGCTGTGTTGGTGCAAAGGAATCGCTTGACTGCAAGGACGCACTGAGTTCAAGCTTCAATTGATAAATTTTGGGAGAAACAATGGTTTGTAAATAATTACTGGTAGGTGCAGTTCTCTCATTTGGTGGCCAAAGTTTGGCACACCCTTGTACGTACTTACGTTGCTGGAGCTGTATACCTGTATACCTGTATACGTACAACGTACACCCTTGTACGTGCTCAACTTGCTGAAGCTTGTAGTACACCTGTATACTTACTTTAACTGTGCAGTATCGGCTCCTTGATTGATGTTGGAAGTGGTTTTCACCGCCCGCGCAGCATCTTCTCTTTTCTTTCCCTTGGTAGGCACCGCTGATAGCCGCAAATCCAACAACTGAGACCTACTTTACACATTTTTACGTTCTGCATCGCGTTGCAGTGGTCTGAAAAGAATAGACGCTCCAAACACCAACATTTGACACACACACACTCTCTCTCTCTCTCACACTCTCTCTCTCTCTCTCTCTCTCTCTCTCTCTCTCTCTCTCTCTCTTTCACACACACACACACACACACACACAAGCAAACACACACACAGGATTTCTCTGGCTACGTGCTGTCAAATTGCCAGCAACTGGTCAAGATCTGCCCCATCACAGACAGTGTCCATGACTACACCCTCCTAGGTATGCTCCGGATAGTTGCTCAATAGGCAAATTGACTTTAAGTAAAGTAAACCCTAAGTAAGTAAAGTAAACCCTAAGTAAGATCCGCCCCATCACACATTATACATTATTTTATAGGCTACATAGTTCCTGAGGTGCTCCAAGGATACCAAAAAGATTCTTTGGAAGGGGAATAACATCACAAATCATTGTCACAGAAGAGTACAAGACTCAGCACATCAACTAGTACCTCAACATCACACGAATCGTCACTGCCACCAATTGGGCGTGGCAGGAAGGATGGAAAATTATGCGGGCAGTGATTACTGCTCTTAAATGTGGTGTGGGGGTGTCAGAGCACACGAATCGTCACTACCACCAATTGGGCGTGGCATGAAGGATGGAAGATTATGCAGGCAGTGATTCATGCTCTCAAGTGTGGTGTGGGGGTGTCAGAGCATTGACTTTATAAGAAACTTTTGTCACTAAGTATGCTGACAGCCTGCGCATGTGTGGATGTGCAGTCAATTAAATTTCCAACGCCAGGCTGCTTGTTGAACCACACACACCCCTGAAGGATCGTATTATGAGTGCCTACTCGTAGGTAATGTGGGGAGTGATTTTCACTGCCTGCGTCGTTTTTGGTTCCTGTGTTTCCCCTTAAAAGTGCACGGGCAAACTGTGCTCTAACAATCAAGCACGGGAACGCAGGCGCAGATATACACCCCCTCCCCAGTGCCAGTACAAACCCACACACACTGATACACACAGGTCGTGTACGCATGCACCCACACACGTATGTGCATACACACATGCATGCAGCAATACCCTATAACTCAGTGCAGTCATGCACGCATGCTCGCATACATTCACGTACGTATTCACCAATACACATTCACACAAACGCACATCACACACAAACGCACATCACCCACATGCACACACAGGGTTCCAGCAGTATTTGGTGCTGGAGCGTGAGAACCGGGGACAGCTCTACGTCGGTGCTCGTCGAGCTGACGTGCTCGTGCTTGTGCCTGCTGGTGCGCGTGTAGAACGTGTAGGAGTGAATTTGCGTGGGCAGGTTGTGCTGGACGATATGTATGAGGGTTTGGTTGCAGTAGAGGTAATCGCAGGGCTGCTGCCTACATATGAATATCATAGTGATGTCAATCTTAACACTACAGTATATAACTGCAGACCTCATGTGCGTGCCCCTTTCTAGACCCCAGACTGATGAGGAAGGACGTGCCTAGATTGTACTGTGCAACCTCCGCAATCCTAAATATCTATTGGCATCAATCGTATACTTGCAAAACAATCTTGCAAATGCTGCAAAGGAAACTCTATGCAGGCAGCGAAATTCTCGCCCCACATTAATTAAGGAACCTGCAACCGTATAAAAGTACAGTTTATGTGTGGATTTTTGAGCCCTTAGTTTTCCGACAGGGAGACGGTGCCTGGCGGCCTTAGGATTCTCAACTCTCCCACATTGAGTAAGTCCAGCAGGTAGAGTACACCAAATGCAACCACCTTCTTCCCACTTTTCACTTTGGATGTTTCAAGGTAGTGAAGGAATTGCAGGCAGCATGACTTTTTCCGCACAAGTAAAAGCAGGAAAGTTAAGATGGAGGTTTCAAGGGGTAGATCCGCAGGAATGATTAGATGGTGGTTTCGAGGGTTGAACCCTCTCTAAGGGCCTCATGCGTTCTTGTGCGTGTTTGGTGTTGAATTTTAAACTTCCTTGCCCAGTCTTCTTTTATCCGCTTTGGTGAGGGCTTTCTACAGTCGGTCTTCTCTTGTCTGCTTTGGTGAGGGCTTTCTACAGTCGGTCTTCTTTTGTCTGCTTTGGTGAGGGCTTTCTACAGTCGGTCTTCCTTTGTCTGCTTTGGTGAGGGCCTCTACAGTCGGTCTTCTTTTATCTGCTTTGGTGAGGGCCTCTACAGTCGGTCTTCTTTTATCTGCTTTGGTGAGGGCTTCTACAGTCGGTCTTCTTTTATCCGCTTTGGTGAGGGCTTTCTACAGTCGGTCTTCTTTTGTCTGCTTTGGTGAGGGCATTTTACAGTACTAGAGCAGGATGCTTTTCTTTGGTTTCATGTCAGGAGCGATCGACATTACTTTTTTTGATTCGACACACTCATGAAACTACAGGAAAGGTTAAGTTGTTTAATATCAATGATGAAGGTAAGCATCAAACTCTCATACAACCCACTCCATTTGTGCAACCGTTCCATTCCTGCAGGCAGCGTTGAGATGCATGGTGTTCAGAATGGCGCCGCTGGGCCATATGTGCGCGTACAAGTTCCAAACAGAAGTGATGCAGAGCTCAAGGTGAATTCTCACATTTCTAGATCACTCAAGTGCACACACACACATGCTTCCGACCTTCTTCTTCTTCTTATGCTTCTGACCTTACGTAGACGCTCTACAAGCAGTAAGCAATAAACTTGAAACACGTTTCTATCATTCGTTGCTAGACCCTACTCTTTGACTGTAAAATTAGCAGTGAGTGCATTTACCCTAAAACTAGCAGTGAGTGCACTTACCCTACCCTTTGAATGTAAAACTAGCAGTGAGTGCACTTACCCTAAAACTAGCAGTGAGTGCACTTACCCTACCCTTTGAATGTAAAATTAGCAGTGAGTGCACTTACCCTAAAACTAGCAGTGAGTGCACTTACCCTACCCTTTGAATGTAAAACTAACAGTGAGTGCACTTACCCTAACACTAACAGTGAGTGCACTAACCCTACCCTTTAACTGTAAAACTAGCAGTGAGTGCACTTACCCTAAAACAAGCAGTGAGTGCACTTACCCTAAAACTAGCAGTGAGTGCACTTATCCTAAAACTAACAGTGAGTGCACTTACCTTACTCTTTGAACTTTGAATGTAAAACTAACAGTGAGTGCACTTTGTGAGTAAGTCCCCCTATTCTTCCAGAGTAAGCGCCTCAATCTCAAGGCTTGCCTCTGCTCTTTCCTTCACACCTCAAAAGGCCTCTGCTCTATTCTTTCGCGCTTCACGCTTTTTCACAGTATCTCTGCTCTACTTTTTCGCACCTCACAAGGCCTCTGCTCTATTCTTTCACACTTCACAGGACCTCTGCTCTAATCCTTTGCACCTCACAAGAACTCTGCCCTACTCCTTCACACTTCGCAAGAACTCTGCCCTACTCCTTCACACTTCACAAGGCCTCTGCTCTATTCCTTCACACTCTACGAGGCCTTCTTTGCACCTCTGCTCCATTCTATCACAAAGAACCTCCGCTTTGTTCCTTCACACCTCACAGTGCAAATTTCAAGGCCGCCTCTCTATACCTCCACTTCACAGGTGAACTGCCTGCAAGTACACCCCCGATTCAGGGACCTCCGTGCGCCGTGCATCTCGTCGCGTCTGCAACTAGCTGCTCTGTATGCCGCCACGTCAACTCTGCTTCCAGAGCCTCAGAGCGGCATGACTGGTGCGTAACAAAAGCTTGGGTTTCACTCTGCTTGTGCTTGTATAGCATTAAGGCATTAAGGCACAGCAATTTGCTGCATCATTTTCTCTAATGCCTCGCGGCAACCTGACTGGTGCTTGAAGACTGTATGTTGTAGCTTCTGAAAATGAGCAAAACGCACAGGCAGAGAGAAAACCCTCCCACGCTGTTTTACGAAAAAGGGCTGAAAAGAGAAGAACAAAGAAAAAAGGAAAAAATATGCAAGCAACAAAGTCCAACCCCACATTCATAAAGGAAAAGGGACCACTTTTGTACTGAGTAAATCGTTCCTCCATCATAGGAAAGGGGATAAAAAGCGATCCCATTGCGCCAAGGTTTGGACCTATATCATTCTGTTACTGTGGCATGTTTTGTTTGCAAAGAAGGGGGTTTAATGTTATGATCCACCACCAAATTTCCAATCTAACAAACCCTGTTCCCAATCCTTCCACACATAGCTGTAGAGACGACTTTCTTAACTTTTCAGAAGCTTGTCTGCTCTTACCCATGAAAATAAAGGGCTCATGATTGACACTTTGCGTTTTGACATAATTTGCTTCAGGAAAAAAGAAAGTAGACAAGTATCCAAAGCGATGAGGGAAGTGATTGCCTGTAGACAATAGTGAGCGTATTCGCTCTCAACAGGCGCCCGACAAGCAATGGAGTGTGTGTGTGTGTCAACAAATAACAGTTCAAACATCTGCTTCCAACAAGTTCTCACAGGCGATATAACATGTTTGTGTAGACAAGATAGCACACATCTGCATTGAACAGGTGCCCGACAGGCGACATAACATGTTTCTTTAGACAACATTGCGCACATCTGATTCCAACACAGGTTAAACAGGCAGATGGAATGCATGTCTGTAGACAAGAGTGTGCACATCTGCTTCCAACAAGTTCTCACAGGCGACATAACATGTTTCTTTAGACAACATTGCGCACATCTGCTTCCGACATATTATCAACAGGCAAATGAAATGCATGTCTGTAGACAAGAGTCTGCACATCTGCTTCCAACAAGTTCTCACAGGCGATATAACATGTTTGTGTAGACAAGATAGCACACATCTGCATTGAACAGGTGCCCGACAGGCGACATAACATGTTTCTTTAGACAACATTGCGCACATCTGCTTCCAACACAGGTTAAACAGGCAGATGGAATGCATGTCTGTAGACAAGAGTGTGCACATCTGCTTCCAACAAGTTCTCACAGGCGACATAACATGTTTCTTTAGACAACATTGCGCACATCTGCTTCCAACACAGGTTAAACAGGCAAATGGAATGCATGTCTGTAGACAAAAGTGTGCACATCTGCACCCAACAAGTTCTCACAGGCGACATAACATGTTTCTCTAGGCAACATTGCGCACATCTGCTTCCAACACAGGTTATCAACAGGCGATGGAGCTGCTGCGTAAGTGTTGGTGCAACGCCCCTCTGCATAAGCATGATTTGGACCAGCTCAAAAGGTGAATCTCAAAACGCTTCTGCAGAATGGGAGAATGAGTGAGGAAGGGTCACTGTAGTTTGCACACAAAGACAACCCTTTTGTTCTGCTCATCTCTTGTTGTCACCCTATTCTGGTAATCTTTTGCTATTCATCATTTTCACCCTATCGTTATTTATCATTATCACCCTATTCTGCTCATCTCTTGTTATTTATCATTATCACCCTATTGTTATTCATCATTATCACCCTATTCTGCTCATCTCTTGTTATCACTCTATATCAAATCAGTGGAAAAGGGTTATAGTACCACGTGCGGATGAGTTAGATGTTCTATGGTTTTGCTTCTGTATACAGTGTTCCAGTTGCGAATAAATACAAACTCACCAAGTAAAAAAGCGTGTTTTGTGTTTTGGTTGCATGCTTCCAGACATAACGTGCTGCTGAAACTGCTGGAACACATTGTACACACATACTTTATAAGTTGGGTTGGCCAGAACCGTTTAAACACACCGTATATGACCGTATATTTGGTGATTTTCCTGCCTAGAGTACCATATATACACCGTATATATGTTTCTGGCCAGCCCTAACTATAAGCGCTCCTGTCCAACCCTACATGCACGTGGTGCAGGATCTCAGCTTTTGCTGCCGACAGCTCGCCAGGCCTGCAGCTCCTGGTCCACGAGCTTGAGCTCAGCTCGTCTCAGCTCCCTCATTTGTACCAAGACACCACATCGTCCCCCTCTCAGCAGCAGCAGCAGCAGCAGCAGAAGCAGCAGCAGCAAGACGGCAAGCAGATGCCTTCACCTTCTCCTAATCCTACAGCAGCAGCAGCAGCAGCAGCTCGCAATACGAAGGCCGTTAAGCCTCTCAGGCCTGCGCTTTCTACCACGCCCAAGGCCACCACCTCTCCCCGTACCACTCCTCTTCACAAAGTCAACAACGTGCCGACAACCGCAGCAGCACGCCAGGCGGGCCATGAGGTTCATTTTGACGGCAAAGAGGTTTTGCAGGACGCATGTGGCTGGGAGGATGCAGGCACGCGGTACCTGATGGAGGCCAGGCCTGGAAAGGAGTGCAGTGCCTGGGCGGCGTTTGGGGTGAGGACATTTTGGAGAGTGTGGTGCGTGGGCGGTGTTTGGGTTGAGCGATGTAGGTGCAAAGAAAAGGGGGTGTGATGACACCTGTGTTTTGAGGAGGAGACTTGGGAGGGAGTGCGGTGTGTGGGCGGCGTTTGGGGTGAGCGTCGGAGGTGCAAACAAAAGGGGGTTTGGTGATACCTGTGGTTTGAGGAGGACATTTGGAAGATTGTGGTGCGTGGGCAGTGTTTGGAGTGAGCGTTGGAGGTGCAAACAAAAGAGGTCGTGATGAAACCTGTGTTTTGAGGAGGAGACTTGGGAGGGAGTGCGGTGCGTGGGCGGTGTTTGGAGTGAGCGTTGGAGGTGCAAACACAAGGGAGTGTGGTGATACCTGCGGTTTGAGGAGGAGACTTGGGAGGGAGTGCGGTGTGTGGGCGGTTTTTGGGTTGAGCGTTGGAGGTGCAAACAAAAGGGGGTGTGATGGCACCTGTGTTTTGAGGAGGAGACTTGGGAGGGAGTGCGGTGTGTGGGCGGCGTTTGGGGTGAGCGTCGGAGGTGCAAACAAAAGGGGGTGTGGTGATACCTGCGGTTTGAGGAGGAGACTTGGGAGGGAGTGCGGTGTGTGGGCGGCATTTGGGGTGAGCGTCGGAGGTGCAAACAAAAGGGGGTGTGATGATATTTGCCTACCTTTTCAGGAAAACAGTCTGGAGGAAGTGCTGTGCGTGGGTGGCATTGTGGATGAGCGTAAGGGGTGCCAGTAAAAGATGAGGAACGGGGGTGCGGTAATTTATTACTGAGAACAGCAGCCGTATATTGAGACTGAACTTGGGAAGGATTCATGGCTTGGATGGGCAGTGTGTGAGGAAGAAATACGGTTGGCCAAAACCAGATAAACGGTGTACATGCGGTACTCTTAGCAGGGATCTCATCAAACATACGGTCATGTATGGTGTATATACACGGTCCTGGCCAACCCTACTAGTATTGCATTCCCTTTGTCTTAAGAGCCACGCATCTCGAACGTTTGCTGTCATCAAACTCTGACTACAAATCTCTGATCTGACTACAGACCTGTAAATCTGACTACAGACCTGTAAATCTGACAGATTTCTAATCTGGCTACAGATCTGAGATTCTGACTACAGGTACCTAACCTGACCACAGATCTGTGAATCCGACTACATATCTCTGATCTAACACCAGATCTGTAAATCTGCTGTTAATTACAGCATACCCACCCCAGAATGCAACTTGCATTCGCTTTGTCTCAGGCGTGCACCCAATGATTGTCTCAGACGTGCACCCAATGTTGCTAGCATCCTGAATGATGAAATCAGGCGTGCACCCAATGATTGTTCAGACGCGCACCCAAAATGTTGCTAGCATCCTGAATGATAAAAATAGGATGACTGACCCCTGGACGTTGGATGTGTGAATGTTCCTGGCATACTTGCATGCAGCAGGATCCAGCTTTGCCGCCATTTGATGAAGAGAAAAGTAAACCTGAGGCAATGAAAACCATTCCTCACAGTAATGAAGGAAAATGAGCCACCTGTATCGGGTAGCATAAAACCCGTCCACCACATGGGTTAAACAGAGCCATTTGATTTAATAATCAACTGTTTCATGTCAATAACTGACGCTTACATGACGTATTACAACATCTTGCTGTTGTTGTGGCTGCCGTGTATTTATTATCAATTGATTCATGTCAATAACTGACCCTTGCATGACATATGACAACATCTTGCTGTTGTTGTGGCTGCCGTGTATTCATTATCATTTGTTTCATGTCAATAACTGGCCCTTGCATGACGTATGACAACATCTTGCTGTTGTTGTGGCTGCCGTGTATTAAGTATCAATTGTTTCATGTCAATAACTGACCCTTGCATGACGTATTACGAATTAAGACATCTTGCTGTTGTTGTGGCTGCCGTGTACCGCAGGCCCACCCTAAGTCCCTCCTGTGCGCGTCAGAAGAGTTGCGTGTGCTGGGAGTGGCACGTCAACCCTCTCCTGTGCCTAGTTGGATCAAAGAGTTGCGCAAGCATAAGAGTGGAAACGGTCAGGTGAGATTGGACGGTCAGGTGAGAGTGGTGAGAATGGTGAGAGTGGTGAGAGTGGTGAACGGTCAGGTGAGAGTGGAAACGGTCAGGTGAGATTGACAAGGGTGCCTTGTACAGGGATGCCCGGTGTGTGTAACATTCCGTGCGTTACTATTAGGGTCGGCCAGAACCATGTAAACACGGTGTATATACGGTATTTCTGGCAGGGAAGTCACCAGATATACGGTCGTAAACGGTGTAAACATACGGTTCTGGCCAAGCCTAGTTATCTTGTCTGAATATTACCGCCATGCCTTTTCTCGTTCACGCTCGCACTTGTTTCAGTTTCACGCTTGCACTTGTTTCAGTTTCACGCTCGCACTTGTTTCAGTTTCACGCTTGCACTTGTTTCAGTTTCACGCTCGCGCTTGTTTCAGTTTCACGCTCTCTGCCCTGTGTCCAGTATGGCATTGCTATTGAGAGGGGTGAGAGGCTACTGTATATTTGTCATTGTTATAATCGTACATGATGGTTTCTCACCCCTCTCAATTGCAATGCCAGACTTGACAGATGTTTGTACTATTGTGCTGCTACGCCTGGCAGAATTAAGTTTGACAGGTGCGTATATGATTATGCAGTGTGTCTAGGGTTCGCCAGGATTGTTTATAGAAAATATGTATACCTACATATATGGTGTATAAGCCGTATCAAACCGTTTACCGTAGAAATTTCAGAACTTTGCTGTAAGAAAACTAAAATAGTAACATGGCTGTATATATACGGTACATATATATACGCCGTATATATACTTATGTGGTTCTGACCAACCCTACTTATTACATACTTACACATACCACACACACACGCACATGCACACACACACGCACACACACACACACACACACACACACACACACACACACACACACACACACACGCACATGCACACACACACACACACACACACATCTACACACACATAGATTGACGTGCCCGTATGCCCAGTGGATGCTTCCACCGTCTCAGAGAGGGAATCCCAACTTCTCTCCTGGATCCGCACCAGACACCGCAGCGCCACTCCACCCCCTTACCCCTTAGCACTCAGCAGTGACGCCGCATCAGGCATCGCCTCACTGCCTGTCTCAAAAGTGCCTGGACAAACAGCAGTGCTCAACTCACTGCCTGTCTCAATAGATCCTGGACAAACAGCGGTGCCCAACTCACTGCCTGTCTCAAAAGTGCCTGGACGAACGGCAGTGCCCAAAGCAGATGCAACGGCAATAGGGAACAGATCATCAAGGCAGGCAGGGTCAGGAGTTGCGGGGGTGGCAGTGGTAGGAAGGGCAAGGCAGTCAGGATTAGGATTTGCAGCAGGGGAGGAAGGGTTGGTATGTACAGGAGCAGCAGCAGAGTCAGAAGCAGCAGGAGAAGCAGAAGAGCAAGGGGTAAAAGCAGAGGGACCGATAGGAGTAAGAGAAGCAGTAGAAATGGGTACATGCGCAGCACCGGTGTGTGGCCCTGTTGGAGATGAGAGTATGCTGCCATTGCCGCTGGAGCAAGAAATGCATGCCAGCCTGAAATCGAGCTGTGAGTGCTACTTTGACCTGCGTATATTGATCCGTTCTTTGTGGGAATGCATGCCAGTCTGAAATCTAACTGTGAGTGCAAATTCCTTTTGCATTTGAATGATCGTTCTTACTAGGAAGCGCACGCCAGCCTGAAATTGAGCTGTGAGTGCTACTTTGACCTGCGTACGTTGATCCTTTCTTTGTGGGAATGCATGCCAGCCTGAAATTGAGCTGTGAGTGCTACTTTGACCTGCGAACGTTGATCCTTTCTTTGCGGGAATGCATGCCAGCCTGAAATTGAGCTGTGAGTGCTACTTTGACCTGCGTATGTTGATCCTTTCTTTGTGGGAATGCATGCCAGCCTCGACTTGAGGTGTGAGTCAGGCTTGTGTATTTGAAATAAATAGATCCTCCTCCCAAGCTCAATCCACCAATTTCTCCTCACTGGGAACGTCCCTTACTCTTTATTCACTTTGTGCAGGGGATGTGTACCACACAATGCCGGTGCACGACGAGCTTGCCGTGCCACTACACACGATCCTGGAGGACGCGCTGGAAGTCAAGGTGTGTGTTATGTGTGTGTGTGTGTGTGTGTGTGTGTGTGTGTGTGTGTGTGTGTGTGTTATGTGTGTGTGTGTGTACCACACCATGCCGGTGCACGACGAGCTTGCCATGCCACTACAAACGATCCTGGAGCACGCGCTGGAAGTCAAGGTGTGTGTTGTGTGTGTGTGTGTGTGTGTGTGTGTGTGTGTGTGTGTGTGCATGATTTTGTGTGCTCGCATGCTCTCGTGAGGGTTTACGTGGTGTGCTGTGCACGTGCTGATCCTTATTATGCAACAATGCACACCATAACTACTTGACTTTAGGTGGCGTGGTGTGTGTATACATTCATATTTTAGGGCGTGGGCGTTCTGCAAAGTCCCCTGTGTTTCCTTAATAAACATGCTGATCCTTATTACGTTATTGTGCTTTATCACTCGCATTCGCTTGACTGTAGATGAGGAAGTTTGTGTGTGTGTATATACTTTCATATTTTAGGGCGTGAGCTTTTTGCAAAGTCACCTACGTTTCTTTATTAAACATGCTGTCGGTCTGCCATCCTCATCTCAGGCATATATGTGTGTGTGCGTGTGTGTGTTTGTGTGTGTGCGTGTGTGTGCGTGTGTGTATGTGTGTGTTGTCAATGGGTGTGTGTATATGTGCGTGTGTGTGGTGTGTGTGCACATGTGAGTGCATACGTGTGTGTGTGTGTGCGCGCGTGTGTGCGCGTGTGTGCGCGTGTGTGCGCGTGTGTGCGCATGTGTGCGTGTGTGTGTGTGTGTGACTAAATGGAGTTTCACGACTTTCAATGATTGGCGCCAATTACGCTATGCTGTGGAGATGCTGAATGACAGCTGGACACATCCGCTTCTGCTGACGATTGATTGGCGCCAGCTACGCTATGCTGTGGAGATGCTGAATGACAGCTGGACACATCCGCTTCTGCTGACGACGTGCGTAGGGTTGGCCAGAACCAATATATACACGGTGTATATACGGTTTTTTTGGCAGGAAAATCACCGAATGTACAGTCATATACAATGTATGTATACGGTTCTGGCCTACCCTAGACATGCGTGATTCTGCACTCAAGGATGCAGAGGTCTAAACTGTACGTTCAGAAGCAGTGTGTTCAGAAGGTTTCCAAAGAAAATGGGGTTTCAGACAGAATAATCCCCCGACTTCTCTTTTACAGGCTGATGTGACTCAACAGCGAGCAGTGGTGGAGGCATTTCTGTTGCATCACATTTCAAGTGTCCCACCCCACACCGGAGGGTGAGTACAATGCTTTTCATCTAAGATTGTTTGTGAATTCTTAGACACAGTCATTCATCAGCAGATTGTTATAGAAGACCATTTGGTCTTCTAGAACTTGAGCCTGTAATTGTTATGAGGAAAGTAATAATTGTTGCAAAGTAATCATTATTATAAAAGACCATCTGATCTTTTAGTAGCTGAACCTGTAATCAAGCAAGCACGCCAAAATGTGACGTTCTTAACTGGTCGATATCAGCTCGATCCTTTGTTGGCAGTACCTAAGAAATGGCTGTGTGTGATGGATCATCACTGATGACAAATCAAAAAATTGGCACGGACACACAGTAATATTGTTTCTGCGATATTTTTATTGGCTAACAACCATTACAACGTCAAATGCTGTTCATTTCACGTCTGTCCTTCTTCAAATGCTGCGACAAACTCCCTTTCTGCATACAAATCGTGCCGCTCCTTGCTACAGAGTCCCCTGTATCAATTATGTTAAAAGAACATATGAATTAAGAAATCTTTTACCTCTAGTAGGCATGGAACCGTTGCTTCTAGCTACAGAGTCTTTCAATGAAGTGATACATGTTCATCTTCTGGCAGGCATGGAACCGTTGCTTTTTGCTGAGATTCTTTTCTAAACATGTTTCAGCTCTTACAGGCATTGACCATTTTCTATATAAAAAAAGTCGTCTACCATTTTGCAGGCATGGAACCAGCTACAGGCTCAAGCAGTTAAGCGGTGCAGCTTTACGCCCCAACCTGCTGGACATGCTGAAAGCAGCTTTCCAGCACAAATCCACTCTCTTGTCGGTGAGTGTTACTATCTGATGAGTGTTACTGTATGATGTGGAAATTTGAAGCTGTGTATGTGCGCATGTGTGTTCGTATGGGTGGGGG
>Ga0307968_1001880_pt1 | contig 17323 bp, 12 predicted proteins | sample OrgLakmetagen650_FD_201834 | JGI IMG/M metagenome (GOLD analysis project Ga0307968, IMG submission 201834) | Saline water microbial communities from Organic Lake, Antarctica - #650 | ecosystem: Environmental > Aquatic > Non-marine Saline and Alkaline > Saline | place: Antarctica: Organic Lake... | reverse complement strand
GCAGATTTAGCAGACTGATACTTCACTCCCTGATCATCTGCCACCCATCCCCTTGGGTTTTCTTCTCTGAGTCTTTTGATGGCCGGGTAAGCAGTTCCCAAACATTTAATGACCCGACCAGAGCGGCAAGGAGAATACACACTGAATCATACCTAAACAGGGTTGCACAACACGGCCACGCCACGCCACGCCACGGCACGCCACGCCACGGCAAGCCCCTAAAACGTGGTGAATTTTTGACTTCACGAAACAGCTCCAAAATGCTTGTGTCAGCTTGCTTGAGTGTTAGAACATTGATGGCTGCCTCAAACAGATCAAATTCTACTTGGCGGCTCCTTTCCAATGCAGTTGCTTGCTGAAAGTGAATACACTACTATTCGCGCATCTTTTCTTTTCTTTTCTTCGTCTGCCTCATACGGGAGGGATGTGTGGAGGGAGTGGGAGCTGATGAGCGAGGTGAGTTTTGATGCTGTAAAGGAGTGGCAGAGTCCCTCCGGCTGAACTGCCCTGAGGAGGAGCTAGGCCCCAATCAACAAAGGGTCCTGCTCCTGCTCCATGCTTCTTTTCTTCAAAGATGCCTTGTCCTAGACGTGCATGAACATTAAGGACGTGCATTTGCAGCAGCAGCTTGAGGGACGTGCATGAACACTGAACACTAGCTCCTGCTCGGAATACCTTGAGGTTCATGCTGAAACATCTCTGCCCGTTATCTTTAAGACATGGGCTCTCAGCCTTCCTACATCCCCCCCTACAAGCTGCTTGCATCCATGGCACCTCCATTTCTTTTGCCCCTCAAAAGGGGCGGTATAATAGCTTTCGAATGTTTTTTGATGAGTTACCATTTTAATATAAATGTAGCTAGGAGGAGGGAGGAAGGAGGAGGGGAGTAAAAAGGGGGGAGGTCAAAAAACTTGAGAATTTTTTTCAAGTTAAATTTCCTCTGTGGCGTGGTCCGTGGCGTGCCGTTTCGTGGCGTGGCGCGGAAAAACGTCACGAAGACCCTCCGTGGCGCCGTGTTGTGCAACCCTGTACCTAAACAAATGAAATTAAGCAAATATAGGTGAGAAAGCAGTAGCAAAAATTGGTGTGGTACATTAGTGGACAATGTGTCCACTGGCTTAGTGGACAGCTTGGTGTCAGTTAGGTGCCAGTTCATCCACTTATTTGATAATATTTCTGAAGGTGATATCAAAGGTTTTGTTTTTCAACATAACTCAGAACTTTACAAATTTATCTGTGCAGCTGTCGATCTTTTTGATTGATTTATTTGTTGGGACCTATAGGTTGAGCAGCCATGCCAGGCTGGAGGCCTTTGTAATCCAAACTAAACTAAACTAAGCCTGTCGTCCCACCTTACCTTACCTTGTGGTCCCATGGTTGGAGGTGGACGTTAGAGTTTTGGCCTCTTTCCTGGCTAGAGACGTCCTCTCTTTTTGACTTAAAAGTATTGGGGGCAAATATTGTTGGTGGTGTGATCCATGTTCTCTCTCGCGATATCTTGATTTCCCCCCCAAACTGCTTCTGGAATACTCCTCTGCAGTTCTTACAGCCAATCCGGCGAGTCATTGCTTAAATGATGTTATGCTTCTTTATTCCAGACAGCAACAATATCCATGCTCCAGGTGTGGATGGAGGGTTTACGCTGTACACCCTTCAGAGTGTACACCCTTCCATGAGGTCGGCCTTGCATATGTGAGTTTTGTCTTGGGGATGAAGCCAAGCATGGTGCAGTATTTGGGTTATCCCGCACCAATGTTCTGTAGGCATTGATGCTTTTGTCTTCCCAATTGGGTAGAAATAGGAAGGTGGCTGTTGGTAGCTCGCTACACATTGCAGAACACTATTCGCAATCTTTCCCTAATTGCACATTAGCAAATTTCATGATCTTCGACCAGAAGAGATTAGAAAGTATTAAATATCATAAGCGGATGTCTGCTCATTGGATGTAGGCCTGGACCCAAACAAAAGTCGTAGGCAACGTAGCAATAGGGAAGGAAAGACTCCAGAACGGATGATAAAATCAACAAAAGGCAGGGGTCAAGAAGGAGGTAAGCAATTCTTAAAAACAACCATAGCAGAGTAAAAATTATCACAAAGCACAGCAAGAAAAATCGCACGTACCAATAGGCATAAATATATACATACATACATCCGTAAGGCTATTACCAGGCGCTACGTTTCGCCCCAGATCCCTGACAAGATACAAGCCTCTAGTGCCAGAAGTCTTAGAGCACGCACGGAGGTCGTTGTTGACTCACAAATTGATTTGGAGCTTGTCTCAGCAGGATGGGGGCCAGATAATGTAAGGTGAGATGTAAGTTTGATACGGATGGGTGGTACTTGTGGCCTATCATTGGGAAGGATGCACTGCCTTTTGGTGTCACACATCATTCCTGAGCGGCTTGTGCTTAGTCAGTGTATAGGATGCACTGCCTTTTGGCGTCATACATCATTCCTGATCGGGCACAGGAGCACGGTTGCAGCGGCTCCTGCATGGTGCAATGCAGCGAAAAATGCAGCATGAAAATTGCAGCACGAACAATGCAGCGGCTCCTGCATGGTGCAATGCAGCGAAAAATGCAGCATGAAAAATGCAGCATGAACAATGCAGCGGCTCCTGCATGATGCAATGCAGCGAAAAATGCAGCATGAACAATGCAGCGGCTCCTGAATGGTGCAACACAGCAAAAAATCGGTTCCATTCAAAAGGACGAAAGAAGAAGCTACGTGGACAGTGGGAATTAACTCCCCACATGAATTCAGGAAACACAACCACTTGGCTCTGTTTAAAACGTATCCATACGTTGACCCAGCTGGTAGGGCACTCACTATGCCCACGCTTAAGATTTTTCTGGAGTGATACAAGACAGTTTACAGTTTTTCAAATGAAGGGGGCTGAGTAGTTGCCCGCACCGGTTTATTTCTATATATATATATATGCCTGCACCGGTTTATTTCTATATATACATATATATGCAGCTCTGGCCAACCCGACGTGACACGCGCTATTCCGCACGACCATGTGGTGCGCGCCTGAACAGCAGATACCCGATGAGGGTACAGTCCTGGGGGCCAGCCAGCACTGTAGGTGCAATCCTGGCTAACTGTAAGCTTGTGCTATTACTACTACATCTGCATTTCACACCTAGTGAAGCGCACCTGAATAGCAAAGGTCAGATGCGGGTACAGTCCTGGGAGCCAGCCAACACCATTGCTGCACAGGAACTGTTGAAGGACCAACGGTGAGACCTGAATGGCAGTTTAGTAGGGGGGCGGTTGTTATTAAAAAGGATGTTGAAACAGGCACAACGTACACAATAAGCATTTTGACAATACCTTAATGGCAGTTTAGTTGTGGGGGAGACTCTTATTAGGGGGAAATCGTTCAGTGCGGGAAGCACAAAGTAATCAGTTTGCAGTCTGACAAGGCCTGGCAGGTTGGTAGCGGAGTTGCTGTTTAGCAGGAGAGGAACAGGCACCACAAAATGAATAAAATAAAAATGTATAAAGCATGACCTGCGCAGAGCACAAACACCACAGCACAAAGCCAAGCACAGCATAGCAGGAGTTGCTCCTTTCCTCAGTGATAGTTGGGAGTGCTTTTACGGACTGAAAGTAGACGATTGAGTCTGAGGTACTGGTCTGGACATTTAGAGAGTGTATGTATTGTGTCACTGACTGTGTAGTTCTTCTTTTCAGAGCACAGCAGATGTGACAAGTGTGGGAGCGCCGCTAGCGACGCTGAAGAATTGGCCAAGCCCATCACACGCGCAACGTGTGCATGCATAGCATGTGTGTGTGTGTGTGAGTGTGTGTGCGCGCGTGTGTCTGTGTGTTTGTGCGCGTGCATGTGCATGTGTATGTGTGTGTGTGTGCGCCTGTGTGTATACACACACGCGTTTGTGTTTGTATATGTGTGCGCGTGCGCATGCGTGTGTGCGTGTGTGTGCAGGCACGCATGTGTGTGTGTCTTGCTGCCCCACAGATGCTGCAGTGGTGTGCATGGCGCTGTGCTAGAGTAGCCTTTGCTGAAACAGGCGTGAGGATGTGCTGCTTCTGCTTTCCCTGTCTGTTGAGAGGGCAGGTGCGGGCATGGTGCCCGGGCTGGCCAGGATGTCTGAACTCTGCTTCAACACGCAGTGCGTGACAAGCACCTACACCGTGCGCTCCATGCCCCGCGAACAGTCCAAGCCAACACGGACTGCGTTCCTGAAGGGTCCCGTCCAAGCAAACTTCCGCGCATCATGCACATCTGAGTAAACTAAAATAATATAGTCCATCAAACTTAGTTTTACCTGATTTTGCATGGTCAACCATGAACTTTGCAGCCGGAACACAACCAAGGGCTCCTGATGCAGTAAACGCGGCTTGGAAAGTGTGCTGATGAATTTTGCACCAGCAGGTAGTGGTCCGGGCTGAGGAATCCTAGGCAGCTTCCCGGAGCTTTCAAACATAAAAATTTGCTCCAAAACTTTACACAGGGCACCCCAGGGTCCCAGATTTCATCTGACACGGTACGAGTTTTGGTTAGGAGCCTATGTCGAGTCTCAGCCTGGGAGGTGCCCTGGGTGGGCCTGGGGAGGAGGGCTGGACCCCCCCAAAACAAAACTTGTCTCTAACACTTCGCACACCGCACCCCAGGGTCCCATTATTAATCTGGTGCGATACGAGTTTTGGTTAGGAGCCTATGTCGAGTTTCAGCCCGTGGGGTAACCTGGGTGAGCCTGGGGAGGCCTGTGTAAAGTGTGGTGGGAAGCCATCAACACTAGGGGCTCACGCCCCACGAGGGGGGCTTCGCCAAAAAAGTAGGTGGTCGAATAGATCACACGTACTCCCAAAGGCAAAATAAGTCGGTTTGTTGCAATATGACAACAAGCTTGCAAAATGTTGTCGTGTGTAAACGATTCAGATCAAACTGGAAAAATGAATACAAAGGCCGTGCAAAAACAAATGATGGAGCAGCATCTGAGCAATAGCGCTATTGATCTCAGGTTAAGGACATACGGTATATGGAAATGGACAGAGGTTAGGTTAAGGACATACGGTATATGGACAGAGGTTACATGAGGTATATGGACAGAGGTTAAGGACATACTATATGGAAATAGACAGAGGTAAATATGCATGAATGCTGCCAAGAGTGGACAAGTAGCACACTCATTTACCTCAGGTTAAGGACATACTACATGGAAATGGACACAGGTAAATATGCATGAATGCTGCCAAGAGTAGACAAGTAGCACACTCGCACAAGGTTCGATTCTAATTGTAAGACGCATGTACGAGTGCTGAGTATGGGACATTGCTGCAAACAACCACACAGGCAGGAAATGATTTGACTGCTTAGGGTGAATGCGTCAGGGAGTGTGCCAAAACTCTTGACAAATTGTCACTTTTGGCAAAAGTGGTTCACTGCAATCAGGGGATGCAAATGGCAAGTTGGATCGCCTTTTTCTAAGAATTCAAGGTACGCTTTACAAACTCTGAGGGTACTTCTTGCCCTGCATGAATTAGCTGACTTTGCAGCATTGTTTGCTGATCCTGCTCTATTAGCTTTGTAAAGCACCAATCAGCGCGCTATTTCCTGAGTGCAACTATTGACAAAACAATGATCTTACACACAGCCGGGACCATCTTTGTTTCATTTGACCCTGACAGATGGAGAACCTTTGAACTGCCACTGTGCTAAGGCAAATCCAGTGCACTGCGTAATCTTCGTGCGGTGGTTACTCTTCACATACACATGTGACCCCTGCTTAATTGTTGACAGCAAAATAGCTGCCGCCACACTACTATTACACACACACTCACACTCACACACGCACACAGACACGCACACACACCATTTCACTGACATGAGTAAGGTCGCTTTTCACATATACAAAGCCCTCTCCTGTGTCATTCCACGTAGTTTGTAAAGCGCACACACGCACACACACACACACATCATTTCACTGACCTGAATAAGGTCACTCTTCACATATACAAAGCCCTCTCCTGCGTCATTCCACGTGGTCTGCAGTGGGATGCTGGCCAACTTTGTGAGAGGAGAGGGCAGCTGCATTGGCAGCTCACGTGTGGTTACTAGTACCTGCGTGTATATGTGCGTTTGTGTTTGTGTGTGTGTGTGTGTGTGTGTGCGAAAAGTGAGCAGTGAACACGTGCGTGCGTGTGTGGGTATGTGTATGTCAGGGTGCACTGTTGTGCACGCTACAACCAGCTGTGAAGTGATGGAACATCCATTAACTGAAACAGGGGAAAAGACAGCAAGGTGCTGCTCAGGCAGCGTCACCTGGATCATTATGTATATGTAGGGTTGGCCAGGACCATATATATATATGGTGTACATACAGTATTTTTGGCAGGGATTTCACCAAACATACGGCCATTCACAGCGTGTATATATATGCGGTTCTGGCCCACCCTATGTGTAACCTGACATTGCATTAAAGCACACACCTGGAAGCTAGGGCTTGTGCTGAGCATCTGTACCACGCTTCTACAGCCTGCGGCACTAAAAGCACTGGAGCACAGGAACAGGTGGGAGGCTTCTGCAAGGGTAGGAGAAGGCAAGGCATGAAAAGGCAGTGCCGAGGCAATCGCGCACACGCTAGATCACCACTGAGCCTTTCTGCTCAAAACTCCAGCTACTTACAAGTAACGCACTTCAGCAAGAAACACCAGCAACGCATGCGTTCTCACCCAGCATCTTGCTTGCGCAGGAAGCAAATGGTATTTGTCATAAAACTTTGCACAATCCTTGGCAAAACCTTGGGTTGATCAGAGCAAGTGACACAGTTTTAATTTAAGCTCAGAGCTAGCAGTCGCAATTCTTGAATGAAGGCCTTTTTTTGTAAACCTTGTAAACCTTGGGCTGATCAGAGCAAGTGACACACAACAGCCCATATGCAATTGACACAGTTCTAATTTATGCTCAGATCTCACCGTATATAGGCTGGTCATGCAAATGACACACTTCTAATTAAGCTCAGATCTCACCGTACATAGGCTGGTCATGCAAATGATACAGTTCTAATTTAAGCTCAGATCTCACCGTACATAGGCTGGTCATGCAAATGACACAGTTCAAATTTAAGCTCAGATATCAACGTACAACAGCGGACTGCTGGTCACGTCCTCCGTCAATACATAAGCTCAGACCTCAATACGTAAGCTCAGATCTCACCATACAACAGCGGACTGCTGGTCACGTCCTCCATCAATACATAAGCTCAGGTCTCAATACGCAAGCTCAGATCTCACCGTACAACAGCGGACTGCTGGTCACGTCCTCCGTCAAAACGTCGACACGTGCTAGAGCTGAGGCGGCCTCGGGAAGCCTGCGAGTGTTTGCAGCAATATGTTGTTTTTGTACATCGTCAGGGTGATCTGTGTTTGTACGTTGCAAAGGTGGTCTGTTTTTTTGTGACCTTGCAGCTTGCCGCGTGCACCATTTTGGTTTGTACAGTGTGTCCGTTGTGAGGGTGATCTGTGTTTGTACGTTGTGAAGGTGGTCTGTATTTTTGTGATCTTGCAGCGTGCCATGTGCACCATTCTGTTTGTACGGTGTGTCCGTTGTGAGGGTACCTGTGTTCTTTGTGACCAAGCAGTGTGCAGATTGCCGTGAGCACCATTTTGTTTTGAGAACTTCTTTCTTTCTGAGCTTACAGATTTATTTTTGGTTGGCCGAGACCAGTCAGCAGCCGATCAGCCAAACAACCTGGCTGAGGCTCCTCCCCAATTGTAACCATTGTTTTGAGGACTCCCCTGCGGCCCAACCGCTACCTCCGTCAGGGTACTTGCGTTAAAATCTTCTTCTAGCAGTCGCACATTTTGACTGATGGCTTTATATGTAAACTCTGCAAACTCTGTATAACCTTTTTAGGGGCACACGAGCGATGCTGTTGTTCAGACAAATGTTGGTAGGCTAAGGGGGTGGGTGGCAGGCATTTTAGTAACTGTTTGTTTTCTCGTGCTGTGCTTGCAGTTTTCAGTATTTAGGTAATACCTTTGTGGCCTGAGTAAACTCTTTGGAGTTTGGAGCCGTGTATAATCACGTTATATATTATTTCCACCAGCAAAATGTTTGTCCTTGCCTTCCTTACATGTCATTCCTGAGTCAGTGAAGCATAGGTCAGGCGTCAATGCCGGAAGTTTTGAAGCGCACACATTTGTGTGAGAATTGTAACTATTGTAACCATTGCTTGAGCAAAGAATTGGATGCGGAGGGTCACACTTCAGGCGCATAAAAACGGCATGTGCTCCCCAGCGCATACATCCCAGAGCAACAACAGTACAATTTAGAACGTAGGCCTCCCAAACCATGTGCAGCCATGTATGCATTTTACTGGGTGCCATATCTCAATCCTCAGAGGGGTAAATTGGAAGACCCCATGGACTTTTAAAGTTGACTACATCGCTATTCATGAATTGAACTGGCACAGCAAACGGCTTCTGCCAATAATGAAATCAAATCAATTGGCAGGGCAGTGCAGTTCACAGAATGTCACGAACAGGAGCCACTGTGTGTATGTGTGTGTATGTGCGTGTGTGTTGGTATGCTGTGTATTTACATGGAAGGGTGTCCATAAATAATTCACAGACTACCGAGGGCAATGGCATTGGTTACTTGCACGCACTTGAACAGTGTCTAGCGTGCCTTCCTGCGGTTATGAACCAGAGCAGCTGCTAAGCGCCGTCACGTCAACCTTGCATTCCATCTTAGATATAATTATATAACATACCGGGGTTCATGATGCGGTTTTGATTGGACCGCAGAGTGTGTTTAATCGGTGCGCGTGGCCAGGCAATCAGTACAGGTAATGGATGTGCAGATCATGGCTTATCATGGTATGTTTCTGGGAAACAGTATTTGAAGGGGTTTCCAAAACATGGCTTATCATGGCACATGGCCGGTCAAGAAGTGCAAGAAAGGGGTGTGCCAGTTGGCTTGCAGTGGCTCTGAATGCCCACTGATAAGAGCTTGATAAACAGGGCCAGAGAAAAAGGACTGCGCTAAGGGTAGGCCATAACGGTATAACCACAAAGCAAATGCAATAATATGACAAAGTAAACATGGCCAAGAGAGAAAACCTCTTGCCATATTTCAGGCAACCCTGGAGCCTCAAAATAGAAATATTTTAAATGATACTGCAATCACCTTGAAAGCCTCAAAATGTTAATTACCTGGGGTGAGTACGGTAAGAAACAGTACCGGAAGTGTGTTATACCACTGCAGTATTCGGTCCTGGCCAACTGCAGCTTTGCTGGATCATGGGTGTCCAGCACATGCATGACAAACTCACACAGCAGTGCGATATGTGCATGCAGCATTGAAGGAGGCTCAAACGACCGTTATAGAATTAAAAGTCCCGTGATTAAATGACTTGATGCTTGCATGAGCAGCCTATCCTGCTGAAAAGAAAAGGCTCTGTGAGGTTGGCCTGACTCGTCTGAGGCAAGCTCATTACCTGCATCCTGCCTTGAGTAAAAACACGCACTTACACGCGCACATGCACACGTAAACAAATACAGACATCATGAACAGGGGATGCTGCTTTTAAGGCATGCAGCTCACATTGCGTCAACATCCACAGCCTGGCTAATTGAGTTGGGGGTTCTGTCACGTTAGGGAGGCATGGCAATGAATTTAAGCCCAACATACACCAGCGAAACATCAAAGGCATTACACACACACGCAAACACACATGCACACACACATGCACACACACACACACACACAAACACACACACAAACACACACACGCAAACACACATGCACACACACACACGCAAACACACATGCACACACATGCACACACACATGCACACACGCATGTGCACACACACATGCACCACAGACATTACAGCACAGACACACAGGAGTACAGCCACTCATGCACCCAAAGTATGCACCACAGACAGGGCAGCACAGGCATGCAGCCGCACACGCATCCAAACATAGCACACTGACTTACAGCCCCAAAAGGAGTCTCAGCTGTTGGAGCACATACTCTGCCTGCAACCAAAAGCCGGATCAAATCAATAATAGGTCCCCAGGCATGCGTTGTGACGGTATATATTTTTTACTCTGAGCATTGCTTGCATGCTCTCAGCACTGCTTGTATTTTTGGCTGACTTGTAAATCTAGCCATGTAATACATCGTTCCAGTGCATTACTTTGTTGGGAAATTTTGAGCTGAGATTACTCTATGACTTGTTTGCCTTCAAATATATTTCCACACGGAATAGTATTTAGATCCCTGCTCTTTTACGTGTAAAACTGGTGGTGTATTTGATGGAAACAATTTCAAACTCCCACGGAATTAAATTAAATCAGGGCAGTATTTAGGTGCAAACAAGATTGCCTAGAGGCTCTTTTTGTTACAAACATACCACTGGAAGTTACTTCTCGTTGTAGCAGTTACTAAAATCAATGTGTGCTTTACTCTATTTTTCGTCAATGCGTGCTTTGTTCTGTCAGTGCTGTACTAAGAATTTGCAAACTGTGTAGGTCTACCGCACGCACATGCAATCACCACCGCTGCCCCCCCATTTATCAAATATTTTACGATAGTAATCTGATCACCACCACCCCCAAAATTTAATTAGGGGTCAGTAGGGGTGGTGATATTCTTTAGTAAAGAGAGAGAACCTATACCCGCGGTAAACTGAAAGTTGTGCTAAGTGCTCCTCAAAACATGCATGCAAAAATTTTGACAGCTCTCTTTTCTGAAGGTGATGTCTACATAGGTTTTTGAAGGTGATGCCTTTAACTGCTCATATGCACAACTTGCACGCCGCTAATTAATTCAGGCCCTAGAGCATGTCATACTTCTTCCTGACCCAAACCTAAAGCAACAGAACAACAGAAATACAACACTTTTGCGTACTGTCAAAAATGGCACACATACGTAAATGGCACACAAACATACAGCTCACCTCTTCATTCCGCATGCCGCTGAGCTCCAGCCCGTAGTACCGTGAAAAGGTCTTTCCGGATAACAAGGCCGCCAAAAAAACGACTTTCCCTACTCCTGCATGCGTATTGTTGCACAGCGTATATTTATATATGCACGTTTCAAATCTGTTTGTAACCGACTTAAAATCAGTGCACTTCACCTACATGTGGGTGTGAGAGTGTGTTCGTATGCTTTGTGAGTCTGCGTGTGTACGTGTATGTGTATATGTATTGTGTCAGCGCGTGCGCGTGTGTGTTTTAGCGTGTGCGTGTGTGTTTTAGCGTGAGTGTGTGTGTGTGTGTGTGTGTGTGTGTGTGTGTGTGTGTGTGTGTGTGTGTGTGATAGCTCATTGCCCTTAAGCATAGCGACCCCTTGTTTCTCAAAGCATGCACTCAAAGCAGAGTCAGCGTAAAAGAGGGCTGACAGGTCAAAGCACCTTCATTACCCCCTTTCTCAGCACGCTGGCTGTATCATTTCCACAAACAGCAGATCAGCCCTTCCTTAGCACGCGCGCTGTGTCATTTCCACAAACAGCAGATCAGCCCTTCCTTAGCACGCGCGCTGTGTCATTTCCTCAAACAGCAGAGCAGCCCTTCCTTAGCACGCGGGCTGTATTGGCATACACAGCAGAGCAGCCCTTCCCTCCTACCCTCAGCGTACCAGATCCCAGATCCATAAACACACTGCGGTGTGGCTGTGCAGCGCTAGGCGACAACGCTTGCATCAGGCTGGCTACACCTTCATATGTGAGCTCTCCATAAATAGGAGACCTGTGACGGGACAAGAGAAGTGATATGCCAGCAGCGTTAAACAGCTGGCGCTTGAGGCAGGGCAAGAGAAATAACTGGCGCTTGAGGCAGGGCAAAAATATTGGTGCAACCGCACTGGGGGCTTAGCACTTCAGATAGGACAGGTTAAGCGTTGCAAGTAGCGTTGAATAGCTGGCGCTTGAGGCAGGGCGAGAACATGGGTGCAAGCCGCACTGGGGGCTTAGCACTTTAGATAGGACAGGTTAAGCGTTGCAAGTAGCGTGGGGTAGCTGGCACTTGAGGCAGGGCAAGAACATTGGTGCAACTGCACTGGGGGATTAGCACTTTAGATAGGACAGGTTAAGCGTTGCAAGTAGCGTTGAATAGCTGGCGCTTGAGGCAGGGCAAGAACATGGGTGCAAGCCGCACTGGGGGCTTAGCACTTTAGATAGGACAGGTTAGATGGATAGGAGATAAATAGATAGGACAGGTTAGATGGATAGGAGATAGATAGATAGGACAGGTTAGATGGATAGGAGATAGAAAGATAGGACAGGTTAGATGGATAGGAAATAGATAGATAGGACAGGTTAGATGGATAGGAGATAGATAGATAGGACAGGTTAGATGGATAGGAGATAGATAGATAGGACAGGTTAGATGGATAGGAGATAGAAAGATAGGACAGGTTAGATGGATAGGAGATAGATAGATAGGACAGGTTAGATGGATAGGAGATAGAAAGATAGGACAGGTTAGATGGATAGGAAATAGATAGATAGGACAGGTTAGATGGATAGGAGATAGATAGATAGGACAGGTTAGATGGATAGTAGATAGATAGATAGGACAGGTTATATGGATAGGAGATAGATAGATAGGACAGGTTAGATGGATAGGAGATAGATAGATAGGACAGGAAGTAGGACAGGAGATTAGGGTTGGCCAGAACCATACATTTATAGGTATATACGGTGTATACCTAAACGGTATTTTCGGCAGGGAAATCACCATACATACGGTCATATACGGTGTGTATATACGATTCTGGCCAACCCTACAGGAGATAGATTGGTCCTATAGGCCCTATAGGCCCTATAGGTCCAATAAGTCCAATAGGTCCTACAGGTCCTGTAGGTCCTATAGGTCCAATAAGCCGCACTGGGGGCTTGGCACTTTTGATAGGACAATTTAAGCGTTGCAAGCCACAGTGAGGAAGCGGAAGAGCTAATTTGAGATTGCAGATGCAGGTGTGTTTCATTCGTGCATCTAAACGAAAGTGTGCGTGCCTGCGGTGTGCATGCAGCACAAAAGGGTCGGCCAAAAACGTTATATTCATTGTGTATGACCATGTCGATTGTACCTAAATGTATCACAATTTCCCTGCCAGTGATACCGTGTACAAATAGTTAGATATACTTGGTTTTGGTCAGCCCTAAATGTATACGTACGTGAGGGAACAACAATGGTGATGTTGAGATAATCAGCACAGCAGCAAACATAAGAAGTAAAACCTGTTAGTAAAGTGTGCTACGGTGTGAAGGCCAGAGGGGGGTTGGTTGTTCATAAGGTGGTTTGGTTAAACTGTATGAAATACATACATATGTCGAGTTAGCCAGAACCGTGTGCATACGCCGGATACAATCCTATAATCCTATAATTAATCATATCCCTGTAAAGAATGCCGTATATATACCGTATATATATATATGGTTCTAGCCAACCTAACACATTTGTACATATGGTATCTTATGCAGGGAAACCTCGGGGTTTACGGCAACATGCAGTGCGTCCTTGCACGGTTCAGGCCACCTTGTCAGATAATGCCACGTCTGAACCACTCATCTCAGCTGTCCTCTATCGTCCTTGCACGGTTTAGGCCACCTTATCAGATAATGCCACGTCTGAACCACTCATCTCAGCTGTCCTCTATCGTTCACCCAAATCATCAGGCTATAGCACGATAAAAGGCAACACCCACCCGCCGGTCGCAGCAATGGCTTGCTGTTCCTTTTGAGGGATGGAGTAGCCGCCTTTAAGCATGAACACCTGCGTATAGTGGTAAGGAGGATCGGACAAACCTGATCCTGATTACCTAAACGACTTGGCTGCGTTAAATTTAATTTCCGTGCTGAAACTTGTATGTCCGTTTCGTTCATCTTGCAACAACTCTAGAAGCTAGTAGTAGAAGTAGCTCCCGATTTTGCCTGCAGGATCCCGCTGATCACTCCTACTTCTTTTAATCGTGAAGTACACTATGCAGGAGTCAAAACACTAGGCATAATCTGTTGACAGAAAACCCGAATACTCTAGATTTCAGAGGGACTACAACTACAACGTGAGTTTGCTACCGGAAGCAAGAACTGTGCATTACGCTCGACTGTAAACTATACATTGCTGTACAAACGCATTGAATGCACCTCACCTCCTCTGCTTCTGTGTAAGTCTTCTCGAGCAAGTCAGTGAAAGCTTGCCGCACTTGCTTGTTGGCAAACTTGTTTTGTTGCTCTAATCTTCTTAAATCCTGCTCAATTCTGTCTGTACTGGTCGCTCGATCACTGCCAATCAGGAATGCGGGTAGGTGCGTGGGTAAGAAGTTTGGGTGGGTTATGGAGGCATACGTGCCAAAGTAAAACTCAATTACCTCATGCCCTGTGAAATGTGTTCTAATAAGCGGTAAGAATAGCTTTCTGTGGACATGGCCCTGTGTATGAGAAGAGGCAGGCATGGAAAGTGAGGGGGGTAGCATGTCTGCATGTGCATGCGTGTGGGCGTTTGAATGTCCGTGTGTGTATGTGTGTGTGCGTGTGTGTGTTTGTTTGTATGGGTGTGCGTGCGTATGTGCGCACGTGCATGTGGTGTGTGCGTGTGCATGTATGTTTGTGTGTGTGTGTACGTGTCAGTGTGTGTATGGTGTGCGAGCGTGAATACATGTGAGCGCGTGTATGCGTGTATGTGTACATGGTGTGTGTGTGTGTGTGTGTGCGTGTGAGTTGGTGTGCGTGTGTGTGTGTGTGTATGTGTGTGCGGTGTGTGGGTGTGGGTGTGCGTGTGAGTTGGTGTGCGTGCGAGTTTGTGAGTGTGTGCGTGTGTGTATGTGTGTTTGTGTGTATGTGTGTGTGTTTGTGTGTGTGTGTGTGTGAGTGTGTGTGTGTGTGTGTATGTGTGGTGCGCGTCTCCAACCTGCATGTGCGGTTCCGTCTTGTGCCAATTGATCTCCCCACTGAATGGGCTCTTGCATTCAGTGACTTCATCTTCAATTTATCAGGCTGCGGTCTTAGACATGAAACATTTGGCCTCCACGTGTAATCCTCGCCTCTTTTAAACAATAGAGGAAATTCCTGCAATTGTTCCTTTTGGGATCCGCGAAGCACTATTAAAAAAATGAACCCAAAGCTAAGAGCCCACCCAAGGCAGAGTGTTTGGTCCCAGAACAGATGCGTTCTCCACACATTTCACCGACTGTCCATCTGCCACCTGATGTAATGACGATTCATCGATTTGTCCATCCATTGATCCATCGATCCATCATCGAATATGTGTAACATGCAACCGCAGGCACAACTGCCTTTTATAACCAAGAGGCAACCACTACCTTACTACTGCTCCCAAATGGATGGAAAACAGCGCCAACGCTTTTCACAAAACGTGCACTGACGATAAGGGCTATACTTGGAATATCCCAAAGACAAAAGTGCGCTACGCACCTGCAAAACACCACCCCTGCCAGAGGCAACATGGGTAGGGTTGGCCAAAACCATACATAGGTATTATATACGTATATACGGTGTATACACGGTAATTTAAGCGAAGAGATCACGGTCATATACGGTGTGCATATACAATTCTGGCCAACCCTAAACATGGGGCACACGCATCTTATTAGCAGTCTGGAACAAAGCTGCCAGAGAGCAAGCAACTTGTTACAAACACCCTATCTTGGTCAGAGAAAATAAAACATATCCTATCACCAGCGGAAATCTGGAAATTTAAAAACGCAGGCACCATACCTTTTCTTGAACCACCAACTGAAAGGATACTGCTGAGAATGGTACAACTATGTAGGCTCCCCAAAGACTTTACAAAAGGCAGTTATTAATGCAAAATATTGGCGGTACACGCGATACATTACGCGGCCAGGTCCCCTCTCATCCTATGCAACAAAAGCGCTTGCTAGAACTCAAGGCCCCTAACTGGAAAGAATTGGCCTTCATTTATGGGAGTTGTATTGCAAACAAAGAAAACGGATCTCAGTCTATTGGAGCTGGATCTGCCACCCTCAGTCCAACAAAATCACCACAGCAAATCCTGGAGGGACAAGCATAAAAAAAACCATGAACAGAGCCGAGCCAGCGGGTATTGCTGCTGCTTTGATAAATAAACACACCCATATCGCAACAGACCGCGCTGGTGCACTAAGGCAAATGAGAAATAGCATCCACTATCTGCAGCGCATGAAATGGCATAGACATGCCAAACTCCAAGAAAACATCGTTCACCACATCCAGCTATCTAAAGACACCATCCATCTCTACAAGGTTAAAGCTCATGCTGGCATCCTAGGGAATGAGTGCGCTGATGCCGTAGCAAAGTGCTCTGCGAAAAATTAATGGCCATGATATCCATATTAACACCGACAACCCTCCCCAGCTTGCCGACCCGATACTCTTAGCACCTGCCGACGAGGGCCTCCAGCAGAAAGGCTCTCCATTTTCTCAGATCTCGATGCTGTAAATGCACAAATGCACGTCCAACACAAACTAGGTCCTAAGTCAAAAAATGTTTCAAACCATCAGTCCACAAAACCATCAGTCCACAAAGTGCTATACAAATACAAAATACCAAGAACTCATCAAGGAAGGCATTGTCGAGAATGATACAAATAATTTACTTTGGAAAAATTTTAATGTCACATCTAAAGAAAAGAAAAACGTCATGCTCTGCCGCACAGATTTGATATACAACCAAAAGCGTGCCACTCAGCGCAACCATATAGAAGGCCCACCAATCTGCCCCTTCTGCCAGAAGCTAGACGGCACCTACCACTTGCTGTCAGGCTGCAGTCATCTCATTATAAATAAAATGAGAATTAACAGGCACAGTGCTGCTGGGCAAATGATTATAAAAGCGATCCGACAAGGTACACAGGGTGCATGCCTGCTAGCACAAGCAGACGTAGGCAGTCGCGAAAAAATGGTGCAACAAGGCATAATACGCCCTTCAGAAGAGACACAGCAAACACGAATCAAACTAGGTCTGCCAATAATGCAAGAAGAGTTGCCCATAATAACCTAGCAGATGGCGCTGCCAATCCATACCCCTGGCTATGAAACCAACATGCTGTATGCTGATGACCTTGAATTAACTACTAATGACCCTGGTGAAATGCAGACGATGCTGAACAAGCTTCGTACGTACGCTGAGAAGAAAGGATTGACTGTGAACACGGCCAAGTTGGAGGTGGTTCTTTTTAATAGTAAGTCTGTATCTCCTTTGCAGAATCCGTTCACGTACGATGGTGTGGTGCTTCCAGAGAAGGACAGGTTCAAATATTTGGGCATGCTGCTTGATAGAAGGATGAATCCGAAGATAGCTGAGGAACATGCGGTGCGG
>Ga0307968_1001879_pt1 | contig 17323 bp, 12 predicted proteins | sample OrgLakmetagen650_FD_201834 | JGI IMG/M metagenome (GOLD analysis project Ga0307968, IMG submission 201834) | Saline water microbial communities from Organic Lake, Antarctica - #650 | ecosystem: Environmental > Aquatic > Non-marine Saline and Alkaline > Saline | place: Antarctica: Organic Lake... | reverse complement strand
AAACTATGCTGCTGCATGGAAATGGGCAGGCAGCAAAAACTAAGCTGCTGCAAAAGACTGAGCAAGCAGCATACACTATGCTGCTGCAAAAGACTGAGCAGGCAGCATAAAATATGCTGCTGCAAAAGACTGAGCAGGCAGCATAAACTATGCTGCTGCAAAGGACTGAGCAGGCAGCATACACTAAGCTGCTGCATGGGACTGGACAGGCAGCATAAACTATGCTGCTGCATGGAAATGGGCAGGCAGCAAAAACTAAGCTGCTGCAAAAGACTGAGCAAGCAGCATACACTATGCTGCTGCAAAAGACTGAGCAGGCAGCATAAAATATGCTGCTGCAAAACACTGAGCAGGCAGCATTAACTATGCTGCTGCAAAGGACTGAGCAGGCAGCGTAAACTAAGCTGCTGCAAAAGACTGAGCAGGCAGCATAAACTGCGTTGCTGCAAGGGTGCGCTGCAGGCACACACATACACAATGGCAGGCAACAAGTGAGAGGCACACTGTGCTCAGGCTTCCACTCGTTAACATGCATCTGCTTTGTGCTTACGCCTTGTGATGATTTTCATGCCAGTGAGCATATTTTATTGTTTCATTTTAAATCCATACAAAACCGCAAAACGAAATGCCATGATGCCTGCACACACACTAACAGGACAGCCTGGGGGGAAGGGTGGTATCTCTCTCTATACCCAGTAAAGCTAGCACACAAAAATGCTATTCAACATGCATCACACAGCATCCATACATATGACCACACAGCATCCATACGTATGATCAGATTAAAACATGCATCACATCGCATCTTTACATGATCACATAAATGCATCCAACACGCATCACCGCTGCACTCCAACACACGCCACTGGTGCACAACCTTGCAGCACAACACACACACCACTGGTGCACAACCTTGCAGCACAACACACACACCACTGGTGCACAACCTTGCAGCACAACACACACACCACTGGTGCAAACTAGTAACACACCACGCACACACCACTAGTGCCAAACTGTAACCCCCTAGCTGCCTTGCAGACCTGCAAACCCGCACAAACTCACACGTGCACACATAAATCAACACGAGCAAATTTACACATCTGAACAAAAGTGCCCCCCCTGCGCCCCTTACTCTCCTGCTTCACACAACTACCTTTGACAGCATGCACTAACATTTCAATGATGCCCATACACGTAAATGCTTGCACCCAGGCGCACCTGTGATCGGATGGTGGCCATCTCTTCATCAAAGCCAACGGCCAGAGCATCCAGCTTCGCAGACACCTGCGATTTCGGTACCATAACACAAATACAACACTAAAAAATATCACGAGCATCATCATTACCATGACTTTGTGTCGTCATGGCAGCCCGCTTCACAGACACCTTCAACTTTTAGTACGCCTAGGATTTGCCAGAACCGTACATGTAAACCGTATATTTGTCGGTTCCCCTGCCAAAAGTACCGTATATAAACCGTATATATAAGGTCCTGGCCAACCCTAAATGTGTGTGTTAATTCTACAAATGTTCAAGCAGCTCATGATGGCGTCAAGAGTCTTGATATATGGCACAAAATGCTGTAGGGAAAAGTGTGTGCTAGAACCATTCATACATACATACGTTGTCTTTAGCAAGGCAGGTTGTTTTTAGCAGGGAGACGGTCCTGTCCGACCCTGAGAGTGCGGTATGCGTGAGGTCGGGTTATAATACGGTGTGCAATGCACAATGTCGTTTATTTCATTGACGACGATAATATATGATCCAGAGGTAAGGTATAAAAACAACTTGAAGTGTAGCCTGCAGTGTGTGAGGCATGCATACACTGTACATAATACACAGCACAGCACAGCACAGCACAGCACAGCACAGCACAGCACAGCGTGCTCTTGCAACGTGCAGCACAACATATAAACTGTGCTGGAGGTATCAGCCGTATAGAACACATTAGTTTACAAACTGTACAAAAACAAATAAGGGTGCACGGATGACATACAGACCTTGGCGGCGGGGCCTTTGGAAGACCAGACGTCCTTCATGCTGGCATCCAGAGAGCTGATGCGCTCATTCATCTTCTGTGTCACAAGGACCAGCCCTTTGGATAGTTCTTCCACCTGAGAGGTAGAGCAGTATAACCACACATGGCTCAGTGAGGTAGGTAGACGCACACATATTTTGCTTACGTGTCTCTGCAATCCTGCAAGGGAGCGGAGATAGACTCTGGGGGGAGATGCAAATGTGAACTTCCTTCTTCCATTTCAGGTAAGCTTGTTGCCGATGTTTTTTGTTGTTAATCTAATGAAGCACCTTAGTCATCTGTGCCATACCCATAGCCATTATGGTCAAAATCACAGTGTTAGCACGCGTGGCTTGATTCCGCACTGAACAATGCCTGATGGCTGCAAGGTTCATATCACCCACACGTGCAGGTCAGCACTCACAATTGCATAGCCTGCCTATGGTGCAGCGATACGTTTTGTAGCAGCGTACACACTTCTGTAGAGAGCGAGCTCACAGCTGTAGATTGATAATTGATATTAACATACAAATCCACCCCATTCCCACCCCCACCCCCACCGCCACCCATAGTCATCCCCACCCACTCATTACCTTGGTGTAGGATTTGTCCGCGTTTGCTCTGAGGTGCTGCATGCTTTCAGACGCAACAGTTGCCTCTTGTAAAGCCTTTTCAGAGTCATGCACTGCAGCACTTAAGCCAGGGCCGACCTGTGAGAGCACACAAATGACTTGCATGACTCGCAACAAGGGTCGCGTTGTGGCTTACAAATTCAATCATATAGTTGTGCAGGTGTTGATATGGCTGAAAGCGTCACGCCCGCTTCGTAAAAGATGCATCATGTTGGTACCAGGCACCACACATTTTCCCTCACACACGTTCTTATTAATTCTTATTACACAACATTCACTTGCAAGAGCTGGCTACGTGGCTGGATCAGAGCGCAGCACACACACACACACACACACACACACACACACACACACACACACACACACACGGTTCACGGCAGAGACAAAAAATCACAGGACGTGCAACCTTTTGTCTCCCTCAAAACACCAAAACCGTTTTTCTACCACCTAATATTTTCCTGCCGTATCAAGTTCACCAGACACAGGCATGTCCACAAAGGCGGGTGCACGCACACATTCACTCGTTCACACATACTGACATCCACAACGTCACGCACGCACATCTACCTTAGCAAGCATGTCATCCAGGATTGTTGCTGCCATGGCATTCTGCTGGATAGGGCCGAATTGGTTGCGACCAGCAGGCCCACCAGCAGACTCCCCGACCTGGTCTTCTAAGGCGGCCAAGCGCCGCATGAAACCTGCATGCAGAACACATGCAGCAGATATGGTCACACATCATACACGTGGTTTTGTGTGCACTTTGCCTGCATGCAGAACACATGCAGCAAATATGGTCACGCATCATACATCAGGCATGTGGTTTTGTGTGCACTTTGCCTGCATGCAGAACACATGCAGCTAATATGGTCATACATCAGGCATGTGGTTTTGTGTGCACTTTGCCCTTCTTGCGTGGCGACCTAGCGCTCCATGAAACCTGCAAAGAGTGGTCGTGCAGTGCACAAATCCACGCAAATAGTTTTGTTTGCTTGTTTCTTTCTTCCTCCTGAAAAAGCAATGCGTCGCACAAAACCTGCATGCAGCAGCCCATGCATGTGCAGTTATTCCCTTGCACTTTTTCCATCCTCTGTGGCAACCATGCAACTGTACAGAAGCTGCATGAAGAAGTTCCTGCATATCTGTTTTGTACAAAGTTCTCATTCTGCATTGTTTATGAAGCGGAGATGACCTCGCTGCTGCACAAACAAATGGGTCATTGATGCGGAGATAACCTTGCTGCTGCAAAATCAAATGGGTCATTGATGCGGAGATTTACCCGCTGCTGCACAAACAAATGGGTCACTGATGCGCGATAAGAGGGGGAGGAGCAGTGGCAGTTCAAGCAGGCCAATTCTACAATCAGAAATGTACACCAAGATCAACAACCCCTGGCACCTTGCCTTCTGCATGTCCTCAGGCACCTCATTCGCTTCTACGTTTTGAGATCAGCGAGTCGCTGATCATCAAGCTTGTCATGTCCAGCTGTTATTTAAAACCATTTCCCACTTCCAGCCCCCAGCTCAGTGCATGGTGCTGCCGTCATTTCAAGGTAGAAAACACCAAAGTCCTCGAGGGCCAGCATTTTGAGTATGATCATCATTCGTAGATTCCAGCCACCAGCCACTAAATATGCTCACTACAAAGTATATAACCAGTGGTATATAACACAATTGCTATTATCGATCATTTCCAATTCCAGTATCAGTCAGCGTTGTTTCCCCTCAACCAAAGAACCCCAGCTCCTTGCCTCCCTTACTGACAATCAACCTTCATGCATCACGTGCATGAGCTCATAGCCTTCCTTACTGACACTCAACATAATGCATCAGGTGCATGAGCTCATAGCCTTCCTTACTGGCACTCACCATCATCCATCAGGTGCATGAGCCCATAGCCTCTCTTGCTAACACTCAACATCATGCATCAAGTGCATGAGCTCATTGCCTCCCTTACTGACACTCACCATAATGCATCAAGTGCATGAGCGCATAGCCTCCCTTGCTGACACTCACCATCATGCATCAAGTGCATGAGCCCATAGCCTCCCTTGCTGACAATCACCATAGATCATCAAGTGCATGAGCCCATAGCCTCCCTTACTGACACTCACCATAATGCATCAAGTGCATGAGCTCATAGCCTCCCTTGCTGACACTCACCATCATGCATCACGTCCATGAGCTCATAGCGTCCCTTGCTGACACTCAACATAATGCATCAAGTGCATGAGCTCATAGCCTCCCTTACTGACACTCACCATCATTCATCACGTCCATGAGCTGCCGCACCACCCCAAGCTCTGACTTCACAGCCAAAGTGCCTGCTTTTGCAACCGCAACATCGGAAATGAGATCTGATGTCGGCCCTGTCTCTTGGAAGCTTCCTTGCATGTCGTCCTCTCCCAGATGCGATATTGCTGCTGCAGCTGCTTTCCCCAGGGTGGATGAAGGGAGGTGTTCAGACGGCCTGCATGCAAAATCGGTGAGTGCTAGGTATTCTGCATGAATTGATGGCAAGGTGCAGCAATCTGCATGGCGCAACCAGGGATGCTGCAGAAACCATGGGAAGAAGATAATTGTGCCACCTATATGTAGGTGTATAGCTGAGACGGATCTGTACAGCCTGATTTGCAATGAGAATCTGATGGCATTGCAGACGACGTTTGTGTCCTTACAGGTAACAAACGTGCACCTCCTGAACCTTATCTGCACGTTAAGTGATCAAGTAACATGAGCTTTTAGAGCAGGAATTTTAACTTCACAGTGCCATCAAGCAATACTTAACAAAATCCTGATCAACAAGTGGGTCACTGCAATCGTGAGCGCATTCAGACCACATGTCTTTGCACCTAAACCTTCCCTCATCATGCCTCCTGATTCTACTTCTGGTCCTCCTCATCCCTCCTGGTCTTCCTCACATCTGGACGTTTGTTCATGATCTTACTCATGGTCCTCCTCCTCATCCCTCCCGATTTTCCTCACACCTGAATTTTCTATCATGATCTTACTTATGGTCCTCTTCATCGTCCCTCCCGATTTCCCTCACACCTGGATCTTCCCTCTCGACGGGCAATCTGTTCCCCTGGTGGCAGGAAAGCCACCCCCTTGCCAGCACCAGACCTCGGCCTCGCACCATCGTCGTTGTCGTCGTCGTCGTCATCATCACTCTGGACGCGGCTTTGGTGGCGAGTAGCAGCACGGGAGATGGCTGTGAGGTGCAAGCAGAGAGGTGGTGGTTATGCACGAGGTATATCGCACGTCTGTACTATCCTGTGGTTTGTCACCTCTCTGGTGCCGAGTCAAAATGCTGGAATTGATGCAGGCGTGCAAGCAGAGGAAAGGAAGGGACATCCTTGATTGATCCATCGTGGAGGTTAGTTTAGCTCGCATCCAGCTGGCACGGGACATAGATGCCTGGAAACTTACGGTTAGCTACGCTTTAATTATAGTTCAAGGCTCTGAAAGACACTGGCACGGGGGATTGGTGGCCGAGAGGTGCAGGTGTGGGTGTGGGTGTGGGTATACATGGGCAAATGAACGACGGTCAAGTTGGTCAATCGAATTCCTCTGGATTGATGACTGAGAGGTGTAGGCAAAAAACAGAGGTGCTGTCCCCGTGGAAAAGCTGAACATTATTGGGTAGCAGGCTGCAAGCAGGCTGCAAACCGCACTGGGAGACAAGCGAGAGGCCAGATTATTTGAGGAACAACATCCTTCATAATATATACGCCATACCGAGAGACTAGTGGGAGGCTATGATTAGAGAAATAGCAGCTTTATTTTTCAAGGGATAAAAAGGGCGTAAAGTGGAAGGAGACAGAGTATCGTTTAAAACGGAAGGGGTCATGCCTTGCTGCTGCTCTAACTGTGTCAGTGTGAATGAACCTGTACTTGGCGATAAAATGCAAACAACGTTCAACATCGCTGCTGAATGGGGTACTTCAAAGCTTGCATTACAAGGTGACCTGCAAATTTGCATGCACAATCAGAAAAGAAACGCACAAACGACACGCGACCCAAAGCTAACAGCAAATGAATTGCGCTCGAGTAAATGAAATGGCAAGGCTACGCATGCACTGCTACGTAGACAGTGCTGTGCTTTTATGCCGTATTTCCATTTTCAGACCGTACATGCGGTATGGCACGGTCAAAAAGGTATGGCACGGTCCAAAACCGTGTTATACGGTCGAAGTACAAAACCGTACTAATGGCTGGCTGTATTTTGCCTGTTTGCAGGGAAAAGGATATCCAGGGTTCAACTCCCGATCAGAACTGAGTTCTTTACTTTTTCACCCCATTTTGTGTGTGTGTGTGTGTGTGTGTGTGTGTGTGTGTGTGTGTGTGTGTGTGTGTGTGTGTGTGTGCTTCTCTCTTGAACAATGCACTTCAGTTCTACCTTGGAGGTGTGTAAATACAACATTATACTATAAAATTTTACCCAAAATGGTCTTGGTTCAAAAAAGCCAATTTCCATCCTTTTGCACCGTACCGTACACTGTAGTGTATATGGATATATATACATTGTACCTTTCCAATATATATATCGTACCTTTCCAATAACACCCCGCATAAATATCGTTTTTGCCCTGCAGGGTGACTGCAAGGAGCTCTAATATTCATCTATTTTGACCCTGCGGGGTTGTGCGGGATCTGTATAGATAACATTTTTGGGGTACATTAAGCCCAGAGCGATAAGAGGCCCCCCGGCCTCCTCCCGGCCACCACACCCCCCCCGCCGCCCTCCTGCCCCAGCAGCAGCGACAGCAGCAGCAAGTGGAACGGGCTGAGCGATAGGCGCAGGAAGCAGCAATGAAGAGGCCTCCTGGCAGACCAAAGAAAAACTTTGGTTTTAGAGGACCATGCTGCAATGCTTGCGCACGCAGAGCAGATTGGAGCCCAGCAGCTAACAGATGAGCAGGTGGAGCAGCTGGTGCGGCAAATAAGGTCCCGCATCGAAGCTGCTCGCACCCAAGCTGCACCATCAGCATGCACAAGCACAAGCAAATCGCCCAGCAGCAGCAGCAGCAGCAGCAGCAGCAGCAGCAGCAGCAGCAGCAGCAGCAGCAGCAGCAGCAGCAGCAGTGAGGAGAGCGAGGAGAGCGCCAGCATCAGTGATAGTGGCTAGAAGGAGCATATTGGTGGGGGGGGTAGGGCAGAAAGGGGTGTAGGCCAAGAGAACAAAGAGCGTCAGGCTACAACATGCAAACTGCGTGGTGACTTTCTTTTCCCGTTTGTGGTTCTCTTTCATATAAAGCTAATTGGTGCTGTGGTGCTGAACAGCGCTAAAAGCCCTGCGGGGTGACAGCGGTAAGGGCAAAGCACATTCATTTTTGGGGTGCGGAAAGGTGACAAATTCAACGAAACATTTCTGAAATTTGGGGTGCGGGATGAGTACGGTAAGATATATTACACATATGGTCTGAAACTTTGGAAAATCTGTTGAACATCGTACTTCCGTAGGGTGCCACACAAAATGACGCTTTACCGTATACCGTACTGGCACAAGATTGTGCGTAACCCATTCCAGTCAAGTACTTGACGTCTTACCTCTTGAGACGCTGGTCTTGAACCCGGCCAGCTCCTTTCGCAAAGCTTCCATCTGCAAGGAACAAGATAACATGAGCATTAAGGCACATGGTCGCCCAGCTATATTAGGTAAGTAGGCTGGCCATACATTGTTCCTTTTAAGCACAGTGTAATTTCCATACATGTGGTGCGTGTCTAAGATCCTGGCCTATCAACGATCCATTGGTCAGCTTGCGATGATGTCCAAGGTGTAACGGCAAGTGACTATCATTGCTTGCCTTTATGTACACACGGTGTGCAAATTTGACACACAGTGTACACATGTGACACACAGTGTACGATTGTGACACACAGTGTACAATTATGACACACAGTGTACACATGTGTACACACGGTGTACAATTGTGACACACAGTGTACACATGTGACACAGTGTACACATGTGTACACACAGTGTGCAAATGTGACGCACAGTGTACACATGTGACACACAGTGTACAAATGTGACATCCAACAGTGTACAAATGTGACACACTGTGTGCAATTGTGACACACAGTGTGCAATTGTGACACACAGTGTACGAATGTGACACACAGTGTGCAATTGTGACACACAGTGTACGATTGTGACACACAGTGTGCAAATGTGACACACAGTGTACAAATGTGACACACAGTGTACAAATGTGACATCCAACAGTGTACGAATGTGACACACAGTGTACAAATGTGACACACAGTGTACAAATGTGACACACTGTGTTTAAATGTGACACACAGTGTACACATGTGACACACAGTGTACAAATGTGACACACAGTGTACAAATGTGACACACAGGCGCAAATGTGACATCCAACAGTGTACACATGTGACACACAGGCGCAAATGTGAGACACAGTGTACAAATGTGACACACAGGTGCAAATGTGACACACAGTGTACACATGTGACACACAGTGTACAAATGTGACATCCAACAGCTTTGCACTTCGTTAATAAGCATGCACAGCATGTGTGGACAACATTTGGTGCACCTTGTAGGGTTTAGGGTTGGGTTAAACCTAGGGTTGGGTTAGTTTGTAGGGTCTAGGGTTGGGTTGAGGGTTGGGTTGGGTTGAATTGTTGAATTGGGTTTAGTTTGTAGGGTCTAGGGTTGGGTTAAACCCTAAGGTAGCACCCAGTGATTGATGAGCGTACACATTAAGTTTGATAGAAAGTAGAAAGTGCATGTTTAGGGTTGGCCAGAACCGTATATATACACCGTATATGACTGTATATTTGGTAATTTTGCTGCCAAAAATACCGTACATACACCGTATATGCGTATGTATGTACGGTTTCGGCCAACCCTATGCATGCTACACACGTGAATGGGCAACACTAGTGATGTTATGTAGAAATAACAGGTCATATAAAAGTGCATGTTATACACGTCAAGAGGCAGCACTGGTAACGTCGTGTGAAAATTGCATGTCATATAAAAGTGCATGTTATACACGTCAAGAAGCAGCACTGGAAATTTTATGTAGGAGCACATGTCATATCAAAAGCAGTGATGAGCACTGTTCTTATAAGCGTCTTGGCCTTGCAGTCAGCCAACGTTGCATCATCGCAATAGGCAAACCTCACAATCAATCACACACTCATGCAATTACATCTAAAAAAGAGAACCGAGCAAAGCGACTGCAGTTTCTTATACGTACTGCTTTTTTAACATCGCAATTCCAATGTCCCCATTTTGCATCTCTGCTTGCTTTGATTCCCTTTTTACTAGGATGCCAACCCCCCTCCCCCTAGCGTACACCCATACGCACCTCACGTTGGCCTTCTAGCCCCACTTTTGCCACCATGCGCATGGCATCTGCGTGCACATCTTCACCTGGGCTCTTCTCACCTCCAGCCTTCTCTTCCACCTGAGGGCAGAGAAAGCGAAAGTTTAAGAGACCCAGAGTGTGAAGTACAGAGTGCTTGCATGCACATCTTAGCCTCTCCTCATCCCCAATCTTATTTTCCACCTGTGAACAGTGAAGAAAGAGGCTGGAAAATAGGAGAGGATTGAAGCTGGGGAACACATGAGGCAAGGAAACTGAGATGTGAATCGTTGAGTTGAGGGAGTTCCAGAGCACATAACCTGGACAAGAGACGTAAGGCATGGATAAATCTGTCAAGGTAGACTCTGTACATTGTACTTCCCTCGTACATGTCTATGACTGCTAGACTCAGAACCTAAGCAGTACACATGAGCACGTTAACGTTAGGAAAATTGGAAACAAGCAGCCATCATGCGCAGCATCAAAGAGCTTAATTCAGCAGCACAGAGTCATCATTCTAGTAGGACTTTCAGGGAAGCAATTGCTTCTCACCACAATTTAACAATGGTCTATGATCACAATATAACAATGTCTATGATCACAATATAACAATGTCTATGATCACAATATAACAAAGTCTATGATCACAATATAACAATGGTCTATGATCACAATATAACAATGGTCTATGATCACATAGGGAACCTATACTGCAGTATAAAAACGGTCGATGACAATTCCGATAAGAGGACCAGTTATTTAGACAACTTTGATAGTACTCTCTCTAAATAATAACATCTTAACATACCTACATCTCCACTACTGGAAAGCACACGAATAAACTGATCTCCTGTGCTTTGCTATCCATGTGTGCGACCCCAACTGCTGCATGCACACACACAACATCATGACACGCTACCTTTTTCAGGCGGCCCAAAACAGAAGAGGTCACCGCTTCCAGCGCTCGCATCATCTCCCCTCTTGGCACCATACCATCCGTGGTCTTGTTCTCCACTAAGCCCCTCAGCTTTGCCACCGTGCCCTCGGCTGCCTTGACACGCTGTGCAAGCTGCGGTTCTGAGTCCGGAAGAGCTCCAGCTACTGCTGCTGCAGGGGGCCGGCCATCACTGAGGTGCTGCCGCTGTTGCTGTTGCTGGTGCTGCAGCTCAAGTACCTGCCTCTGAACTTTCTGTAACACTTCAGAAGGCTCAGCACCCTGGGTTGGTTGCTGTTGATGCTTCTGCTGCAGCTGCTGCTGTACTTTCTCCACCTTTTGCTTGAGCTGCTGCAGCTCCAGCACCTGCTTGTTGACCTGCTCCGTGGCAGTGGATAGCTCAGAGCTGAGAGCGGGCTTGGGCTGCTGCTGCAGTCCCTCCACCTGTTGCTTGAGCTGCTGCAGCTCCAGCACCTGCTTGTTGACCTGCTCCATGGCAATAGATAGCTCAGAGCTGAGAGCGGGCTTGGGCTGCTGCTGCAGTCCCTCCACCTGTTGCTTGAGCTGCTGCAGCTCCAGCACCTGCTTGTTGACCTGCTCCATGGCAGCTGACAGCTCGGAGCTGAGAGCGGGCTTGGGCTGCTGCTGCAGTCCCTCCACCTTTTGCTTGAGCTGCTGCAGCTCCAGCACCTGCTTCTGGACTTCCTGCAATGCTTGCGACGGCTCAGGACTGGGGGCAGACTGCTGCTGCTGCTGCTGCTGCAGTACCTCCACCTTTTCCTTGAGCTGCTGCAGCTCCAGCACCTGCTTCTGGACCTGCTGCACATCTTCAGATGGCTTTGAAACCATTCCTTCCACCTGCACGCAGCAACGTAAGAGGAGAACTATTATAAAAAAAACTGAACCATTCACCTTAGTATGGACCAAGGCTATGGACCATGGACAGGCCTGTGGAATGTAAAAACTGAGTACTTGTCCAAATCCCTTTGTAGCTGGCAACAGTTGAATGAACTTATAAGATGCTTCAAATAATTGTGCACAAAACATCTTGTACATGAATCCCTCAATGGCATGTAGGATCCATTTTATCCCATTTGAACCACAAAACTATATATATTTATGGTGTATATACCGTATTGCTGGCTGGGAAATCACCAAATGTACATCATATACGGTGTATATATACGGTTCTGGCCAACTCCCTATTCTCAGACCTCATCCTGACTCTGTCACAGGTCATCCTGACTCTGTCACAGGTCATCCTGACTCTGTCACAGGTCACAGGTGCATGCAGATGTATTGGAAATGTGACCCCTTGCTGTGTTCCAGCCCCTCTTTCCTAGCAAGAGCATTTTTTGGTGGGGGGTAGACGTAAACATAAAGGAGCTGCCCTTGAAACTAAGCAGTTCATGGTCAGCCCATAACTTATAGGCCGCAGGCTTGGGTCTGCCCAATTACGCGAGTTCACCTTGCAGCAGATGCCTCTGTTTGATGAGGAAAGGATAGGGTTGGCCAGAACCATATACATACGGTGTGGTGTACGCACGGTATTTTAGGCAGGGAAATCACCAGATATACGGCCATACACGGTGTATATATACGGTTCTGGCCACCCCTAGGAAAAAGTCTTCTGCTTGAGGTGCTATCACCACTTGCATGCATTACTTGTGAGCAAGTGCAAGCTTTTATAATATGAACACTTGCGTCACCCAACCCACGCCTCCCACCTTTTGTAGACGCTGTAATGTGGTTGTGGTCACAGTCTCCAATGCACGCATCAGTTCCCCTCTCAGTACAAGACCCTCTGCCGTCTTGTTCTCAACCAGGCCCTGCAGCTTTGTCACCACTGCCTCGGCCGCCTGCACACGCTGCCCCAACGTTGCTGCTGCTGCTGCTGCTGCTGCTGCAGATTGCGACTCTGCATCAGGTTTATCGCTCAGCTGCTGTTGCCGCTGCTGTTGCTGCTTGATATCCTCTACCTGTTTCTCCATCTTTTCCAGCTTATTGGCGGCAAGCTTGGACTCGGAGAGGCAGGATTCCAACTTTGCAATCATTCTCTGCTCAAGCGCTTGGGCAGCCTTAGTTACATCTCCAGAGGCCTTCTCAACAGCCTCCTCATGTATTTGACCTGCCATCCCCCTGGCTACATCAGGAGCTGCTGCCTTTACACCTTCCTCCACGACCTGCTGCTGCTGCCGCTGCTGCTGCTCCTTATACTCCTCCACCTGCTGCTTGACTTGATTTAGGACTTGAGACAGCTCCGCTGTGGTGGGAGACTGTGGCAGCTGCTGCTGCAGCTCTTGCACCTGCTTCTTCAAATGCGTCAAGGCTTCGACTGTCTCTGGAGCCTGAGAAGATGACGGCTGCTGCTGCTGCTGCTGCAGTCCATCCACCTGCCTCTTTAGCTGTGACATTGCCTCAGTTGTTTCTGGGGCTTGTATCAAAGATGAAATGTGCTGCTGCTGCTGCTGTAATATTTCCACCTGTTTGTTGACCTGCTCCATGGCAGCTGACAGCTCGGAGCTGAGAGCGGGCTTGGGCTGCTGCTGCAGTCCCTCCACCTGTTGCTTGAGCTGCTGCAGCTCCAGCACCTTCTTCTGGACTTCCTGCAATGCTTGCGATAATTCAGGACTGGGAGCGGGCTGCTGCTGCTGCTGCTGCTGCTGTTGCCGCTGCTGAAGGTCCTTCATCTGCTGCTTCACTTGCTCCAGATCTTTCTGCTGCAGCACCACCACCTGCTGCTTGACACCCTCCAGCTCTTCTTGGAACTTTTTAATTAATGCGCTTGATGTGTTGGAGATTGGTTCATGTTGCCGTTGCTGCTGCTGCTCAATGGAAACCAATCGCTGCTCAAGTGCCTTTGTCTGGCCTGCGATCCCATCGACCTGCTGTAACTGTTTTCTTGCTCCTACAAAACAAGTGGACAGAAAACCAAGGCACATATGGGTGGCAGATGACACAAGCTGATTTGGCCTAAACAAACAAGCTGAAGCATAAGACAGGAATACCACTCCACAGAATAGCGCCACAATTGCTTATGATGCAACCCTTTTGACACGATCCGTGTTATAGTCTTCAATTAAAATAATAAATACAGTTGGCCATGATTATATAAATATACGGTATTCTTGGCAGGAAATTACCCAATATATGGTCATATATGGTGAATATGTACGGTTCTGGCCAATTTACAGAATATACCAGACATGCAAGGGCTCACCCTCGAGGTCTGAGGCAATGCTCTCCTGCATTGCCCTCTCTCTCAGAGCCAGCTGCTCCCCAAGCTGTTTAACGGCATCATCTAGGCCTCGCACATGCTCCTGCACCTGCGCCAAATCCTCGCCCCCCTGTGTGTGTGCAATGTGTTTTGCAATTATTGTGTACTGGCGGAGCGGTTAACACAATCTTCTAGAAAAACAACAACCCGTTAGGTTTTTGAGCTAAGAATCAGCGACACATACGTAATTATACCTGTGAAGATGGGCTGGTTGCTGCATGAGCCTTGATGAGCTGCTCTGGCACTTGCTGCTGTGACTCAGGCTGCAGCGCACCCTGCTGTTTAGCTTGCTGCTGCACGGATTCAAAGAGCTGCCACTGCGACAGCTGCTGCTGCTTGAGTTCCTCAAACTGCTTCTGTAGCTGCTGCACAGCGTCAGACATTTCAGCGCCCTCACCAACATTCGTGACAGATGCAGGCTGATGCGACTGCTGTTGGAGCTGTTGCAAAGACGCGTCCAAACGTGCCAAATGCTCAGCACGCTCCTGAAAGCTGGTCTGGCTGGTCGCGTGTGCCTGTTGGAGCGCAGCAACAGCTGCTTGCAGGCTCTGCACCTCCTGACTGCTCTGTAGCTTGGCCTCTGATATCTTTGTGCCCACAGTCTCCAGCTGCTGATGCTGCCCCTCCTTCCATTTCTGCAACTCCTCCACGTGCTGGTGCAGCTTGAGTACAGCCTCTGAAACACTGGTTTTCTCCTCGGTGACTGCTGCTGGCTGCAACTGCTGCTGCTGCTGCTGCTGCTGCTGCTGCTGCTGCTCCCGCAGTTCTTTCACTTGCTGCTCCAGCTGCTGTACTGCCTCAGACTTGGGTGCATGGGCCTGCACAACCTGGAGCTGCTGCTGCAGCTGCTGCATCTCGGTGACTTGCTGCCGCAGTTCTCGGAGAGACGCTGCCTGCTGGCCGTACGCTTGCTCCTTTTCAAGGTGCCGCTCTGACACGCTAGCTTGCTGCTGCTGCTGCTGTTGTTGCTGCATCGACCCAGACACATCAGCACTGTCACCACCACTGTCACAACCACCGCTGACAGCAGCTTCTCCACTGTCTGTGGCCACCTGCTGCTGCTGTGACGGCTGCTGTTGTTGTTGCTGCTGCTGTTGTTGCTGCTGCTGTGACGGCTGCTGTTGCTGCTGCTGTTGCTGGTGCTGTTGCTGTTGCTGCTGCTGCTGCTGCTGCTGCTGCTGCTGCTGCTGCTGTTGTTGCTGCTGCTGTTGTTGTTGCTGCTGCTGCTGTGACAAATGTTGCCTCAGTGCCTTCATTTGCTGCTGTTGCTGCTGCAGCAGCTCAGCCTGCTGCAAGTATTTCAGCTCAAGCTCCGCCACTTCCAAAGAGGAAGGAGGCAAGGACTGCAAAGAGGGCAAACAAAGGAGCAAGTGCTTGTTGCATTGCTTGGGCGGGCACACATGACAGCCAAGGAATCGCATGCTAGGGCGGGCGAGCAGGGTTGGCTGCTGCCAAGGGGAAGGTGCCAGTTAGTTTCATTGGAGCTTTTAACTTTTAAGTTATCGATGACAGACATTGTCAGCTCATCACACAAATGCCTGCAACAGAAATGATGGGTGATCGGAATAACGGGCATTCCGATGACTGAGACCGAGCGATAAGTAAATTAAAAAGGCAGCAGGGTGATACAGGTGTTCAACCAACTTGATGTGAAAGATTGAGCCCTCTTAATAATTACAGCATCATATCAGCCCTTTCCAGAAGTAAGATCCAACAGGGTGCCTTCAGGGGTCGAACTAATTAACACTAACCGCTGCTAATTGACTAATAGATAAAGCAGGACATAATGATGGCAAAAAGTCATTTTGGGGGGCTCCCCTCTAGCTTCAATTCCTATCACCCTCAAATAGTTTCAAGCCCCCTCATATTTGGAGCCTCAAGTCAATTGCAAATTGGTAAAAATGGAGAAATACGCACGCGGCACTTATACAAGAAGTCTCCATTACCTGTTGTGAGGTTTGATTGTTGGGAGAGGAAGCCAGTGCCATAGCTGCTGTCGCTACTGCTGTGGCCGAATTTGCAGTTGCAGACACTTTCCCTTGCTGGCCTTCCAGTTTGTTCACTTTGGCTACAAGCGCATGCACCTGCACATATCACACATCAAGCACGCGAGGAAATAAAGTGTACCGCAGAGGTACTAGCACGCCAGCACGACAGAGGGACACGAATCAGTGCTATCTGCGTCTGCCCAAAATGGAGGTCAACGTGCTCACGGACATTGCATGCACAAAGTGCCAGAGGGGGGACACTGAGGCCCAAACTGGGTATACTTTGCATGCTCCTAGGGCAGGAGCATGCTTTTTGCAGCTGAGCTTGAGACCTGCAAGTTATGGCACCTGCCTCAGCAGCCGCGGCGTGAACCCTACTTTTTGAGCAGCCATTTGCTGTATTTGACCAGCCAGCGCACCAAACTGAGTGATTTTTTGTGTTTTGAAGTCCTTATAATAAATAAAGATCATTGCAAAAACAACGGAGCAAAAAGAGTAAGTGGTTGGCGAGATATGCAAATTAAAGTACCATTCCCCCTGGAAAGCACCCATCTAGGGTACAGGTGCAGGAGCTGTGCTTTTAGTCCTGCCATTCTTTACGCAGGGCGACTTGTCTAAATCTGAGCACATGCTCGGGTAGCTTATAAAGTCAGCATTAGTTTGAAGCTAAGTTGGGTCCAATTTGATGAAGTGACGTGTGAGTTGTTGCACCTTTCATGCAAAAAGAAGCATGTTTTGGCTTCCGTTCAGTGTGACAAAGTGCATGCCTATCAGATGTACACATCACACATGCACAATTATAGCATGCGTGCCAATTGTGCATGTCAGGCCTGCACACACCAGGCATGGCGGATGTTGAGCATTGTAAGTTGTAAGGGAGGACTTTGTGGTTCCGGGCAAGGACGTGCACAACCGCAGAAAGCGCGGCTGGACTGCACACCTGCTTACGCAAAGCACTTCGCACACTCCCACACACCCACACCCACACCCACACCCACACACCCACACCCACCCACACCCACACACCCACACCCACACCCACCCACACCCACACCCACACCCACACCCACACCCACACCCACCCACACCCACACCCACACCCACACCCACACCCACACCCACACCCACAC
>Ga0307968_1001878_pt1 | contig 17331 bp, 14 predicted proteins | sample OrgLakmetagen650_FD_201834 | JGI IMG/M metagenome (GOLD analysis project Ga0307968, IMG submission 201834) | Saline water microbial communities from Organic Lake, Antarctica - #650 | ecosystem: Environmental > Aquatic > Non-marine Saline and Alkaline > Saline | place: Antarctica: Organic Lake... | reverse complement strand
AGACACAGACACAGACACAGACAGACACAGACACAGACACAGACACAGACACAGACACAGACACAGACACAGACACAGACACAGACACAGACACAGACACAGACAGACACAGACACAGACACAGACACAGACACAGACACAGACAGACACAGACACAGACACAGACACAGACACAGACACAGACACAGACACAGACACAGACACAGACACAGACACACACAGACACAGACATAGACACAGACACAGACACAGACACAGACACAGACACAGACACAGACACAGACACAGACACAGACACAGACACAGACACAGACACACACAATCATGCACAAACAGTCACACCCACACTCACACTTTACTCACATAACTCACACTCAAACTCAAACTCACACACACAGGCGCACAAACACATACTTGGGGTGGGATGCCAGAGGGATACATTCCCCTTTGCATAGGGCTGTTGGGGCTCCCAGGAGTGCGCAGCACAGAATGTGCAGCATTGCCATCATGCCCCTGAGCATGCTGCAGCATTGTGGTGGTAGAGGCGTGTTTTAAGTACGCTACTAATGTGTGAGTATACGTATGTGTGTGTGTTTTGTTCTGTGTGTGAGTGTGCATGTTTGTTTGTATGTGTGCGTGTGTTTGTGTGTATGTATGTGTGTGTGTATGTGTGTGTGTGTGGTGTAGGCGTGTAGATACGTTGTTTTCTTGCGTGAACACAAATAGGTAAGTTATTGTGCCAGGAGTGTTGAAATGGCTTTATAGAGCTGCACCATTACGGCCCCTAAGTATGCTGCGGCATTTTGGGTGGGGGAAGGCAGGCGTAAGAAACAGGTGACAGGGAATGCAAGCACGTGTAAGATGTGTAGGGGCAGATATCACTAGACTAAGGGCACACCCACAGGTAAATTGCACACTAGCACTGAGACACTCAAACCATGGAGGGAATCTGTGGGGGCTGTTACCAGGCAGACACAGCACGCAACAAAAGCCCTACTTTCAGACCCACGCACACACACCCACGGTCACACCCACACACATATATTCACATTCACACCTAAACATACAGGTACATCCCCACCCCCACCCCTACCCACACCCACACCCCCGACAACTTGCATCTAATTTACCTTCCACACACCAGCACCCACATACACAACTGCGCCCCCACCATAACCCCTCCTTCTATCCCCATTACCCCCCTATCTCACAACACATACACAACTGCGCCCCCACCTTAACCCCTCCTTCTACCTTCCTTTCTCATACGCACCATAGGACTCCGTGGAGGGCTGCTACCGGGGATTGGCTGCTGTGGCCGCATCATTCTCCGCAGCGGAGACAGGGAGCCAGCAGGGGCGACTGAGTAAGGAGGAGGGTCGTGTCCTGATACAAAAAGCACATCGACAATGTCAGGTTGCGTGGGGACCTCCTACCATCTACACAGCAGCAAAGCAAAGCTGCCGACTGAAACTGACTAACTGAAACTGACTAAGTGAAACAGACTAACTGAAACTGACTAATTGAAAGCGAGGGATGAGCAGCGGGTGACCTTGCGTGCACATGCACATCTTAGACGCACACACAGGGACACAGGCACACATGCTCATACACACATGCACACTCATGCACACACATGCATGCGCAGCTAGCATGAGCAGTACCTGGAGACGAGGGTGCTGCTCTCACACCCATACTTGGCGCGGAGGGTGGGCGGGGGGACGCGCTGGGTGAGGTAAAAGGGGGAGGGGGTTGAAGGCCAAAGGCTTGGCGCATGCCTGCAGTACCCTGTAAACGGTGTGTGAATGTATGTGCATGTGTGTGTATGAGTCCATGCGTGAATGTGTGCGAGTGTGTGTAGATTATATGTATGTGCATATGTGTGTGTATGAGTGCATGCGTGAATGTGTGAGTGTGTGTAGATTATATGTATGTGCATATGTATGTGTATGAGTGCATGCGTGAATGTGTGTGAATGTGTGTAGATTCTACACCAGAGCCGGTTTTGGCGTATCTGTAAAATGGGATTGCCACCCGTGGAGGTAGAAGTAAGAAAGCTGGAAAGATGTCGAGGTAGATACAACGAAATCTAGAGGACTCCATTCGGAGGTACCGTACAGTACCGTAACGAGGTTTGTAAACAGAAATAACTAACCGCAAGGTGAGCAAAGCGAGGGGGCAACACGTAAGTAATAAACAGAATGAAACAGAATGAAACAATCTCTTTTTGCCACTTTCCTTATTCTAAGCAAGAAAAGCCTTTGTGTACATAAACAAAGGCATAAGCAAGTAAGATCACACATTGCAAGGCCGAACACGAAGGGAATCACGTTTTTGGAGCAAACAAGCATTTCAGAGTGTTTGACCAGGATTTGAACCTAGGACCTCGTATCTGTTCTTCCACCAATGCAAATCTTGCGAGGCCTGTTTAATGCAATTATTTTTATTGGTTGCGACACTCTCCAAGAATGTCAGATTTATTGGTTGCGACACTCTCCAAGGATGTCAGAAACATTCGCAATGCGCGGTGATATAAGTACCAAGGAACTCAAGAAGATCTGGGATGCTCGTCTTGCACGCAGGCAACCATGAGAGGTGGGTTATATCACACGCACACACACACGCGCAACAACACATTACCGACACGTCACCAAGATCTGGAATGCTCAGCTCGCACGCAGGTAGCCAAAGGAGGGGTTCATATCACACACACAAACACACAAGCATACACACAGACGCACACACACACATACAGACACACACACAAAATACTGGTACATTACCAAGATCTGGAATGCACAGCCCGCACACAGGTGTCCATGAGAGGGGGTTTACATCACACAATATATTGGCACGATACCAAGATCTGGAATGCACAGCTTACATACAGGGTGAATAGAGCAGGTCACACACGCGCTCATACACACCCTCACACACGCACTCATACACACACACTCACACACACACATACATTACCAAGTACAATGGAATTGGACAAATAGAGAGGGGCAAACACACAATGGTGATGTGGGCCAAAAGGAGGGTTTCAATTTCTTTCATGAGCAGGTAACCAGCATAGTATCATCAGACCTGCAGATCCTGCACAACCAGATAGCTTTCAAACAGTAAAGTCAGTTAACTTACAGTTGTTGCCTTTAAAGCAGATACTGATTCTGTTAGGGGTCAGCATGCGTGAAATAAGCCCCACATGTATCGCTCTGCACTCACCAGAAATCCACCGCAATAAACCACGATCAGCACAAGATTAATCATAGCCTGCGCTTTACCACACCAGATCAGATCATATCAGATCAGATCAGTACTACACAACACCACAGTCCGTGCCACATTTTGTACAGCACAAAGCCGCCATTAGCAGCATCTACAGAGAACCTTGTCGAGCAGTTACCCCAACAGAAGCTGCCAACTTCACACTTCTAGCAGCATATAACTACAGATTTGTCTACAATTCGCACCACGACGCCTCAGCCTAACTCCATCACACAGATACAAAAGTTGGGGATGGCTACAGTGAGAGTCAGTACGCAAGACGCCACACAGTTGGTGAAGCACCCACACCAGGCGACAAAGCATCCAGCTTAAGGAGCCGAGAGGACCAGACTTTGAAAGTACACAACCTGACAACAAACCACTACGCAACACTCCACCAACAGCACTCGCACATGCTATCTAAACGGATCACCTCACCCGAAGTTGCTAGCAAAGTAGTGGGACTCAAAGACTTTGACGTTAGAAAATTACCTCACCGGCTGCACCCACGAATGCTTGCCAGGAAGTATAAGAAACCAGAAAAACACATTTGAACATTGGATGGTGGGTCTCACCATTTCACTGGCAGCGCCCGCAGATGCTCGCAAGGTGTCCAGCCCAGGAGGAGCAGTGGCTGTCATGGTCACACTTGGGTGCGAAGGCCCTTCTGGAAGACCCTGAGCCTTGACACTGTACAGCTGCGCACGCCTGCAGGGGGGGTTGACGTATGAGTTTGGGTGCGGGCACAAAGCACACAATCTGGAAATGTCAGGCCTGATTCGTAGGCCTGAGCTGTCAGGACACTGTACAGCTGTGCATGCTTGCAGTGGGGGTCTGGGTGCAAGCACAAGAACCATGATTTTATACTTAGGCAGCAACGAATATCTCGGTGTGCAGATGCATTCAAGGTACAAGCATGGAAATTGTGTGGATTAAGCTCTTTGATAGCACTGCGCGTTGCACAGCGGAAAACGCCTGAAGTGGGGCCTAAGGTGTTAGCTTATGCACAAGCTCTTTTTCTTCGTAAACATTATTGCACCAAAGAACATGAGTAAGCTTCAAGTTGAAAGCATATGCTGCAAGCTGAAGGGCACTTCCAGGCACCCAACTTTCTGTTAATATTGCTTGAAGCGCCATACATACGAGTGGACGTACGTGGACGTACATGTCAAGACGCACATGTTTGGTCGGCAACGCTGTGCTGGTTGCTCCTCATTTATGCCTTCAGGGGGAGCACCAATGACTCCCAAATAGGGCAGGCCAAAAACGTATATGCGTATATGACCGTATATCTGGCGAATATTCTGCCAAAAATACTGTATATATACCGGGTATATGGTTCTGGCCAACCCTACTTTCAAATTAACACGCACCTTGTGTGCACGATGGACTTGGCTGTGTCCTCAGGCAGGCAACTAAACCACTGCTGCGCGTTACAGACGTCAGGAGGCGCCAGCATACTGGGTTCCTGTGTATTTGTGTGTGTGTGTGTGCGTGTGTGTGTGTGTGTGCGCGCGTGTGTTTGTGTGCGTGCGTGTGTGCGTGTGCGTGTGTGGGCATGTGCACGCGTATATATGTGTGTATGCATGAGTGTGTGTGTTTGTGTGTGTGTGTGCACGTGCGTGTGTGCGACAATGACATATAAAACGCAAACCTCTTTTTCGCATAAATGTCACTCAACCCAGTTGCTAAGTGATGTGCCCTGGATTTGAGTGTTTCTGCACTGAACTTGTAGCACTAATATGTAGCCTTTCATAATTCTGATCTGACGTGCCTCTCCAGATGCGTGTCATATCATATGCGGCACACGTACATACACACGAGTTCAGACCCACCACCCACCCACCGACCATGCACGCACACATGCACACACACAAAAATACACACACACCTCCAAACACATACATGTAACGCATGCACCCAAGCATGCACACACACACACTCACACACACATTCACACCACCTACCCTGGATGCTGGCAAAAGCGGGACCCCCTGCTGCACACTAGATAGCAAGTGGTGTAAGTCCTGCTCGTTAACAACACGTCGCCAGCGGGGTGCATTCTTATCTGTGTGAGTGGCTCGGAGGCCTGTGCACAAGCAGGCACAAAATATTGCAAATGCTTAGCAGAAGCAAGCAGAAGCATTGATGGAGCATAATGGGAGGTGCGGTGCAAATTGTAAGGTTTTTTTAAGGTTTCTGCAGACAACATGACAGATCTCTGATGACATACGAAACAAGTACAAGAATACATGAGGGTAGAAGCACATGGCGCTGTTGCATGTGGGTGTGTTTGTGAACTACTGTTTGATGCGTATGTGTGCATGTGTTTGTGTGTGTGTGTGTATGTTGTGTGTGTGTGTGTGTTGTGTGTGTGTGTGTGTGTGTGTGTGTGTGTGTGTGTGTGTGTGTGTGTGTGTGTGTGTGTGTGTGTGTGTGTGTGTGTGTTGTGTTGTGTGTGTGTGTGTTGTGTTGTGTGTGTGTGTGTGTGTGTGTGTGTGTGTCCCTCCCTGCACGTGTATTCCTTTGTGTCTTTGGGTGACTTGCACTCACCCTCGAATAGCGCAGGCATTCCAAGTACTATAAGCAAATTGGTGGGCGCATCATTATCTGCATGGCTTAGGTTTGGTTGCTAATATTTATGATGAAAACTTTGTGTTGTTTAACGTTGCTGTTACACTTCACGCACTTCGATCTATTGTGTTTTGAAGCTTAATTCACATAGGTACAAAACAAAAGCTGCATTTTATAGCTGAAGCGGGTGATGGGGACTTCACAAACAGAGCAGGGTGCTGCGAACCCCCCCCGCACCAATGATCGACGAAAGAAGATCGTTATGGGCTTGCAAATCAGTGCACTATCCCTCATTGCCGTGCGCATCACCATCCCGCTCGTTCGGAAAGCGGGTGAGGCTGGCCATTTTGCATTCTCTGTACGCTGCGATTATGTCCTTGCGTATTTGCGGGATCACTTTTTTCTAGCGTTCAGCCAAACCAAGTTTTCATCGCTCTTCTTTCCTTCTCCCTCTCAGTCAGAGGTATCTTCAGGAGAGGGAAGAAGGGTGTCAAGGAGGAGCAACTGCCTGGAACAGAGCAGGCGGAAGGGGGACTGGTGAGAGTGATGAACTTGCTTGCGCTCCCCCCCTGGGGAAGATTTGCACATTCTTTGTCCTGAGGCACGACACACACACACACACACACACACACACACACACACGCACACACACACACACACAACACACAACACACACGCACGCACACACACGCACACACACACACATACACACGCACACATACACATACACACGCACGCAAGTGCATACCCACCCATTGCGCTCTTACCTTGCACAGCCTAACCAAGACCAGTGGCGTGTGCTGGACCAACCCCCGCCCGCATTCCCATCTGACTACCAAGAAGTAGCGAGTACCCAGCTCCCCTGCAGCGTACAAGATTTTTATGCACGCTTCATCTCCGGGGAGTCGCCCTTTATGCGCAACCAACATATAGAGGTGGTTGAGAGATTTCTCAACAGCACAAGCAAGAAAAGGTTTTGTTTTATTTTGAACGTGCTGATCTTGCACAATAGCAAGCCAAGGCCTGCTACTTGCACACATCATCCTTTATTGTTTTCAGTTGGTACTTGTTTGACTGCGTGCAGACGGAGAAGCAGTACAACTTTGTGTACAGAGGGTGGCGCTCTGTGCCCGAGGATTCAAGCAAGTATGAGTACCCAGACGTGAGTCCTTCACTGTGCAAACGTTGAGGACTCGCTTATATGTGTGGCATGTATAGTGAACTCCTAAAGTTGTTTTGTGTGTGTGTGCGTGTGTGTGTGTGTGTGTGTGCTTGTGTGTGTGTGTGTTTGTGTGTGCGCGTGTGTGTGTCGTGAGTGATGAGTTGTGATACTACAATGCCACATGTTTTGAGACTCCCTCCTCCATTAGACGCAAAATGCTGTGCCTTCTTGCACACAAGTTGTGGGAGAAGAATGAGTTGGGAGAAGTTTCAAGCAAATCAGCAACATACGCGTATGGACAAATACACACACACACGCACACACACATACACAATCGTATTGACAAATAAATACACACACGTATAAACACATCTGAGTGTTTGCTCATGCCGCTTCTTTGTGCAGGACGAGAATGTGCTGGCCCCCTTGAATGAGAGTGTGTTTGATCGCGTGTTAAAGACCAAGGGCTGTGGTGGCTACGGGCGCACTCTGTCCTTTAAGCAGCCAAAGAAGCCTCCAGCACAGGTGTGTGCGTGTGTATGACTGTGAGCACACATGTATGAGCATGTATGTGTGCGAATCTGTGTGTGTGCGTGTGCAGCGCGTGGTTCATCAACGGCCATTTGCATCAGTGTCTTATAATTGAGAAAACTTTGAGTCAGATTATGAAAGACAGGCATTTAGTACTGGCTCCCTCTGCGCTCTAAACAGCACACAGCAAGCAGCACAGCATCCACACCACATGTATAAAAGGGACATCATGATTGGCAGGGGAATCACCAAATATACAGCCATGTTGCATAAATATGGTTCTGGGCAACCCTATGCTTGTGCGGTCTGTAACAACAGTTGCCTGTACGGGTATATCAGAGCACTTTGCGCGTGAATTGGGAAAACTCCGTAGGATAGGCTGCACGTGGATGGTGCGTACATATGCATACACCAAAAGGGCTGTACGCGGGTGGCTTCCATCCACCATTTGCTATACCATACGGGCTACCATGGGATATATATAGGTTGTCTTTTGCAGGTACCTGCGCAGTCTCCTCCCTTGGCCGTGCTGTGCTATGAAGACAACACCAGCATGATGAGTTTAAACTACGATACCCCTCCATCCTAACATGGAGCCTCACATGTATTACCCCACACCCATTTGTTCAAACACACACACGTAATCTCAATATACACGTACACACAAGCATTACCACACGCATTCATACACACACAGGTCGATGCTGAATGCTCCCAACGCCAGCAGTTTGCAATCTACAAAGGTGAGCTGCTGTATTTTGGCTTCATGCGTTGTTTACAGGCAAACATGCTTGGGCAGGTGTGTCATGATGTAGTTTGTCGGAAAGTGTGCATGCTCAGAGCACAAGCATGCTCAGAGCACAAGCATGAGAGCACATCAGCCCAAAACCCTAGCAACCTGCAAGGTAAGCTGCCATACTGCCATCCGAGATCATGAACATGCCTTTCCCCAAAACCTTCCCTGCCATCCGAGATCATGAACATGCCTCTCCCCAAAACCTTCCCTGCCATCCAAGATCATGAACATGCCTTTCCCCAAAACCTTCCCTGCCATCTGAGATCATGAACACACCTCTCCCCACGCAGCCTTACTTTCTGGCGTAGAGCAAGTGAGGCGTGTGTGCGTGAGTTGGGCATCAGAGGTGCATCACATGTGTAAGGTGTAGAATGTGTAAAATGTAATGTGGAAGTGAGGGGTACCTGAGCGCAGGCTCCCTAGAAGTGCTGCAGCTGTGCACACCGTACTGCTGGTGTTGGTTCGCGCTTCACACGGTCACTCTCACGGCCCCACACAGAAAGGGTTTGCACTCTGTTCACGCCGTATACCTCGCACCTCACTCTTCACTCACACCCCACTCATACCCTTCATTCACACCTCACTCCCTCTTCCACAACACACACATACACATACCTCATTCACACTTCACCCACCTTCCCTTATACCTCACTCACTCTTCCACAACACACACACACACACATACACCTCATTCACACTTCACCCACCTTCACTCACACCTCACTCTTCCACAACACATACACACACCCATTCACTCTTCACTCACTCTCTTTACTCACTTCTCACTCACACACCCCCTGCCCACATGCTCTGCTGCTTTCTAGCGCGAACGCTTTCGGTTATAATGCTGCCATCTCATGCTGCCATGCTGCCTCCTGTGCTCTCATTCTGTTGGTGGAACCTCAACCTCAATCCTGACATGGCACTTTGCCTATAAATCACTTGCCAATCATACACAATGTGCACATGCATGTGTATATAATTACATAACCACACATACCCCCCTCCCGACCACACGTTTGAATACGTCCAGGGAAGTGTACTTGTGCTCATGACAAGAATGTAAGGTTGGCCAGAACCATATATATGCAGTGTATATAAAGTATTTTTGACAGGGAAATCGCAGAGGGGGTCGACGAAGGCCTGAAATAGAGGTACTTTTGAAATGTGAATTGAGTATGGGCGCCCCAGCTGGCAACAATCAAGCTCAGTACCCAGAGGTGCTGCTGATAGCACTTGAGCTTGAATGTTGCCAGCTAGGGCGCACACGTCTAATTTTGCGCGACGTGAACCCTATTTTTAACCACCATTACCTCATACCTCACCACCCACTGACCTGATTTGTGTCATTTTTATATGAATCGTCTAATTTTCAAATAAGAAATAATTGCAATAATAATGGGGCAAAACGGAGCAGCATTCGGCCAATTACCCCATTTTGGCCCATTTCCCTTAGAGAAAATCAGCAAAAGGGGTGCCAAAAAGGTGGAAAATCAACCTTCAACCTTCACCAAATATACTTTTCAAACCTCAAGATGATTTGGTATCAAAAAGGAAGTGTTGCCATCTTGCTTGGGATGAAAAGAGGCTCTGGTTGGGGAGTGGTGGCCTAAAATGTGAAAACTCAGTGCCAAAATTTGAACGGGAATCCCACCCAGACCACTGGGGTCAAACTTTGTGGACCATCTAGTTATGTTCATCAAACATAGTCTGCATCAAAAAGGTCACATTCCAGGACATTTGCTCCGTCGACCCCCTCTGGGAAATCACCAAATGTGTATATACAATTCTGGCCGACCATACAAGTACGTTCATGCTAAATGACGCGCATGCACACATATACACATATGACACATACGCACACATACAAACATGCACACTCCAAAAATCGCGCTGGTGCTCACCACAGTCATGCATGCATGCAATAAACATGGTCTCTGAAACTGCGCATTACAGTAATGCACACATACAGAATCATATGTACACACATGAATGCACACACCCTTCAGCATATGCGCTGGTGCGCACAGTCATGTACTCAGCAACCCCTTCAAATCTGCTCATGACAGTTATGCGAACATATGCTCCAGGAGATTTGCTGGTGCAATTATATAGAACGTGTTATGCTTACAAATACATAATGCGTCATGCATACAAACATCTACAACGTGTCATGCATACAAATATATACAACGTGTCATGCATACAAATCTATGCAACGTGTCATGCATACAAACATATACGTGTCATGCATACACATATATAATGTGTCATGCATACAAATATATATAACGTGTCATGCATACACATATATATAAAGTGTTATGCATACGAATATATACAACGTGTCATGCATACACGTATAACGTGTCATGCATACAAACTAGGAGACTTGCTGGTGCCAATATAACGTGTTCAATATTCCCCTCAAAAACTGCTTGTTACAGCTACGTATACTCTCTCTCTCTCTCTCTCTCACACACACACACACACACATAAACACATGAGCACATGAACACTCACTGTAGGGGATGTTCTGGTGCTCGCCACGATCATGAACATGCTCAACATCCTCTGCAATAACTGCTCGTTACACTTATGCACACGCACACGCACACACACACAAAACACACAATATGCCCAGGAGACGTGCTGGTGCTCGCCACGGTCATGAACATGCTCAACATCCCCTGCAAGAACTGCTTCACTGTCAACACACTGTGGGACGTTAGGCCCACGCTGTCAGGAGGTTGCACTGTCAGCATCCGATTGAAGGTGCGCGCACATTTGCGCCGTGTCTTTCTACAGAGGCCTATAGCTATAAGACAGACAAGTCTTGCCGGGGTGTACTGTCAGTAGCCTACTGGTGTGTGTGCGTGTATGTGTGTGAGCGTGTGTATGTGTGTCTGTGTGTGTGCACGTCTTTAGCCTATAATATTTTGCGCTCTGGTTTTATTGCTTATCATCCCTTTCAAGGTATGCAGACGCCTGCACTAATACTTGTGTGGATTCATACGTGTGTGTGTGTGTGTGTGTGTGTGTGTGTGTGCGTTCATGCATGTGTCCTTTGACACGTGTGTGCATTTGACTTTGCAGGATCTTGTATGTGCACACCAAGCCCCTGTTTGAAACCGAACCGTGCTTATTTGTGAAGCCATTAAGTAAGACTATCCCCTTCTATTTGCTTTTTGGGGCGAAGCCCCCCGGGGCGTAGTCCCTTTATGTCCACTGCAGTCAACACTGCGCTCTCAGAGAGTCAACACTGAAAGAATAGAGAATTGAGCCAGCCAGGCAACCTTACAGTGTAAAATTTGTATGAACCAAAGCCAATTTTGCGCTGATTCTGGGCCACCCCGGTCAAACCCCCCTCCACGCGCGACCCCGTCAGGGTCACGTGTCACTGTTCCCCACGAGATGCAATTGGGTATATTTTTTATATTTTGAATGTTTCCCATCATATTCTTAGCCCTTCTTCTGCAGTGGTGTCGTTGGGTGTGGTAGAAGGCCGACCGATCCTACTCACGCTAACACTCTTGCAGCAGCAGCAGAGCAGAAACGGCAGCAGCTTCACAGCACTCGGGGGGACAGGTGAGCGAGGGCCCGCACAGGAAGCAGCAGCCCAGCCAGAGTTGGTGGTTTTGAAGAACAGTAAGGAGCTCAGGCGTTCAGAGGAGCAGTTCAGAAGGATTGCAGCCCCCCTGAAGCGCTCGCTCACATACAACTGTTGAGGTGTATATTGGAGGTCTTACACACCATTGGCAAGCAACAGCCATAAATGGTATGACAGGGACTGTGCATACGCATGAGCGGGGGTGTGCAGGGGGGGCGCAGCCCCCCCTGAATTGTCTAACTCATTTAAATGCCGCTTTTCATTGCAAAGACCAGGCTGCCATCTCAGAAATGGTTGAACAGGAGCAGTGGGCTGCAGAGGGAGTGCAGCCCCAATTGAACCGCTCTCACTACATTAGGTACAACTTCAATGCAGGTTGCAGCGCAGGCTCCGCCCCATTTTTTGCGATCCGCAGGATCACACCCTACTTGTTCTTTTTTGTCCTTGTCCTGCAGGCGGTTTCTGTACAGCGCTCCCTCATGGCAAGCATTATTAAAGTGCAGACTTTATCGCTCTTACGTCACAAACACAGGCACACACACACACATGCTTACATACACAAACACACACACACACACACACACGCACACACACACACACACAAACATACACACACACAACACGTACACACACACACACATGCACACGCCCCTGCGTGTTCGTTTGCTCTACAGGTGGACTTCATACAACGCTCCCTCTTGGCAGGCATCATCAGAGTAACCACTGTCAGGGACACTTCCGGGTGAGGGCAAAGGATAAGTGTGTGTGTGTTTGTGGGTATGGGTGTGGGTGGAAGCAGGGGTTGGAGTCGGGGTGGGCGTGGAGATTTGATCGTGGGTGTGGGTGTGGTTGTGGGTATAGGTGGTGGTGGTGGTGGTGGTGGCGGAGGCGGTGGGTGGGTGGCGGTATAGGTGGAGGTGGAGGTGGGGTTTCGGGTGTGGGAGTGGGAGTGAGAGGGTATTGGTGAGTCCGGGGGTAGGGGTTTGGTTTGATGTGTGGGAGTGGATGGCGACAATGTCGGTGTGTCTGAGCGTTGGTTGCTACCTAAGTTTTGACTGCGTGTTCAAGTAAACATGTGCGCTCAAGCATGTCATTGTGTTACGATCACGCTTGCATACCCACGCACCCTTGTGGCTTGCAGCTTTTGTACACACACATACACACACCTAGGTGGATGCAGAAAGAATGGTTTGTTCCTTCGTGTGTGTGCATGAATATGTGTGTGAGTGTGTGTGTGTGTGTGAGTGTGTGTGTGTGAGAGTGTGTGTGTGCATGAATATGTGTGTGTGTGTGTGTGAGTGTGTGAGTGTGTGTGTGTGCGTGCGCGCAACACGGCTCGTGAAAAGTACAAATTTTTGAATATGTGTGAGTGTGTGTGTGAGTGTGTGCGTGCGCGCAACACGGCTCATGAGAAGTACAATTTTTTGCTTGCAGCTTCTACAAGCGTATGGTAGACGCGTTTGAAGAGAACTTGAGGACGCAGGCAGTGCCTTCTCGGTTCACTGCTGGCGGTGCTCTGCAGCAACTGAACAGGTGTGTGTGTGTGCGTGTGTGTGTGCTGAACTGCTTTGCATCAACGTGACAGGTGTGCTTTGCAGCAACTGAACAGGTGTGTGTGTGTGTGTGCGTGTGTGTGTGCTGAACTGCTTTGCATCAACGTGACAGGTGTGCTTTGCAGCAACTGAATAGGTGTGTGTGCGTGTGTGCTGGACTGCTTTGCATCAACGTGACAGGTGTGCTTTGCAGCAACCTAACAGGTGTGCTGAACTACCTTGCAGCTACTGAACAGGTGTGCTTTGCAGCAATGTAACAGGTGTGCTTTGCAGCAATGTAACAGGCGTGCTTTGCAGCAAGTTAACAGGCGTGCTTTGCAGCAGATGAACTCGTGTGCTGGGTGGTGTTGGTGTGGGTGTGAATGTAGGTGGGGTGCTGCCCAGAAACACAATAGGCGTGCTAGGTGACAGTGTGGGTGTGTGGGTGTGCGCCCCTGTGCCTTGAATGGAGCTGTACGGCACTCAAGCGGGTATGAATCTGATCCAAGATGAGTGAGAGGGGTGAGAGGGGTGATTGTCTGGTGGCGGCGAATGAATAAATACAAGGAAAGAGGAGGAAGTGCTGCTAGGGTGCCTGACAAGCAGTGTGCACATGGCACATATCAAGTTTTGTATTCTGTGACCACATGACACGTGTGTGTGAAGAATGTGTAGTTCACAGATAACAGCAGGAATGCTGCATGTTGGCGCACACACCTGCCGTGGTCGATCATACGAGGCCTGTTTGGAATCCTTGCATTACGGCTGTGTACGTATGTGTGAGAATACTGCTGTGTTGTACACACAGGCCCACACATCACCACCCAGCTCTTACCTGTGTGCAAGCAAGGGGTATCCGTTCAGCCTCTGAGCAACACTTGCGTGCACACATACACACACATGTGCACACACACACGTACACACACATGTGCACACACACACACACGCACACACACGTATACACACGTACACACACACTCACATGTACACACATGCATGCACACACACACGCGCGCACACGCGCACACACTCACTCACTCACTTCTCTGCAGACGAGGAGGCGGCAGTATCCTAGGCAGCGATTCTAGCGCCCCGCAGCTGGACAGCAATGGCGAGCCTGTGCCTCAGCAGCTTCCCAAACGTCAGTTCCGTGTGCTAGTCATGCTGTTTGTGCTGGTGGGCAGTGTGCTTCACCAGCTGAGCATGAAGCACCGGCAAATAGGGGTGTAACACAATTCAGTGCTGTTTGTGTTGTTGGTGCCGGTGCGCAGTCTTTTGCGCCCGCTGAGCATAAAGCACGGCCAGAGAAAGGTTGGTGCTGGTGCGCAGTCTCCTGCACCCGCAGGGTATGAGGCACAGGCGCATTAGGGTGTCGTGTGGTTGTGCACATGTGGTTGTGCCCATGTGTTGGAGGCAATCATCTCTGCGCTGTCTGCGTCAACACAGCGTCGCAGGGAAGGGGCTTGCATTCAGCTGAACTATCGGCTCGGGTCTGTTTCCCATACCCGAGGCCGTTCCATGTGCTTTGTCATGATGTTGATGGTGGTGAGCACTGCACGTGCTGAGTCACACACACACGGAATGCGTGTGTCTAGTCGGCAATGTTGCTGTGGGGTGCGTGTGTGTGTGTGTGTGTGTGCTCAACATCATATGTGTACTTCTTATGGAGGCCCATCGAGGCGTGTACTATTAGGCATCGCCTTGTGTGCTTCCTGTTCAAATAGAGGTGAGAATGCTATAATTGGGTATGTGGCTCTCTGCGCTGGGTGTCGCAGGTGTTAACACATATTTTCTCACATGGGATGAATTTCAAGGTTTTTAATGCACAGTCTAGTAATTGTGCTGCTCTTTGTTTTATTTTGGGGACTGCCGCGTTCAACTCAAGCGCTAGTTACTAGATTAACGCGCACACAAAGAAGGGAGGATACGGCAGTAAACAGTGCGCTGCAGCTAGGGCATGTGACAGGACGCGCTGTGCTTTTGATTTAGGGAGCGTCAAAGTGATGCTTTACATACCTGTCGTGCTTGTCAAGATACTAGCTTGTACATGGATTTACTAGGCACAGAACTTCATTTGTATCTGATTTGCTAATTGATTACGCAAAATTAAACCAGAGAATGCTTTTTTAATGAACTGGTAACCAGCTTATTGAACAATAATTCTCGCTCATACACCCTCAGAAGGGGAGGTAGCAAACTTCCTACTGCGCTTAAAATAAAGTTAAGTAACAGAAAAGGGGCAGCAAGATGGATGGGTTGGACGGAAAAAAAGGGAAGCGAGATCTAAGGAAGAAAGGTTCAGGTGGAAAAAGTTGGATCTAGAAACCATAGGATTTTTCGTGAGGAAGATAGAGAGTTGACTTTAAAAACTGAGGCCTGGATATCCACGCTACCATAAGAGCGCCCAGACACGAAGGCGAGAATGTTTTGTGGCTCACTTCGGAAGTTGATAGCAAACTTGCTAGATAATGTTTCGCCCAATCAGTGGCAGCGACAAATCGTGTGACAGCAGTTAGTTGGTTGACAGTTGAGAGCTTCTGTGTGTCTAGTTCAATAAGCTGGATGCGCCAGTTTTATCGAAAACCTTTATCTTCTTATTTAATAGTTTTGGTATTGAAATGACAACATGTACAAGAGATATCAATAAGAAATAGCATCCTCTATCCTCAGCACGTGAAACGGCATGGCATGCCAAACTTTTAGACACCATCGTACACCACATCCAACAATCTAAAGACACCATCTCTACAAGGATAAAGCCCATGTTGGCATCCTAGGGACGAGTGTGCTGATGCCATAGCAAATTGCTCTGTGGAAAATCAAAGTGGCCATGATATCCACATAAACACCGACACCCATTCCCATTTATCCATCTTCTGGCCAGCAAGGGTGGACAACCCTCCCCCAGCTTGCCTACCAAATACTCTTATCTTAACACCTGCCAGGCCTTCAGCAGAAAGGCTCTCCATTTTCTCAGACCTCGATCTTGTAAAAGCACACATGCACATCCAACACAAATTACGTCCTGAATCAAAAAATTCTCAAGCCATCAGTTTACAAAATGCTACACAAAATGCCAAGAACTGATCAAGGAAGGCATTGTCAAGAAAGATCTAAGTAACCCATTTTGGTAAGATGCGCACCTCTGGAGAAAAGAAAAATGTCATGCTCTGCCGCACAGATTTGATATACAACCAAAAGCGTGCCACTCAGTTCAACCATATACAATGCCCACCAATCTGCCCCATCTGCCAGAAGCTAGACGGCACCTGCCACTTGCTGTCAGGCTGCAGTCATCCCGTTATAAATAAAATGGTCATAAACAGGGATAACGCTGCTGAACAAATGATTATGAAAGTGATCCAACAAGGTACACAGCGTGCCTGCCTGCTAGCACGAGCAGATGTAGGGAGTCGTGCCACATGGTACACCAAGGCAATATACGAGGAGACACTGATTGGAATGACTCCAATTTGGATCTTTCCGCAATCTCAATGCACAACAGCGGCAGAAATTTAGCAAGCCAGATGCAATCATATTCCTCTGACCCAGCAACCACGCCCCAAGCAAACGCACTAACACGTGTCAAAAAAAGGTCTGCCAATTATGCAAGAAGAGCTACACATAATAACCTAGTAGATGCGCTGCCAATCCATACCCCCTGGCTATGAAACTAAGAGACATTTAATAAAATTATTGTATAGACACTTCCCCTACTCAATAAGCAGAAGGGCGATGTATGAGCACCTCCGCGTGGTGCCCCCTGGAAAACGCCTTCGTGTGCCTTCGTGCACACGCCCGGAAATACTCGGGAGCGGCTAAGACTCATACGGCGGAGCAACACGGCAGCCCTCAG
>Ga0307968_1001877_pt1 | contig 17334 bp, 22 predicted proteins | sample OrgLakmetagen650_FD_201834 | JGI IMG/M metagenome (GOLD analysis project Ga0307968, IMG submission 201834) | Saline water microbial communities from Organic Lake, Antarctica - #650 | ecosystem: Environmental > Aquatic > Non-marine Saline and Alkaline > Saline | place: Antarctica: Organic Lake... | reverse complement strand
CCCTCTCTCTTCCTTTGCGTCTCTGCAGCATTGCATGACCGCTTAAACCATTGCGTGAAAGGCTTGGATTTGGTAATATGTCTTAGTGACCTTTTGCCCCAAATAAAGTTAATGTTTTACACACATCCAGCACTCACTTTCCACAACCACCTTTGCATTAAACAAAACAATGTGTGTCCCTGCGTATACATATACTCACATACGTAAGCATGCACAAGCACGCCCACACACATGCTCACACGCACACCCACGCGCACAGCGCGCGCACACACACACACGAACATGCACATACCTGTGCTAAAGAGACTTGTGACAATTGCAGCAGCGAGCGTGCCACATAGCGATGGCTTTTGCCGTACAGCTTCTGCTTCTCCTCTAGCGCTTTATGGGTCAGCATCTCAGCCTGTACACATGAGAGTGTGTGCGTATGAGTGTGAGCGTTTGTGTTTACGTGTGTTAACGTGTGTATATGTGTATATATGTGTAGCCATTACTGTGCAGCCTCTGCTTCTTCTCTTGTGCTTTATGGGTCAGCACATCAGTGTGTGTGCAAGTGCTTGCGTGTGCGTGCATGCGTGTGAAAGAGAGAGAGAGAGAGAGAGAGAGAGATAAAGAGAGAGAGAGAGAGAGAGTGTGTGAGAGAGAGAGCATCTATGTGCACTATGCCGGAAGCAGGCAAGAAGGGGATACCTCAGGACTCCGGCGAGGTCATGAGGTCACTTCAAGCATGATGGTATTGAAGTAGAAGGTGAATAGATTTTGAATAAAGATAGTTCAAGCCAAAACGAATATAAATAAGCACGCATCGGGGGTAGACATATGGGTGTTTTCACACATCAGTGTTTTCACACATGAATGTTTTCACACGCGCCAGAGCTTGACAAAAAACAGTGATGGACAACAGAGGCCAACAAAAGCCTGGCGGGTTTAAACCGCGCGCTCCAGCCCACACCCAAGCTGCAACCAGCTTGCAATTTCAAACTGGATCCAGCTAGACTGGTATAGGTAGACTATATATTTATATGATAGGGATTAACTGTAGATAGACTAGATTCAGCTTGGTGCAAGCCCAGCTATCTAGGCTTACAACGAGAAGCTGGACCAGCCTACACCAAAGCTGAAACCAGCCTATAGCAAAGCTGTCTACACCAAAGCTGAAACCAGCCCTCCCATCAGATCGCACTTTGGCGCTGTTGCTTGTGCTGTAGTGTAATCCGTGTGGGAGTTATGTGTTATGACCTTCAAAGCCATCTATTGCATGGTTCCCCTCCCTTAATCATGCTGGCTGTGTCATCACTACCAGCGGAGTCTTTTCTTTTCTTTTTCTTTTCTTTTGCTGATTGCATGGGAGCACAAACCGTGTGCACATGTTTTCCTCTGTGTATGCATGTGCGCTATACCCATGGAGGTGAAAGAAGCCACACGTACAAGAGGAGATGCGGCATACTGGTGTTGTTATATGTTGTTTGAATATGTAAAGTTGGCCAGAACCATACATTTAAAGGTATATACGGTGGACATACAGTATTTTTAGCAAGAACATCACCATATATACGGTTTTATACGGTGCAGATATACGGTTCTGGCCAACCCTATGCATACGTAATACGACTAACTAGCGAAATACGCGAATAGGCTAACTAGTAGACTCACCTTTGTGTAGAGGCCTCTCTGAGTCAGCAGCTCCACTAAGTAAGCAACACCCTCCATATACAGCTCATCCTGTAGGTGCATATGTATGCAGCTGTGTGTTTGCACGTATGTGTGTGCGTTTGTGTGTGTGTTGCGTGTGTGTGCGTGTGTGTTGCGTGTGTGTGTTTGTGTGTATTGTGTGTGTTTGTGTGTATGTTGCGTGTATGTGTTGCGTGTGTGTGTTGTGTGTGTGCGTGTGTGTGTGTGCGTGTGTGTGTGCGTGCGTTGTGTGCGTTGCGTGTTGTGTGTGTGCGTGTGTGTGTGTGTGCGTGTGTGCGTGTGTGTTGTGTGTGCGTGTGTGTGTGTGTGCGTGTGTGTTGCGTGTGTGTTGTGTGTTGTGTGTGTTTGTGTGTATGTTGCGTGTGTGTGTTTGTGTGTATTGTGTGTGTGTGCGTGTGTGTGCGTGTGTGTGTGTGTGCGTGCGTGTGTGTGTTTGTGTGTGTGTGTGTGTGTGTGCGTGTGTGTGTTTACACAATGGATGCGTGTGTGTGCACAGCTTAGTAGTAAAATATTTTGCCCCCACACAAAAATAAGCCAACAATACGCTAACACTTAAATATCAACTCCAGATTTTTGACACAAAGTGTGTGCATCCTAACCCACACATGCTTGTTGTTGCCCCCATTGCTTCAGCAACCTCACCTGCATAAAACCTGAGCTGCAACTATCATTTCTGCGCCCTCACTTGCACGCTTTTGAAGTGAAATCATCACTGCTGCGCATTGCAGCGCACTCACCTGTGCAGTCCTGAACTGAAATCACCATTGCCGCAACCTCACCTGCATACCCCTGAATTGGCTCACAAAGTCCTGCAGCGCACGTTCTGCGTCTGGCAGTCGGCCCTGCAGTACGTGTATGTACGCATGCGTGTGTGTGTATGTGTGTGTGTGTGGATGCATGCATGTGTGTGTGTGTGTTTGTGCGGGTGGTGCACATTGTGTCTGTGTATATGTGTGCCTGTGTGTCTCATGCAAGTAAGCATAATATTAGAGAGCATCAGGTCGGACCATTCAAATTTGTCAGCGCGCTTGCTGGTTTGAACGCTGCTGAGCTCTTGCCCGCACCTTTCTGGACTGCCTTTATAAGGCAACATATTGCACGTATTATTGCATGGGTAGGGTCAGCCAGAACCATATATACACAGTACGGTGTACACGAAATAGTACAAATCTTTTGCGTGGATTACAACAGCGCTCTTGCAAATATATCCATTTTATGGTCATATGAAATTGATTGAACAGACAAACATACATACACGCATTAACTCTCCCCCCAGGGGAATGTATTTAAAAAAATAAGGTAGGCCAACACCATACATATATATGTAGGGTTGGCCAGAACCATACAGGTATAGGTATATACGGTGTACATACGGTATTTTTAGCCGAGAAATCACCCTACATACGGTCATATACGTTGCAGATATACGGTTCTGGCCAACCCTATATAAATGTACATACAGTGAACGTGCGGTATCTGTAGCAAACAAATACACGGTCATATACGGTATACGATTACGGTTCTGGCTAACCTTAATTTATTAAAAACCAGCAACTGCCCAACTCAAAAATGTCCTACTCACGTACAGCATGCGGAAGTTGCACCTTATACTACTGTGCATGTACTGTATATAGAATAACATATTATATAATGCACTGTATATTGTATAATGTACACTGTTTACAGATGCTACATGCTATATATTTTGTTGATAATGGACAATTTTGTCATCTCCCAACCCCCAGTTAAGCTTTTTAAAGTGAGCTGACTCGCTGTGTGTAAGGTGAGCGTACAATCTTGGCCATCCTTAAAGCTGCCTGTGCAGCAGGGGCCACGTGCCAGCTTAAAGAATGAACGTAAAACAGGGCCTATTTTAGTTTGTTATAGTATTATAGTACATGACCTGCATACTCATGACTTACAACGGCATATGACAGTACCTATAACAGCACCTATAATAGTACACAACTAGGGTTGGCAAGAACCGTATGTATACACCGTATGTGACCGTATAGTTAGTAATTTCCCTGCCAAAAGTACCGTATATACACCGTATATACGTATATACGTACGTATGGTTTTGGTCAAACCTATATAAATATATACGCCATAAATGGCCGTGTATTCGATTAAAGCCCCTGCCAATAATACCATATATACACCGTATATTAAGGGTACTGGCCAAACCTAAACACAACACCAGGGTAGCAGCAAATGAGTAGGCCACGTGCGCTTAGACGCAGAGTAGCCCACAAGGCCATTTCGATGCAGAGTTAAGTTGGCAGCATCAAAGCCACACGTGCTCCTTCGAAATGCCAGCTAATCGGTACACACCATGAAAATGCAGAACGACGTCGCCAGCATCAAAGCCGCACCTGCTCCTTCAAAATGCCAGCTAAATGGTACACCGTGGACGCCACATCCTTGTCCGTCACTTCTTTGTTGGGGAAGCGGTCCGTGTTGCGAATGACCTGCATGTTGTGTAAAGTAGAGTGTGAGCAGTGGTTTGTGGGGAGCCTGGTACGGCGTGGTTGTAATTTCTGCCAACATCAAGCCTTGCATGTACGCGCACCTTCTAGATATAACAAATATACTAGATGGTTCGTAACACGCATCCTTAAGCTCACACTTGCCAAGAGCACAGGGATACAAAACACAGATTTTCAAATGACACAGCAAGTTGAAATTTAGGAAGGGGGTCATGCTGCGCAAGCAAAAATGCAAAATTCGTGTGGCACTGATTTTATTGTCTGTGCCTTATGCTGCGCAAGCAAAAATGCAAAATTCATGTGGCACTGATTTTATTGTCTGTGACTTATGCTGCGCAAGCAAAAATGCAAAAGTCATGTGGGACTGATTTTATTGTCTGTGCCTTATGCTGCGCAAGCAAAAATGCAAAAGTCATGTGACACTGATTTTATTGTCTGTGCCTTATGCTGCGCAAACAAAAATGCAAAAGTCATGTGGGACTGATTTTATTGTCTGTGCCTTATGCTGCGCAAACAAAAATGCAAAAGTCATGTGGCACTGATTTTTTTGTCTGTGCCTTATGCTGCGCAAACAAAAATGCAAAAGTCATGTGGCACTGATTTTTTTGTCTGTGCCTTATGCTGCGTGGTGAGCCTCAAAAGAATCGCACCAAAGCAGACAAGAACAAACACACGGACTACGGGACGTGTTTAGGGTTGGCCAGAACCATATATATATATATATATATATATATATATGGTGTATATAAGGTGTTGTTGGCAGGGAAATCACTGAATATACGGAAAATTAAAGGTGTATATATACGGTTTTGGCCAACCCTAGACATGTTTTATGCAGCGGTAACGCAGCATGGAGCACTAAGAAGGGGCGCTGCATTGGTGTGCTGCATGCACTAAGTCTGAAGGCCATTACAGGCTGTCAAGCATAACTGTACTTCATCCGATGCTGCAGCATGCAAACCACGCGACCATGAGAGGCGCACCAGACTTGTTTCTGTGCCTTTGCCAAGGCGTACTGTCTATAAATCAGGAGTGCCATTTACAAACACAATCAGAAGTGCGTTCACAACCACATAGAGTCTAATGAAACACTCGGCAGAGGTACGGTCGCCTTCACAGCATGTGCGTCGTCAGCACGTCGGCAAAACGCCAGGCATGGAATTCAGGTTACTTGCACAGTCCAGCAACACCTTAACTCGTGGTTTTCACGCACCAAGCGAATGATGGTCTCCGCCTCAGCATACCGAAAGGCCAAGCACAGCATCAACGCATACGCATTACTGGCAGAGGCAAAGCGCTTAGGGTTCATGCTTGCCAGCTTCTCGGACCGGTGCATCTCTCGCTTTGCACCTACTCATGTGTGTGTACGTGTGTGTTTGTGTTTGTTGTGTGTGTGCATGCGTGTATGTGCGTGCGTGTGTGTGTGTGCGTGCGTGTGTGTGCGTGCGTGATGTGTGCGTGTGTGTGCGTGCGTGTGTGTGAGTGATGTGTGTCAGTGTGTTTGTAACGTGAGCATACAACATAAGAAAACTGTTATGTTTATAATCGCTTACGCTCATGCATACATATCTCTGGCTTCCCTAAATCACTTTGCCTGCAAAAGCTGGGAATGCACAAAGCGAATGAACAGTGCACTAGTTGCTTTTGCTACGCATCTGTTGCAGGCTGTCCACTTTTTATGCGCATGCAAGCGTTACCAAATGATGAGGCATTCATAAAAGATACCTCAGCTGCGCAGCTTACACCCGAGGCAGTCATCCTGGTAGTGCAAAAGGAAATGCACACAGACACACACACGCACAAAGAAAAACGAGACAAACCTAGCCACAGCTGGAACTGTTGTCTGGTTGCAGTAGACAAGGCAACTTTCATTTTGATCAAGTATTCAGGCACAATTCACGTCAACCACAGGCATCCCTGCCACACGCAAAGGTTGGCCAGGACTGCATACATACATTGTGTACGTATGGTTGGCCAGGGCCGTATGCACATCGCGTATGACCTCCCTAAAACGTAGTGTTTCCCAGTGCCGTATGTGCATCGTGCATGGACACCTAGTATGTCAGGCCGACCAGATCTGTATGAACACAATGTATATGTAAGGTTGGCCAGGGCCATATGTACACCGCATATAACCATGTACTGCAGGAAAAATTCCTGTTGGTATGAACTTGCGTCCTTCTTGTTACCTTCTGTGCTGATAATACTTGTGTGCTGATAACGCCTAACAGGCAATGCACACAAGCGATTTGGGCCAACCCTACAAAAAGTACATGTCTGTTACAAAGACCCCTTCTGTCTGAAAGCTCGGGCCCCCTGCCCGAAAAGCCGTACCACGCTGAAACCTGACAATATATCGAACCCACGACCCACATCTCAGTCCTCTCACATCCACCCTGAACCACCCTTATAAAGGACGCATTAACACATCAAAAATAGAACTACACAATTAATCCCCGATCTTGGTCCTCTCACACCCACCCTGCACCACCCTCCCTTAAAAAGCGTTGTTGGACAGAGCCCTGCTGTTATGCATCAGCTCATCCCATTCACAAAGATATGGCACAGCCCTTGTCAGAGTTTGTCACACGTACACCCTGCACCTCCTTCTCCCTAACAGGCCTGACGATCAGCCCTTACAATGTGTTTGAGCTCGTTACTCAAACAGAATCATTCCCTGCCCTGCCCCTTCTTTTGTGGACATCAGCGATTTGTTTCGCGTTTTAACTATCACCTAAGCCACCTAGGTGCCAATATTATAAGCCTTCATTTCACTGTACACGCACCCTGCATCAGCCCTTCTTTGATGGTCACTGACATGGCCCGGATGTTGCTATTGTGAGTTTTCTGCATGTCAGCCAGGAGCATGGCTGAGTCCCTTTCCCTGCACAGATTAAAAGTGCAGAGGTACCGTTTAAAGGCCTACCGTTGCAACAGAATGAGTCCCTTTCCCTGCACGGATACAAAGTGCAGAGGTACCGTTCAAAGGCCTACCGTTGCGACAGAATGAGTCCCTTTCCCTGCACGGAATAAAAGTGCAGAGGTACCGTTTAAAGGCCTACCGTTGCAACAGAATGAGCGGGCACCATAGGGTCCCTTTTACATGCAATGCAGCATAAACTCAATTACCCTCTCCAGCCAAAAACTTTGGAATAGGGGCGGTGGTACGTAGTATACTTTGTACGTCAAAAACTTGAGACCGTGCATTATCAAAGCAAATCCATTGCGCGGGGAAGCCAGCACAGAAGTTAAGGCACAGATCTACACTGGAACAAAACCCATACAATTTTCCATTGATACAATCATAGCAAACCAGGATGTGTCATACGGCGTATTTTATTGTATTGAATAAATCGGGCCGTATTCTACGATTGCAAAATTTGCCATTTTTCTTTTTTCCCGTTTTTTGCCTTTTAAGGCAATTTCCGCCCCATTAACGGCCTTCAGCAAGCTTAGAATGCTGTTATGTAATAACATATCATATTGGAAAAGAATTGGGGACGTTTTGGGTGATTTTGGGGCGAATCGGGTCCATTTTGGGTCAAAAACCGGCACTTCCGAAATTGCTTAAAAATACGGTCGTACTATACGCGTATTCCGTATTTAACACGTATTTAATCGTATTGATCGTCCTATGACACATCCCTGTAGCAAACGCTGCCAAGGGTGACTTTGTCAAAAACAAGTAATGTGTGGGTTGAGGGTTTCCTTTGATTTCTTTGGACTCACAACACAATATCACAACGCAAGAAAAGGGATTTAGACAAATTATGTTGTCTGTGCAATCATGGCACATATTGATGCAATCATGGCACACATTTCCAAGGGCAGAAGCAACTCACTGCATGTAGAGAAGGAGGCTGGACTAGGTGGCCTGAGGTGCGCAATATTCTTGTTAATGTGACAGCTGAGGAGGCAAATTAATTGATTTTTCTTCTGCTAGGTTTTGGGCCAAATCTGTAGGTCGCGCCCCGACGCTTGCCTTGTCAAAGATTGAACACACACAGACATGGGAAAATGCAGGAATTGGCTGACTGAGTCTACTGAACTAAGGACACACTCAAAAAGAGCTGCTTCGTCCAGTACCGGTATGTACAAAAGCTTGGCCAAATGGAAGTTTGAAGTAGCACGATTAAATTTAAAGTGGGACGATGATAGTTTGAAGTGGCACGATGTAGTTTGAAGAGGCACGATGATAGTTTGAAGTGGCACGATGTAGTTTGAAGTGGCACGATGTAGTTTGAAGTGGGACGATGATAGATTGAAGTGGGACGGTGATAGTTTGAAGTGGCACGACGTAGCCAGACGTGTAAAGCACTCCTACAAGATGATAACAAGGGGCACAAAAATCCAGCTCACCGTGTTGTTCGCGTGTTTGTGATGTCAAAGACCTGGAAGTTGTGGATGATGTCATCCCAGCACCAGCTCAGAGGCACAAACTGCAAGAGCAAAGTGTATGGGAGATGTACGTGTCAGCATATACGTTTCAGTCAGTGTATGTGTCAGCATATGGACGTTTCAGTCAGTGTATGTGTCAGCATATGGACGTTTCAGTCAGTGTACGTGTCAGCATATGGACGTTTCAGTCAGTGTACGTGTCAGCATATGGACGTTTCAGTCAGTATATGGATGTTTGTGCCATGCACATCCGCATTGCCCTGAGTTATAGGGCTTAGGGTTTAGGGTTAAGCCCTGCCATCGCATTTGTGCTCTTGCAATGACGTGAGAAAGCGGGTGAAACACCACCCACCTGCTCTCAATCAAAGCTACCCACACCTACACAGATACACACCCACACTAACACGCAAACCATATTCACACCCACGCCCACATTCTCCCCCCTACACCCATCCACACCTACACCTACCCACCTACCTACCTACCTACCTACCCACACACGCATACACTTGAACACACGAGCATGCATCTGAGCAAACACACACACACACACACAAAACACCTACAGCTGCACACGCACCGTCAACTTGTCCCAGGCCCCCATCTGTGTCTGTGCCTGTGCAACCTCCCACATGCACCACAGCCGCGAAAAAATGATGCCACGTCGGTCCAAGAGCATGAGCACGCGATCGACACCCTGTATGCATGCACCGAGTGGTGTTCAGACAAGGTCAGCTGCTTGAAACGTACCAGGAATAGCGCCATACTGCAGTGAGGGTATGTTACGGCCTTACGACCAATGCAGGGTGCAACAAGAGAGCACAGACTACCCACTACAAGCAGCACTGTGGTACACGACAGAAACAGGAGAGCGTTTAAACAGTAGAGCACAGACTGCCCATAATAAATAATACAGTATTGTGGTCAGTGTCGTGCCAGTACGGTGTACGGTGTCGTGCCAGTACGGTGCCAGTACGGTGCACGGTACGGTGCCAGTACGGTGTACGGTACAGTGTTGTGCCAGTACGGTGTACGGTACGGTGTATAGTTTTACGGAATGGTAAGGTTGCGGTATGGTACGGTAAGGTACGGTCAGGCATATATACAGTAAAATACGGTGCGGTGCAATAGTAGAGCACAGACTACCCACCATCAATAGCATTGTTGTACACGAGAGAAACAGGAGAGCATAAACAGTGGAGCACAGACTGCCCACCATCAACAGCATTGTGCATTGTGGTACGTGAGGGAAAGAGGAAACAGGAGAGCAAATAAACAGTTTACCCACTAGAAACGTGTACCCACTATTAACAGCATTGTGGTACACGAGAGAAAACAGGAGAGCATAAACAGTGGAGCACAGGCTGCCCACTATAAACAGCATTGTGGATTGTGGTACATGAGGGAAAGAGGAAACAGGAGAGCAAATAAACAGTTTACCCGCTAGAAACGTTTACCCACTATTAACAGCATTGTGGTACACGAGAGGAACAGGTGAGCAAATAAACAGTAGAGCACAGACTACCCACCATCAACAGCATTGTGGTACACGAGAGAAACAGGAGAGCATAAACAGTGGAGCACAGGCTGCCCACTATAAACAGCATTGTGGATTGTGGTACGTGAGGGAAAGAAGAAACAGGAGAGCAAATAAACAGTTTACCCACTTGAAACGTTTACCCACTATTAACAGCATTGTTGTACACGAGAGAAACAGGAGAGCATAAACAGTAGAGCACATACTGCCCACTATTAACAGCATTGTGGTACACGAGAGGAACAGCATGTTTGCGTGCAGACAAGTTGTATGTACCTGCGCTGTGTTTGCACACTGCATTGCAAGCACTTACCCACAAGCACCCACCCACCCACACGCTCGCACACACTTACACACATACACATACAATACACATGCACACAACACCTTACACAATTACACACGCATACACACACGCACAAGCACGCACATACGCACGCACACACACCTTACACATACACGCATACACACATGCACGCACGAACCCACACTCACACCCACACTACCCCCACACCCAAACCCACACCCTCAACCCTCCCCCTCCCAACACACACCTGGATGATCTCCTTTATGCATGAAATGTCTGCAGGGCTTCGTTCCAAGTGCTGGTTGATGCACAGAAAATCCAGCCACACATACACATCTTCGACGTTAATGCGCAACTGCGTGTAGCAGCAGCAGCAGCAAAGTCAGTCGGAGATGATCCAGACAGATGCGCAGCGGTGCGTTGACTTTAATGTGCAGCTGTGCGTAGGAGAAGCAGAAGCAGCAAAGTCAGTCACAAAATATCAGCCACACATACACATTGTCAACACACATGCGTAGGAGCAGCCGCAGCCGCAGCCGCAGCCGTAGCCGCAGCCGCAGCCGCAGCCGCAGCAGCAGCAGCAGCAGCAGCAGCAGCAGCAGCAGCAGCAGCAGCAGCAGCAGCAGCAGCAGCAGCAGCAGCAGCAGCAGCAGCAGCAGCAGCAGTAGCAGTAGCGGTAGCGGTAGCGGTAGCGGTAGCGGTAGCGGTAGCGGTAGCGGTAGCGGGAGCGGGAGCGGGAGCGGGAGCGGGAGCGGGAGCAGTAGCAGTAGCAGTAGCAGTAGCAGTAGCAGTAGCAGTAGCAGTAGCAGTAGCAGTAGCAGTAGCAGTAGCAGTAGCAGTAGCAGTAGCAGTAGCAGTAGCAGTAGCAGTAGCAGTAGCAGTAGCAGTAGCAGCAGCAGTAGCAGCAGCAGTAGCACCCTTTATTTAATCTATTCAGGCTTGGACTTCACCAGCTGGCTTGACTAAGTACCAGCCAAGCCTGAGGTACATGTTTAGGGTTGGCCAGAACCATATATATATATGGTATATACACGGTATTTTTGGCAGGGAAATCATCAAATATACGGTTACATACGGTGTATATATACGGTTCTGGCCAACCCTATACATGTTGCCTGGATCAGGTTGTAGGTAGAGCATATTGAGTCACAGCTGCGTGCAAAGGCTAATTCAGACTCAGACACTTGTCATCAGCAACTAAGTCAGAAACTTTCTAGTAACTTAAGCGCAGCTGAATGCAAATGCAGCCTGACACAATTTTTGCTCAACCACGTATTACTTCAAGCACAGTTGTGCAAAAGAGGAGCAGTAGCAGCAGCAGCAGCAGCAGCAGCAGCAGTAGCAGCAGCAGTAGCAACAAGCAGAAGGGGAGCACATTGATGTAGCCACACATGAAGTTTGATATATATCGCTGCTATGTGCAAAAGCAGCACAATGCACGTACATACTCTATATACCCTACATACATACTCTACATGTTCTACATGTGATTCCCCTACATCACTGGTGTGGTTTGTTTCTCACAGACAGGAAGACAGAGCAGCTTTCTGCAGTGCTTCTGAAAGGAACGGATGCAACTGTTTCTGACAGGAATGCATGCATGCAATGATTCCTCAAAAGCAGCCACGTCCTCTTTTCTGTGACGGGTTGAGGAGTATGAGCTGTGATTCTGAAAGGGTTCAAAGGGTTGGGGAATGAACTGTAATTCTCCAAAAGTTGGCTGAGACCGTGTTTTCACACCCCATATCACGGCATTTAAATACAGAGGTTCCCTTGGCAAAAAGTACCGTACACTCACTTTGCAGAGTTCTGGCTTTGGTTGGTACTCACATCGCCTTTCTTCTTCTTAGTTAATGTGGGGAATGACTCACTCAAGGCTTGCGTAGCTTTTTTTCCATTTCTTTGCTTTGTGGCCGATTTCATGGTGTTAAAAAAACACCACTCCCGAGTTGGAGTTCACACAATATGATACGAGGTGCTGGGGCTTTTTTGATACCATTTTCCAAAGGAACGCAGGGGCAGACGCTACTACAGGCAATACGGTTCAGCTGGCAAAACTACTTTCCTGTGTTGGAGCGCACTCAAGGTAGGTAGGTAGCACACAGTGTTGGAGCGCGCTCAACGTAGGTAGCACATAGCGTTGGAGCGCATTCAAGGTAGGTAGCACATAGTACTGGCGTGCTCAACGTAGGTAGCACATAGTGTTGAAGCGCGCTCAACGTAGGTAGCACATAGCGTTGGAGCGCATTCAAGGTAGGTAGCACATAGTACTGGAGCGCGCTTAAGGTAGGTAGCACATATTGTTGGAGCGCACTCAAGGTAGGTAGCACATAGCATTGGAGCGCATTCAAGGTAGGTAGCACATAATACTGGCGTGCTCAACGTAGGTAGCACATAGTGTTGGAGCGCGTTCAACGTAGGTAGAACATAGCGTTGGAGCGCATTCAAGGTAGGTAGCACATAGTACTGGAGCGCGCATAAGGTAGGTAGCACGTAGTGTTGGAGCGCATTCAAGGTATGTAGCACTTAGTGCTGGTGCCGACATCCTGCTTTTAATTCAAACGTGATCTGAAGACACAGATCGATGGTCTTCTTTTTGTACCTCTTGCACAGGAAATGCAGATCAACAGGCCTCCGTCACGGCGTCTTATTTGAACCAAACCACGCCGCACATTGCATCACAATTGAAATGTATGCTTACTTGGTAAACGTAATCCTGGACCCCTTTCATCGTTTCCAGAAAGCTGTGCTCCCAAGTGTGGACCACGTAGATGGTGGGGTTGTCCAGCAGCCTGTCAGAGATCAGGTCTGAGTACCTGCAAATCACAGAGAAGACACACCGGAAAGATCGAAGAAGCAAATTACGTATGGTAGGGTTATCCAGAAGCCTGTCAGAGATCAGGTCTGAGTACCTGCAAAACACAGAGAAGACACACCGGGAAGATCAAAGAAGCAAATTACAAAGATGGTGGGGTTATCCAGCAGCCTGTCAGAGATCAGGTCTGAGTACCTGCAAAACACAGAGGAGACACACCGGGAAGATCAAAGAAGCAAATTCGGGTCGATTTCCTGTCAGAGGTCAGCTCCATGTACCTGCCGAACACAGTTCAATTTTCGACACTGGTTGATTTTGTTTCACCAGCCAATTGCCATCAGCCAGAGACTCGGGCTGTAGGCCATCCTTGTAACCCCCTTGTAACCCCCTTGTACCTGCCGAACACAGAGATGACACACCGGGAAAATCAAAGAAGCAAATTAGGGTCGATTTCAAAGCCTGTCAGAGGTCAGCTCTGTGTACCTGCCGAACACAGAGATGACACACCGGGAAAATCAAAGACGTGAAGCAGCCCATCTAGAGCTTGTCAGAGATGAGCTCCGTATGCAACGGAACGTTGGGGTGGAATTATCATACAGCTTGCCTAATCTCTGGCTTGTGATCCAAAAAAGAGAGTCGGTGAAAATGTAAGAGTGGATTGCAGCAATCCATTTGAGAGAGGTCATTTGAATTCAGGTCAGTGTGGATTGTAGCAAATAAATAGGTTAGGGTTGTTCAGCAGGAGCAGCAGCAGCAGCAGCACACACGCATATAAACACATACATACATACATACAAATACCACACACACACACACACACACGTACACAAACAAACAACGCCACACAGAGCCCCCCTGCAATCAGGAAAGCCTGTTTGGGACTGGTTTCAGGCTCCTGTCGAAACAGCACTGTGGATTGCAGCAGACTGTCGACAACGTTGCCAAGATCTAGAAAGGAGGGGCCTTTGTTTTAAACGCTAAGCTCCGAGCCATAATTTACTTGAATTTATATAATCTGGTATCACACAGGATGCTGTTCCACGCGGGCCGTTACTTTGCACAGTCACAAAATACATGTGATTATTTGCTACAAAATAAAGGAGGCACTTGCATCAAAGACATGTCTGTGTTGTGGTGAACGTGGGAGCGCCAGATATGTGATCGTACGAAAAATTTAAACAAGTGAACGGAAAAAGGGGCCGGTTACACGTAAATATTTTCTTACTTTTTTCTGTCAAATTTCCACTTTAAAAATGTCAGCGGTCACACGTAAAACATTTTCGGATAACAAAAATATTTTCGTTCAGGGACCAAAATTTCCCAGTGATCAAAATATATAGAACAAAATATATTTCATTTTTCCTTCACGTTTACCCTGTGAGAGGACCTTTGCTTTAGCGCCCCAAATGTCGTATGCCGTGATTCTTGTTGCTTGGCTGGCCATGATGCCACAGCTAATGCCTCAACAAAAGACAGACTTCTTTGATTGGACCATTTCGACACTTCTGCCAGCTGTCATCTTGGTCTTAGAGGGGGGTAACTCCTTGGGGCCCAACTCGGGGTTTGCCTTGCCCTGGTGCATGCCCAAGAGCATGAGAGGAATGGCAGGAAGCCAAGGGGCGCATTCCAGGCACGTCTGAGTGTGAAAGGCATCACACGTGACATGCGGAAGACTGTTCACCTCCTCTCCCCTCTTTTCCCCTCCTCAAAGGGGAGCCCATCCTATGGATTCTGAAAAGCAAGTGTTGGGTGACGGGCACGCGTTGGGCGGACACAGCCCCACTGGGAGGCTGTCCAAATCAGACAGGCCTTTTGCATGAGCAAGCCGGCCTTCAACATCTTGTTGGAAAGGTATCGTGCCTATAGCCAAGCAAAACACGATCATGCGCTGCCATTCCTGCTGCAAAGAGATTGGCTATCTTTTTGGACTGGGCTAGTTCTGGGTCCCCTCACCAGCACCTTGCCCGCACTTATGACATTGGCAAAGCTGCAGTTTGCAACATCATTCACGATGTCGTTTTCATTGTGTGCAAAGAGATTGTGCCGATTGTGAGTGGCGAGTTCTCAGGCTTGTTTTTCTTGCCATGCTGCGCGCACTGCCACTGGGAGCAACACTGACTACCTGCTGCAGGTCCTGCGCGTGTAGCTCCCCTGCTGCGTCGCAAGCGCTTGCAAAGAGCCAGCCTGGCTCTCCCCAAACTGCCTGCCCTCTACCACAGTATTCCCAGCCCTCTAAAGGACACAGGCGCCTCTGTGCATTGAGCACCACCTGCCTGCTCCTGCTTGTCCCCTCTCTGCTTGCGTTTAGACTGCCAAGGCGGGAGCCTTGGGAGGGCCTCCCTTAGAGCCCTTAAAAAAAACATCACCACCCTAATGATTACAACACAAAATTAATAACTGATTTCAAGATAGTTTTGTACGTTTCAGGACACGTGGGAACATGCGGGACCAGTTTCAACTTTTTGGAGGCAGGTTCCAAACAAAATAAACGAGTGATCGTTCTCCCTGTACTGTGTACATGTGTCAGCTTGATCTGAGCGTGGTGTATAGGGAAGAAGTAGCGATCCTTCTCCCTGTACTGTATACATGTGTCAGCTTGATCTGAGCGTGGTGTATAGGGAAGAAGTAGTGATCCCTCTCCCTGTACTTTATACATGTGTCAGCTTGATCTGAGCGTGGTGATAGGCAAGAAGTAGCGATCCTTCTCCCTGTACTGTTTACATGTGTCAGCTTGATCTGAGCGTGGTGATAGGCAAGAAGTAGCAATCCTTCTCTCTGAACTGTATACATGTGTCAGCTTGATCTGAGCGTGGTGATAGGCAAGAAGTAGCGATCCTTCTCCCTGTACTGTATACATGTGTCAGCTTGATCTGAGCGTGGTGATAGGCAAGAAGTAGTGATCCTTCTCCCTGTACTGTATACATGTGTCAGCTTGATCTGAGCGTGGTGTATAGGCAAAATCCGACACTGTAACGCCAGAGCTTTAACGAAACTCAACATCCTCGGTGTCATAGTAACAGGCATTTATCCTCGGCAGCAAAGAAGAAAACATTCACAGCTACACTGTGCCAAACAGTTCTGAAGGATTCCGTGTGTATTGGCAAGGCCACAAAACAGTTCTTACAGTTAAAAGCATAGGTATGTATGTGCGGGTAAATCACAACCAACAACCAAGAGCAAGGATGCAGGCCAAAAAATTCACAAATATAAAAAGCATGCCAAGTGGGGTAGTGCATAGTGCCGGGCCTTGATTGCTTACCTAAACTGTTTTTCAGTGTTTAGGGATGATGTGTGTTGGTGAAAACGCGCTGGTGGTGATTGGTCGCTAACCTAGACCGGTTTTTAAGCGTTTTTGGGATGACGTAGGTCTGCACAAACGCGCTGGTGGTGATTGGTCGCTTACCTTGACCGGTTTTTAAGCGTTTTTGGGATGACGTGGGTCTGCACAAACGCGCTGGTGGTGATTGGTCGCTTACCTAGACCGGTTTTTAAGCGTTTTTGGGATGACGTGGGTCTGCACAAACGCGCTGGTGGTGATGCCAGGATCTTGGACCATGTCCATGAGGGACTCAAAAGCCTGCACACATGCAAAATGTTACTGTGCGCGGTGTTTGAGTGCGCACAAAATATGTGTGTGTGTCTGTGTGTTTGTACGTGTGTGTATGTGTGTGCGTGTGTGTATGTGAGTGCGTGTATGCACATAAGTGAGGGTGCACAGCATGTGCACGTGTTTATATGTGTGTGTGTGTACGTTTGTGTGATTCTGTGTGTGTGCATGCAAGGTGTTAAGGCGTAGCGATATGGTAAGAATATCCAGGATTGCTGCTACGTATGCCTTACTGAGAGCTGCGTGATAAAAGAGTGAATGAGGAACACATGGATAAAGGCATCACACAAGCAACATGAGGAATAAGGCATCACATCAAGCAACACATGGGTAAAGGCATCACATCAAGCAACATGAGGAATAAGGCATCACATCAAGCAACATGAGGAATAAGGCATCACATCAAGCAACATGAGGAATAAGGCATCACATCAAGCAACATGAGGAATAAGGCATCACATCAAGCAACATGAGGAATAAGGCATCACA
>Ga0307968_1001875_pt1 | contig 17337 bp, 24 predicted proteins | sample OrgLakmetagen650_FD_201834 | JGI IMG/M metagenome (GOLD analysis project Ga0307968, IMG submission 201834) | Saline water microbial communities from Organic Lake, Antarctica - #650 | ecosystem: Environmental > Aquatic > Non-marine Saline and Alkaline > Saline | place: Antarctica: Organic Lake... | reverse complement strand
CATAAGCGCGCTTCTGGGACTCATAAGCGCGCTTCTGAGACTCATAAACGCGCTTCTGGGGATTGAATGCGCAGACAGGTACAAACTGCCTCCTGCTTTGTTTTGGAGGCTGCAAGCACATTCTTGATAACGCGGGGCTTTTTGACAGTGAGTGCCAGCCTGAAGGTAGCTGTCGTCTTCGTAATATCTTAGACCTGAAAGCTGCCATCAAACTTCTGCCCACTTTCCTTGCTGCAACACTGACTATAGGGCCGAGATTCTGGAACGAGCACGCACTCAAGCAGCTCTGCAGAGTGTGGTCAAGGCAGCCAGCGAAGCCAGTCGGCGCAGCCCAGCCTAGGCAAAGGCTACCAAGTGTTTGTGCAACATGGTATTGTGTTCTGATTCAAGGCCAGGAAATATTAAACTTCGATCGTCACCTAGCATCTGCATTTCATCCAATGCACTTGGCTCACCGCTACAAGCTCATACCAGCGTCTGTATCAGGCAGTGTGCAGTCTGCGTTTTTCCTTCTATGTTGCCTGGTCACATATTTCTTTTTTTCTCCTCTTAAGCTTTGAGGATCTCCGTGTCCTTTTCAGTCTTTAACACTGTTCCACCGAGGTGACCAGTCAAAGCCTCTCGAGCACTGAAAGCCACATAGGTCTGTTTAATCCAGCTTAGAGTGTTGCTGTAGACAGAAAAATTTGCACTTTGTGCTGCATTATGCCAAAGAAATTGACTACTACCCCAACTGACTGGGGATAAGGTAGTACACAAGGTTTACAAAAAAGGCTTCAGTCAAGAAGTGTGACTGCTAGCCTGCTCATACAAAGCGATTATTTCATGGAGGAAAAAATAATGCTTGTTATTCATCTGGCTTACGAAAGTAGACACACCGTGGGCTCCTGTCGGGGAAATAGAGGGTTTACAAAGGGGGTAACCGGCAGCCACATATGTTGGGCTGATAGGTATTGCTGGATCTGCCAGCATAAAGTAAACGTAAGGTTGTAAAAAAAGAACTGGTCTCAGCCAGTGCCATACTGTTCTCCAAGGAAAGTGATAAGTACGAGGACATCGTGGGCTCTTGTTGGGGGAAACAAACATGCATATTTCCTGCGCAGAGGAATTACGTGGGAATTGGCGCAATGGAAAAGTAGATACTGCTCATCTTGGACATCAATAGTATCACACAGGCTACAGGTGTGGGAGTTCATTCTATTCCATGCCGCTGTCTCTGAACGTAGGGTGTGAACACAAAGCCTGAAACGAACTGTACTGCGAATGACATCACGAGGCTAGGTTGAAAAACATGTATTTGGTCCCAAGTAAAAAGGATGGAAGGCGAATGAGTGACCAGAGCCCTTCTTGTAGGAAGAGCGCACCACTGATGATAAGTGGAGCGCCGCTGGCGTTTGCTGTTGTATTCTCTCGGATGAGTTTCAAAACAACTTATTCTTGAAGGTGTCCAGTACTCCAAGTGTCTCTCCCTAAGGTCGACGACAAAACGGCTGAGATCAATGGGTTCACAGTTTTGCAGCTCCGGTTTGAAGATATACGATCGTGTCAGACCATCCGTGGCAGAAAGAGTATGGGCTGACCAGCATTGGATCGTGTACTGAGCTGTATGTCAGCATGTAAGACCTTCTTCATTGTGTAGCTGATGGATTAAGTCAAAGAATTTTACAGCCGAATTGCCGCGCGAAACCAATCGAACCGTAGGGATTCCAATCCACACTCGCGCATGACACACACCATGGTGTCTCTGATCCCCAACAACCTTTTCAACACTGCCAACAGCCATTTCTGTAGGGGACTGTCTATATCTTTGCCTTGTTGTAAGTAAGGAGTGGCCCAAAACTGGCTCGCGTACATTCCAGCAGGAATTGCATAAGTCTTTGAGAAGCCATTATGTTTCTGAACAAACTCTGACTTTGACTCTGAACGTGCCTGCCGTGAATGGGTGAAGTGCTGCATCAGCCGCGGTATTAAGATTTGATCTGCTTGTCGCACACCGTGCCCAAAACCGTTGCTCACACTATTTTCACAGGAGAAATCACACGATTCGTCCATGCCACTGATTTAGCATGACAAAGTGGCTAGAAATAAAGCCCTAACACGCTCAAGCAAACAAAGTGACTTTCACAGTGCAAGCTGTGCCAAGTTAGAAACAAACATCAATTGCTTTCGCTTGCCTCCACCAAGAGCTTTACTTCTTCTGCCTAGCTACTGCAAAGAGTCTGCTTGTCTTTTTTGCAAAAGGAGAAAAGTCAGTGATGGTAGGGAAGAAAGAAGTCCTTAATCCGCAACTTCTTGCTCCTGCAGGACAAGTTTGAGCATGGCTCGCTTGCCCACCTATGTTAATCAGACATATTAAAGTCCTGATTTGATGCCGCTCAAAGTCAATGTGCATGGCTTCTATTCCTACTGTCTGCTACTTACAAGCCATACCCTACCCTACCCTACTTTATCTATGCCGAATTCACGCCTAATTACTGAACACGTGTACCGGAAAATGTAAACAACATGATCACTGGCAGCCAAAAACTGTGCACTTCAGCAAAATTATGGATGTCACGAGATACGAGTGGGCAGCCTTTAATCCCAACGGGGGATTTCCCCACCCTCAACCTGCAGTGCGCTGTCGTGGCTTCCCTCCTGAGATGGTGCTGCTGGTGTACGCAGGTGCATTTGAGACATCGCAGCCGAAAGAGCTGCTTCATCGAATGAGGTGGGCACAGACATACCGCCACCTGACAGGCAGGAGCATTGGAATTGTTCATGCAATCTCACTTAGATTGTATGTGTGCATCAATTGATACCAGTTTGTAAAAATAAGACAGAACTTTTGTCAAGGGCATTTGGTGGTCCTTGAGATGCAAATCAAATTGACTGCTGCACATAACAGGATTCTGCTACATTGATTTGAGATGGATACCAGGAGGGTAAAGACAAATTTCTGAAGGACGCCACGCGTAAATTCTGGGGCGGAGCCCCCTGACCCCTCCCCCCCCCAGGGGCCCAACCACTGGCCCTACCCAGACAAAAGTGGTAGCAGTCTGCTCCTTATCAAATTCCGCATCCATCTGCATGCAGTTGAAGACCTGAAAATAAAATCTTGCCACACAGTGTGGCAAAAACAAGTTTGAAGCGGTCGCTCAGAAGTTGGCAGTTCAGTTCTGCCCCCAAGTTCCCATAGCAGTAACACTAACTAGGGGAGCTGCAACTTCTTGCTGCCCTCTTGATGACAGCGGGCTCGGGCTGAGGCTGCAGCGGGTGCTTGGCGGAGTAGTGTTCCGCCATGCCAAACGACCACACCACCCGCTTGCACTCAGGGCACTCCACAACGTGATTGTTGCAGACTGCCCTGTTCTTCTTGCACGTCCCAGAGGAGAACTTGATGTAGGCAGGGCAGCCATCAGGCTGGCCTGCCTGCTTATTTATTTGTGTTGAGGACTGGGGTGCATGAGGTGCCGCTGCAGCACCCGCATACATCACCGCCCACATGCCATTTGGAACACTACAACTTTGACTGGCCAAAGTGACCCCCCATCTCAACCAATTTCTTCTAAGAGAATGCCAATTGATAGCTCTTGAGCTGAGAATCCCGAACATACATTTGAAGAAAAGGTCTGGAGGGGGGGTCCCCAAAACTCTGACCCCCCTGACCCCAATTGGACCCATACATATACCGTTGGATAGCTCTTGACGCCATGCTTCTGAATATCTGGTCCTTATTTAATTTGAGACGTGGCGTTCAACAGTTAGGAGGACTGCATCCTCCTGCTGACACTTACAATAATTTAGATGGGTTGCATATGTACTTTCTAGACTTTGGACATTGCTATTCTTTACCCCAGGAACCTTGTTACAGCCTACCTGAAGAAGCAGCGCCCAAAACATTGGCCGCAGCCCTGTTCATTCCCCCCGCGCTGCTCCCCCCTGTTGTCGTGTCGTAATCACCAGTTGCTGCAAAGCATGCGTGAGGATGATATTTATCTTAATGTAACAAAAATGAAATAAGGAAAGAAAACCGCCTGCGGAATAACAAATACATACTTTTTAGTGTCTACATATTAAGCTGGAATTGTCTCGCAGATGCGCTAACTTATGGAACACTTCTAGTAGAATATTCTGGGCATTGAAATAGCACATTGCAATCACACAAAGAGGAGCTACAGATGACAAACAAGCCACTCTTATATCAAACCCCGTCACATATTCAGATAGAAGCTAACACGTAGCTCACCAGACTCCCTCTGTGCTGCAGCCGCTTGTACGATATGAGGAGGGAGTTCAGAGCCAGTGTTGCCGTTGTTGGCAGCAATGAACGTCAGCATTTCAGCCCTGTGTGAAGAGTAAACCAAGTAATTAAAATCCTGCAAACATGTGCACAAGCGTTAAGAAAAGTGCAGCCAGAATAACAACAAAAATTCATATGCTTTTAGCAAGACAGCTGCTTTTAGCAAGACAGCGTACAATTAAAACACAGCAGGTATGACCATAATACAAACAATAAAACCACTGGCCTGCTTTACCGCCTTTATATCCTGTTAAAGGGCTCAGTCTCTTTAGCATTTGGGCTCAATACTACAGCACAACTCGGCAGCTGCGATTCATTCCTTTGATTATATTATTATTCCATAAGCAGGAAAGCTACTCAAGCATCTCTGAATTTCAGCAAACTTACCAGTTGGGATCATGGGCGAGTACGGCTGGATTGCCAATAATAATGAGCATGGCCTTGGCACGTGTCATGGCGACATTGAATCGCTTGGGGTTGGACAGGAAGCCGAGCCTGTGGAGGGAAAGCAGAATAAAGAAAGAGGGATTGAAATCCTGTACTAAAACACACAAAATTCTTTGTGAAGCAGGGACTATGCGGCCGACTGAAATGCGGTTAAACTGTTGACAACTAGCAGCTTTTCTTATATCATTTCCAACTCATACCATGGTTGTGTAAGCATATGTATACAGTGCAAAGGATAGTTTTCATCAAGGCTAGTATTGAGATAATGGAAGGCAAAATGCGTTAAAGAGGAAGTGAGCACCCAGCATATTTAAACTGTGGCAACTATCTGGCGTACACTTTACACTATATTAGGCACGTGGACGAGGAAGGCATGAGTGGCATACCCTTGCACCTCCCCACTCACGCTCGCCCTCAAACGTACCACGGCTAAACTAGCCATAGACGTGCTCATCAAAAGCCATAGACCAGCAAGAAATCTGCATAACTTGATCATCGATACAAACTTGTGTTGCTGTTGGTGCCCAACGGACCTCAAATATGAGATCATTTGTGATTGTTGTTCTCCTAGCCTAGCTAAAACAAACCCTAGAAACCCAGAGACATAAAGTCTTTAAAAAAACTACCCTCATTTCTCATTTCTAGTATTTAGCTCTCTGTCAACAGTACATCTAAAACAATAACAGTACATAACAATAACAGTACATCTAAAGCATCAAAGCACATCTAATACATAACAATTCTAGTACATCTAAAGCATTAACAGTACATCTAAAGCAATAAAGATCACCTGAATCGGTTGTCGGTTTCCAGGTGCTCCTCCGAGCTTCGGACAGTGGAAACAATGATGATGCGCTTCTCCTGCCCTTGGAATTCCTCTGTGCTTCCAACCTGAATACACAATTAAAAGTACACGGATGGTCACACTCCTGTACGTGCTTTCCTTTCCTATTTTTTGAAGATTGATCAAGTAGTTTTCAAGGCAAAGAACAAAAAACAGCACAATCAGCATCCCGGAAAGGTAAGCAGGCCATACACACCTTCAGCTGTTTCGAGTACTTGTGGTGGAGCACCGAACGAAGCTTGTGCACCTGATTACAAGGAGATGTGACAATTCATAAAACCAAATGTTAATCAGACTTGCAAAAAGTTTTCTTTCTAGATTACTCATGCCAGCAGGTCACTTATATGATATAATTAGACCTGTAGGCCAAAGCCATGACAAAGGTAATACTGCACATGAGAAAACAAAACAGTCAAGTATTGTAGCAATTTTTTACGGTATAACAGTACAAAGAGTATGAGATCATGCTCTTTAACAGGCCTCAACATAGCACTCTTAACCATAACCCTTTCTTACCTGCTTCCGAAATGGAGAGATGATGCCGATTTCCATGGGTTTGGGCCGATTGCTCTTCATGTCCAGCAGGTCACTGACGTACTGCAGAGTTAATGCGTCAAGTCACAGACAATTGAAGTTCCAAAGTGCCAAACGGAATGTGTTTGAGATCTGCTACTGCCTTACTGAAACATCTGTGCCGATTCTGTTTCAGTAATCGACGCACCTTCACAACCAGCTTCACCTCCATCTCATTGAACCTGGCCATGGAGCACAGAGGTACATAAGCATGAGAGAAAGGCAGTGTGGATAAAAGGCTTGCGTTTCAGATCAGGATTAAAGCAACAGTGCAAGTGAAAAGAGCCACGTGATGAACCCATAGGATGCAAAGCAGTACATAACAGGCACTGATGCACATACCAGGAGGGGCTGTTTCCTTCACGGGCATCTTTGCCGACAATAGAGTGAAATATTATGGGGAACCTGCACAGAAGAAGTTGGATACACTTATACACGATATGAGGTATTGGGAGATTTGCTTACAAGTTTGAATTTGTTATGCGTTTTTAATAATCGTTAACTTCTTTCTACTTCAATAAGGAGAGATAATCATACGTGAAGTGAGCAGAGCTTTCTTTGACTAAATTCAGATTAAACTCACTTTGCAGACAAAAAAGCGTTTTTGAACTGGCACCTACTTTGAATTTGGCAAGCCCTTGAATCCCAGCAGGGAGTGTGTAATATCCCAGCTTGCACATGCCTCCAGCTCATTCTGTGTGCAAACAATTTGTATGGGGTTGTCAAAAAACTGCAGCACAAGGTACCAAAACAGGAGGCAGCTCTTCTTTTGGGTAGCACAGATGATCAGCAGCTGAGAAAATTGGTTGAAATATTTTGACTTCGATCCAAACATCAAGACCACTCTTCTAGCACAGTACGGTTCTGCCAGTCCTGGTTTACTTTCAAAATTCAAAAAAGGCCCACACCTTGTAAAAAAGCTTGTTGGGGAGCTCCAGGATCTTTGGGTGGGAGCGGTAGTTCTTGCGCAGCTTTGTGATGTAGCGCCTGTCATACTGGCGATTCACCTCCTGTGTCAATGATGTAAATGCTTGTGCCTCTGTAGCTACACTTTTGTCAAGTCTGCAGACGCAATCACCTTTCCTGAGGCACCAGCAGGTGAACTACCGAATCTCAAGCTGTAACTTAAATATAGCATACCCTGCAAAGGGAGCTTTTGAGGAAGGCAGCCTTACGTTGCATGTATAGGGCTCCACGTGAATGAGGCGCTCCATGGCAGACACGTCTAGGCCATGCTTTTTGGCCAGCTTTGACAGCACCACGGGGCCGAGCTGGCAAGGATCACCCGCCATTATGAAGCGTGCACTGCAGCCAATTAGGGAGACAGGGGGGACCGTCAAATATTTTACGGCCAAAATGTAAGGCTGAGATGGATGAGGTGAGAAAGAGTGATAACCAAGTTCAGCTCACCTGCCAGACATCCTTGCACATAAGACATCATGCAGAGAGATGATGGGATGTCATAGTCCCATTATTGCCGATCTCTGATACATGCATCGAACAAAATTTCAAACGGAGTCCTCACTCTCACAAATCACACACCTGTTGTCTGCGGCAAGCAACCCCGTGATGACAGATAGCGCAAGTGGCTCCTCAGCATGGCCTGCCTCGTCTAAGAAGATGTGTGTAAAGTGGCCTTGAGGCACGCCCAGTGCATACAGCTGCAGGCATGCACGTACACAGTTAACATCAAAGGGATGTGTGCATTATTTGAACAATCAATTGTTTACAACTTGGTGCGTGCGTGCGTGCGTGCGTGCATAGCCTTCGGAGGAGATGAAAAAACATCAAGCTGCTTGAAATTGTTGCCAAACATGACAAACACTCTGTATGGCCATAAATGCTCAATCCAGGTGCTCCAAATAGTTTAGCATGGCGCATGTTACACTTTATCAGAAGCAGCCCCGAAGGTGGCTAAATGTGTAAAGACAACAGGACAAGCATGGCACCTGCGCAGCCACGAGGCACGGCACCACGACACTCCAATCTAATTGTGTAAGGACAGCCGGACATGCATGACCCCTAGGCAGCCATGGGAGGCACGTCACCACGACACCCCAATCTAATTGTGTAAGGACAGCAAAACGTGCATTGCACCTTAGCAGCCCTTGTGAATTGATCAGATGAAGTTGAGAAGTAGGATGTACGTCGCACCTCAGCAGCCCTTGTGAATTGATCAGATGAAGTTGAGAATAATATGTGCGTTGCACCTTAGCAGCCCTTGTGAATTGGTCAGATGAAGTTGAGAGACAGGATGTGCGTCGCACCTTTGCAGCCATGAGGCACGTCACCACGACAACCCGTTTCTTCATGATCTCGAGTTTGGCCGGCATGGTAAATGCGCCCACTGCAAAGGAGCAGGTGCACACAAGTTAGGCTAATGTAGGCTTGCAGGCTGGATGTGCAGCAACTTCAAGCTGGCAATCTCCATTCTCCAATAAACCTAGTCCCGATGCCAGAAGCTAGCAATATCAAGAGATCAGCTTCATACCAATAGATAAGCTTCTTCCAGCAGACAGCTCAATGTTTGTCTTGATAGTACCATAATACAGCAGCCTCATATGGCCAAGACAAAAATTAACCTGCTGAGACCCAACCCGCACATACAAATTTATGCATTTGCTAAGAGGGAACAGCATACAAGTGCTTCCTCCCATAAATTCATGACTGTACTGGAGCACACTTTGCTTTTGTGTTTCAAAAGTAACCGAATCAGGACACAATGAGTTCAGCTGCCATTACCACCAAACTGCTCCTCGAGTAGAAAGGAACAGTACAAAAACTAGGTGTGTAGCAAAAACTACACCTCACAGTAATACAGGGGAAACAGACAAATTTGGCTCTCCTCGTGTATTATACCCTACCCCACAAAACTCCACACCAACGCACAGCCAACGTTCCACAATTTCCAGTAGCACGTCCACTCACCCTCTTCATCAAAGTTGCAGCACCTTTCGTGCACCAACAAAGCATCCACATCCGCCAGGCTTCGACTGTATGCACTGATGCGAGCCATATACCTTGCAGCAGGTCCCCACTTGCCAAGCATCCTGGTCGCAAGAAGGTCTGTGACACGAAGAATGGTAGGGATAGGAGGCGATTGGTGCAGGCATATGGAGGTGGAAAGAAGGATGGTGCAAGCAAGCATTAGAAGAGGCTGCGCTAAAACCACCAGCAGTGGAGAATAGGCCATAGTTAAGAACAGGCCTAATGACGCTGCTAGCTGAGACCCCCCCCCACAAGAAGACAAGAAATGTCATCTTTTCTGATGGTTTGCTCCGACTGTTGCAAGCACTAATTTGAGCACTTTCCATCGCACATGCTGAATTGGTAAAGCGTCAACGTTTTATGTTTCGACACAGGCTTCTGTTTAACCAACACATAGGCAACATCCCACGGGGGCTCAAAGCTGCAGGGGCAAGCATAAGGATGCGTCATAGCAATAGGAGAGGCTCTGTGCGTCTCATCACGGCAACAAGAGGCAGCACACACACACTCACATGCACACACACACGCACACACACTTAGACATACACACATACACAAAACGCACAAATTAAGCACTTGATTTACGAAGGACTTAGCTAGTGAAGGCACGAGTTAAAGGTCAGAATGCAAGAGCGTGCCGGTCCATTCCAGGACACACACGTCCCTACAAGTTGAACCAGCCTTGCCTTTGCACTCTTCCTTTTCAGCTCAACTTCTATTACATCAGCTGTTCTATCTTAGCTTCATTCGGGCAGCAAAAACTGCGTGTGTTTGCAAACAAAGTTGGAAAGCTGACGAGACACTTGCCGCCCGAAGAAAATCTTACGCACCTGCAGCCCAATTTGAGGGGGCTGTGACAAGGATGCGAGTGAAGGGGTTTCGTTTCAGTACCTGCGTGTGGCCGTGTAGAATGAGTGTTATAAGATCTTGAAAAGCACAATTTGCTTTTGTGTGCAAGCATCATTTCACGTAAGGTGCAAGGTGAATTAAGAAATGAAGCAAAGGCCTCATGTTTGCATGTATTAGTAGAAACAAGTGACAAAGGCACGTCACATTCATTACAGGGACCACGTTTGTGCAAATCCTTGCTTAAACAAGGCTTGTGAACTAGCCACCCACGCCTGAAACATGGCATGTCAAAAACAGTCCATGCTTTCGCAGAAGCACACAACTTGGAACACCCACCTGGATGGCAGCCTCACACAGTGTGTTTGTCTTGCCGGTTCCGGGTGGCCCAAAGATGAGGTAGGGCATGGGGGCATGTTCAGACCGAAGGACGGCACGCACAGCGCTCTTCTGCTCTTCGTTCAGAGGGTTGAGGGCAGGGGACCAGAAAGGCTGCACACACCCAAGACATTGCGTGTGTCGTTGAAAGCTTGAAGATAGCGTGCAGAATAAGGATGGATTTACACAAGCTGCCCATCTCTGTGTTTTAAGTCCCAGGATTCTGCTTCGTTTTGGGCCAAACTTCCAACCCAGAACATGCATCCCTGAAAAGCAGGCTTGATTTTGCTCTGCCCGATTGCAGCCCAGCATACCTCTTCGTTGTTGGTCAGGAGTGACAGGTGTGAAGACTGCGTGCCTCTAAATGACATTCCCGACAGCTGCTCCTGCTCATGAAAAAACAGAAAATGCACAGGAGAGTCACTCAGTCATGCACAGGAGTCAAGATAGGATGTCACTCAGTCATGCACAGGAGTCACAGGAGAGTCCCTCGGTCATGCACAGGAGTCACAGCATGTCACTCAGCCATGCACAGGATTCAAGACAGCATGTCACTCAGTCAAGCACAGGAGTCACAGCATGTCACTCAGTCATGCACAGGAGTCACAGGAGAGTCACTCAGTCATGCACAGGAGTCAAGACAGCATGTCACTCAGCCATGCACAGGATTCAAGACAGGATGTCACTCAGTCATGCACAGGAGTCACAGGAGAGTCACTCAGTCATGCATAGGAGTCACAGGATGTCACTCAGCCATGCACAGGAATCAAGACAGCATGTCACTCAGCCATGCACAGGAGTCACGACAAAACAGAAAATGCACAGGAGAGTCAATCAGTCATGTACAAGTTTGACAAAGCCCGCCCTAAAGACACTGAACACTCCTCCGTGTGCAGCATCCATAATGTGTGTGCGCCAAGCAAACAGGATACACATGCACCCCATAGACCGAAGCCCACCCAGGTAGATGCTTGAAATGCAGGCACGCTACCCAATGCCAATGTTTTTCTGTTTGCATCGTGAGATGCAGTAGACGGGGGATTTATCACCAAGGAAACAGAAAAGATGGGAAACAACAGAGAAACACAAAGTAAGAGCAACAAAGCAGCATGTCACTTTTGTTGCACTAAACGAACTGGCGTCCATGTGTTTTACACTTAAATCGGCAGTGGTACACTAAACTCGGCAGTGTTACACACACAAGGCACTCACACACAAACTAAATTCTGCACTAGCGCTCCTTGCACCATGCGGCACGATCACCACTGCCAACTGTATGACACACAGCTCGTGAAAAAATATCATGAATAAATCAAGGAGGGGGACTGCACAGGCAGGAAGGGGGCTGCACAGGCAGCGACGACGATAAATCAGCCTAAGCACTCGAGCTCCCAGCTAAACGCACCCTGACAAAGTTCATCGCCTCCAAGGGCGACGAGCCTGCAGGGGGAAGCATGCGGGCAGCGCTGCCCAGAAGAGTGCACGGATGCAACACGTCCGGCAGAGCTGCTCTGGCTATGGCGCTCTGTGGGGGCGAACAGCGCGCAGTAGTGTAAACATGGACAGTAGTGTAAACATGGACAGTAGTGTAAACATAAAATTCCTTTGCAGTGTATAGGCCTTTGCAGTGTACGGTATGGTGCAAAAGGCTGGAAACTGTTTTTTTCTGCACCATTTGCCCCTCTCGCTGCTTGCCCTCTTCCACTGCTGCCTCTAGCTTCTCCACTTGCTGCTGTGCCTCATGACCAATCACAGCAGCAGCAGACTCAGCACTGCAAGGGCTCATTTATGATCTTATCTCCATAATACAACTGTTGTGTATGTGGCATGCACTGCAACCAATTTCCTGGGCATGGGAACAAGTAAGGCCGGCTAGGACCATGCATACAAGTTTGTCCGTGTACGTACGGTATCAATCTAAGGGAAAGCTTTGTATATTGAGTCAGACACGGTGTTTTTACGCATATGCTCTTGGCCCACTTTATAAATAGTACGTGTTTTTCAACGATGTACAGGCTGAAATGCTCATGGCGGCTGACACTGCATCTCAAAAGTAGGACTGCACACTCGTTCGCAGTGGCAGCAAACTCCGTCTGCACAGACCAACATGACAGCAACACATGCCAGTCACCTGCAAGAACACAAACGTGCTCCGCTTGATGGAGAAGCGAACTGAATATCTTGAGGCCCCAAACAGCTGGCAACGGTGGAAGCTGGGGTGGAACCGCAATTGCACCTGTGAGGGGGCAACACGTAACACACTCGGTGCCAGGGAACATGCTCTAGAATGTATCCATGCCTCTTCAAACATGCGAGACGCAAAGGCTGCCAAGTGCACAATTCCATGGCAGCACCCATCTAATAGGCGACATCCGCTGGTGTAGTATGTATGTATGATAACAAAGCCTTGGTGCACCCACCTCGTCACGCTCAACCCTGTGCACGTAGCCCTGCCACTCCTTCCCACCGCCAGGGGGCGTCACATACCTTCACGAGGTTTTAACAGCATCACATCACAAGGATTAAAACGTGCAATATCAAGCAGAGTTGAGTGGAACAGCGATCAGACAAAAGCAGAATCCTGTGTACTCACAGAGCATCTCCCTTCATCACGCTCGGCCGGTTCTCAGCGAGTCCTGGCACCTGGAACAGTCACAAAGGCTGCAGTGTTACGTCGAGCCACCACTCGTGTATTCGCTGTTAAAGGTGTGGCGTGCCTGAAAATGGCGGCTTGACGCAATTGAGCCTGGGAAGAAGCAAAGTACATACGCAGGGAGAGCTTCCTTGCCAGGGCACAACTTAAGAACCACAGCTTCTTCAAGCAAACATGGTCCTTTCTTTTTTACCTCACAAGAAAGTGAGCATGAAGGGTTTGCTTGGCAAATGACCTTGTAAACATGCAGAAGAGGACCCTTTTTAGGATAGTGCAGTGACCACACCTGCATTCCAGGCTGTGTGCAAAAAAAAGGAAACATGGCATGGAGTAGTATCAACTTCCGTTTTGCGTCTCCTCAATCTCAGGCACATATCCTACATGCACCTTATTACACATATAAAATACAACGCACGTACCCAACTTCCACACCACAGCCTTCCCACCCACACACCCACCAACTCCACATACGTCCAACTGCTTCATCACTAGATTCAAACTAGGCTCAGGGCGTTGTACAGACCTTGAGCCCAACCAGACCTTGAGCCCAACCAGACCTTGAAGCCCAACCAGACCTTGAAGCCCAACCAGACCTTGAGCCCAACCAGACCTTGTACAGACCTTGAAGCCCAAGCAGGCGTAGTTTTCTTTCTTATCTTTTCTTGGTTTGTTTTGAGGTTTACCTCGTTCTCATAAGTTGAGCAGCCATTCCAGGTTGAATGCCTTTGTAATCCAAAGTAAACTAAACTTATCACTACCAGCGGAGTCTTTTTTTTCCTTTCTGTTTTCCTCGTTCTCATAGGTTGAGCAGCCATTCCAGGTTGAATGCCTTTGTAATCCAAACTAAACTAAACTTATCACTACCAGCGGAGTCTTTTCTTTTCTTTCCTTTTTCCTCGTTCTCATAGGTTGGGCAGCCATTCCAGGCTGAATGCCCTTGTAATCCAAACTACTAGTAAATTGTACGGACCTTGAGCCCAAGCAGGCCGCCATGCTTTTGGACCATTTCCGCTTTCTCCATGTCATACTGACGGATGTCCACTTCGTGCTGCAGCTCCTCAATCCACAAGAGAAGTTGCATCTGCACATGGCACACGTGTGACGTGAGCAGTCCACATTCTCTTTCTGGGTCTATGAGGGATGACCAGCAACCAGTACGCGACGGGGGCACCTAATGCATCACACACCACACACCTTGTACGAGTAGCTCGCAGGGTCTGTGAAATGGCACTTTGACAACAAGGCTTCCAATACCTCGAGCCTGCACAAATACACCAACAACGAATGAAGAAAATACAGTGAATGAAGACACCTGCAATGAAGACGCCTTGGAGCTGGTGTGCATCCGATTGTTTGACGTAAGTTGCTTCCAGACACCAATTTGGGCGCGATTAGCAGCAAGGCTTCCATAACCTCAGAAGATGCTATACAATGAAAACATGTCAACCCTGCACTGCTTCATACACCAAGCATGTATTGTGTAACAAGTTGGATTTCAGTCTTGTGCTCCCTCGTTAATTATCATAACAGCCATACATCAATACTCCCTTGAACGCCCCTTACACAAAAATGCTTATCAGCTGTATAAGGAAAAAGGCTCCCGAAGAAAGTTCGCCTACCTTCCGGCCTGCAGGTCCTGTTCGAGCCAGGGCTCTGGGCTGTGCTGCTGCGGAGGGTTCTCCCATCTGGGTGTGGATTGAAACACGAAGGCATTTCTTGTGTCAAATGCTGCTGTGAGAAGATAAGACATATGCTGCTATGAGAAGATGAAACACATGCTGCTATGAGAAGATAAGACATATGCTGCTATGTGAAGATGAAACACAAGCTGCTATGAGAAGATGAGACACATGCTGCTATGAGAAAATCAAACACATGATGCTATGAGAAGATGAAACACATGCTGCTGCAATAAGATGAAGATGTTCTTTCAGAGCAGAAAGAAATGTTTCATGGTTTGCATACGTGCTACGTGTCAGTGTTTCTACAACATGTGAGTAATACCTCCGTTTGGAGCTACGAGGCTGCCAGGAATAACATTTACCGGTAATCAGTCTTGTTTGCGTGAAAAAGCTGAGACACATATCTAAGGTTGGCCAGAACCATATATATACGGTGTATATTCGGTATTTTGGCAGGAAAATCACCAAACATACAGTCATATACGGTGTATATATACGGTTCAGGCCAACCCTACACATATCATAAGGGTATCGCAATCATGATGATGTGGAGTCAGCATGAAGAGAGATTGATGGTACTCCGGCGTAGGGTGGCTGTAACCAGGATAACTTACTATTTTGTCTGCCACCTTGCTGGAGAGTAACCAGCAGTGTACAGTAGAATACACAGCAGTCTGTACAGCACTACATGCAGCAGTGCGTGCAGCAGTACGTGTAGCTGCATGTACAGCAGTACATGCAGCAGTGCTTGGACCAGTGTGCAAGTGTAGCAGTGTGTGCAGCAGTGTGCAAGTGTAGGAGTGCATGTAACAGCGTGTGGGCAATTGTAAGCAAGTGTAGCAGTGCATGTACCAGGCAAGTGTAGCAAGTGTAGCATGTAACAAGCAAGTGTAGCAAGTGTAGCATGTAACAAGCAAGTGTAGCAAGTGTAGCATGTAACCATCAAGTGTAGCAAGTGTAGCATGTAACCATCAAGTGTAGCAAGTGTAGCATGTAACAAGCAAGTGTAGCAAGTGTAGCATGTAACAAGCAAGTGTAGCAAGTGTAGCATGTAACAAGCAAGTGTAGCAAGTGTAGCATGTAACCATCAAGTGTAACAAGTGTAGCATGTAACCAGCAAGTGTAGCAAGTGTAGCATGTAACAAGCAAGTGTAGCAGTGCATGTAACAGTGTGTGAGCAAGTGTAGCGTGTAACAAGCAAGTGTAGCAGTGCATGTAACAAGCAAGTGTAGCAAGTGTATGTAACAGCGTGTGGGCAATTGTAAGCAAGTGCAGCAGTGCATGTAACAAGCAAATGTAGCAAGTGTAGCATGTAACAAACAAGTGTAGCAAGTGTAGCATGTAACAAGCAAGTGTAGCAGTGCATGTAACCGCGTGTGAGCAATTTCCCACAGAGCAATCCAGGGAATACTCACACTGAAGTCAGTCGCTTGGGCCGCTCACCCGGCACGGCCTGATCGTTGCGTGCTCTGTCCACGTTGAGTTTTGGCTTTGGCACGTACGGTGCCGTGGGAGCAATAGACGGCAAGCCTGAAAGGCAGCATTGCAAAGGGTGGAATGAGCAGGATACCCCTGGATGCTGGCAGGGTAGTACGGACACTGGTGGCGTTGCGAGTGAATAGACGGCAAGCCTGAAAGGCAGCATTGCAAAGGGTGGAAAGAGCAGGATACCCCTGGATGCTGGCAGGGTAGTGACGGACACTGGTGACGTTGCGAGTGAATGGCGTGGTGCACTTGGGAGCTGCCCATGGGACAGCTGGGGTTGACCAACACGTAATATGCACTAGTATGATTCTACGCTAAACGTAATATGCACTAGTATGAATGCTATGCTAAACGTAATATGCACTAGTATGATTCCTATGCTACACGTCATACGCACTAGTATGATTCCTAAGCTAAACGTAATATGCACTAGTATGATTCTCATGATTCCCACGAATCCCTTGCTTCTTGCATAGTTCTGGCCATTCCTACGTACGGCTGTTTGGAAAATGTAGCAATGTACACATAGCAAAACCCAAAAGCACACAAGAAGCAACATAGGACGGGGAGCTAACAAGCAACCAGTGAGAGAATCAGGGATTGGGGCGTCCTTAAATCCACACAGGCACCTCTGCTACAAACGTACACAAAAGATCCCAACTAGAGCGCACAGCTGTTTGTCTAACGTTTGCTCACCTGATCCAGCAATGCCTATCAGCCCAACATACGTGGCTTTGTAATCCAAACTAAACTAAAATAAACTATCAGCCCAACATATGTGGCTGCCGGTTACCCCCCTTTGTAAACCCTTTGTCTGTAAACCCTTTGCTCACCTGCACCTGCACGTCGGTGCACAGTTGTTACATCTGGCTGCACACGGCACCCACCCACCCACTCAGCCATTCCTTTCTTTTCTGCACCTGCACGTCGGTGCACAGTTGTTACATCTGGCTGCACACAGCACCCACCCAGCCATTCCTTTCTTTTCTGCACCAGCACGCCGGTGCACAGTTATTACATCTGGCTGCACACAGCACCCACCCACACACCCACCCAGCCATTCCTTTCTTTTCTGCACCAGCACGCCGGTGCACAGTTGTTACATCTGGCTGCACACAGCACCCACCCACCCACCCACCCAGCCATTCCTTTCTTTTCT
>Ga0307968_1001872_pt1 | contig 17355 bp, 23 predicted proteins | sample OrgLakmetagen650_FD_201834 | JGI IMG/M metagenome (GOLD analysis project Ga0307968, IMG submission 201834) | Saline water microbial communities from Organic Lake, Antarctica - #650 | ecosystem: Environmental > Aquatic > Non-marine Saline and Alkaline > Saline | place: Antarctica: Organic Lake... | reverse complement strand
ACACACACACACTTATACACACACACACACAAACACACGCACACACACACTCTTACACACACACACACACACACACACACACACACACACACTCTTACACACACACACACACACACACACACACACACACACACACAGACACACACACACTTATACACACACACAAACACACACACACACAACACAAAAACATGCACACACACACAGCTCCTATGCTCTATGACTACTTTGTGGAGCGGACATTGTGGGGATGGCCTAGTCTCACTTGCGAATGGCTTCCCCTCCACGGGAGATCTGTGCCAGGTTACCGGCAGCTGCTTGTGGGCACACAGACGAACGGCCAGGAGCTGAATATGCTTAAGGTTGATGCAGGCTAAGATGAATGGCTGTCGGTTAAAAGGCGGACCACTGAGTGGTGCAAGCTCTTGCTTTTCCGAGCACTGCCTGCAAGGTTTCTTTTCTTTTATCCTTTTAGAGTTGGCCACACTGAGGCCAGCTCTGCCTCCGTGCACATTTCACAAAGGCTTTACAAGAGGATTTCATAGTACGGCCAGATTGTGCATAGCCACAGCATGTGCGGCGTACATGAAAGTCTTTCCTTGTGGTGGAGACCATACATGCAGTGGCTATGTGTTATGGCCAACCCTTACAACTAACAACCAAAAGGGGAGGTGGCTTCTTCCTTTGCTTTGCAGGTGCTGGAGGTACAGCTCGACCAAGGCACCGACGTCGGAGCCCAAACTCTGGGTCACTCTGCAGAAAGCAATGGTGGTGGGAACTCAAGCTCGCCAGCTCAACAGCCACAGGTGTGTTTGGCTTTGGTACGGGAGGTAGTTAGAGAAAGGTGATAGGTAGAGGTATGCGGGACAGGTGGGCGCTAATGAGATGCCAACTGATAAAGCAGGGTCTGGGGCTCGTGAATGCGTGAAACGTTCCAAATGAATGCGTGAAACATTCCAATTGAATGCGTGAAACATTCCAAATCCTTGCATGACTCAAGCTAAAAAGAGGAAGCTGTGTTGCTAACTTGATTAATCTGATCCTTGGTTCTGCACCGGAGTTCCTCGGCCTATATACATGATGATTGATGATAGGCATATCTAAGCATATTATGCCCAATTATATACATTATATACATTATATACATTATATACATTATATATCATCATATATACATTATATATATACATTATATACATTATATATCACCATATATATCCCCTAGATCTCCAGATCCAACTGTTTCCGTTCAGCACATCAGCCTCCCCACGTAATTGGACGCGAGTATGGACGCAAACCCAGGCACGAGAGGAATTCTGATGTTGTGTCTTAATCGCAAATTAAAATTGACAAGGAAAATTTGGAGCTGAAATCAAATTTGCAATTGACATAATTAAGGTATTCAGTCTGATTGCTGTGAGATAAAGTGTCTTTGTCTTATTTTGTTTTCAGCCACCGTTTTGCTTTACGCACTACTTAGCTACAGAGACATTATACAAGCACGCACATACACATGCACGCGTATTGACAAGCACACACGCACACAAGCACACAAGCACGATCACAAACACATATACACACGCATACACACATGCCAGCAGCTGAGACACGACAGAATGGAGGACTCATCCTTGCCACGAGATCCAGCGGCGGCACAAAAAAGACGTAAATGCAATACGTATTGCTTCCCCCACCCTGCCGGCTCAGATGCGGTAGACAGGTATGAGCGTGTGTTTACTGTGCAGTTATAAATATCGTGCAGGTATAAAATATAAAAATATGTCATGTGTTGTGAGTGCGTGAGTACATATGTAGGAACGGTATGTACATCTGCATGTGTGTTGTGTTTTTGTGTGCGTGCTTATATGTGTGCAGGAGAAGGAGAGAAGGGTAGTGCTTGAACTAAATGCTAGACAGTTGCATGTGCACCATGCTCCTGATAATACAGCGTGGCAAGGAACCTTGCTTGCAATCGCTTGCCTTTTCTTTAATCCAGCCAGCACTAAGTAATCACATTTCAGTCTGATCTGGAGCAACGAAATCTGCAAAGACCCCCTTTTTGCAGCTCAGACCTATGTCTTTAAATGCATTCTGTTGTCCTGAAACGAATTGTAAGACGCTCGAGCAATTATGTCAGCCGGATCCCTGGGCATATATTTCTGCCAAGTGTGTCTCACGATGGCTTATTCGTTATTCGGTCAATTTTTGTCCCTTATGTCCCTGCTTAGTGTGCCTCGATTTACTGACAATCATTTCCTGCACAGGGCTCGCCACATGCCCCAGCATCCCCACCTTGTGGCAACCAAGTGCTCTGGCCAGGTACTTGCACAGCCTCCCAGTTTGTACTCTGTACTTGCGCATGTGTGTGTGCGCGTATGTGTGTGTGCGAGTGTATGTGTGCGCGTGTGTGTGTGCGAGTGTGGGTGCAAGTGTCTGTGTGTGCGAGTGTGGGTGTGGGTGCGAGTGTGTGGGTGTGGCTCATAAGGGGAGCAATGTTGTTTTCTAATAGATTTTTGATTAAGTCATGTACATTTAAGAATGAAAGAGGGCTGTGGCCTGTATATACTTTGGCAAACAAACTGTGGTGCTTAGGACTTGGCTAAAAATAATTTGATCGTACGCGGATTGGATCCTTTGCTGTGTACAGTTCCTTAAGCAAGCACGGGTAAGGCTGAGAAATGTGCATTGCCTGCAACTGTGCTGTGCAATGGCAGTGAAAGGCCAGCAGCTAATCAGGGAAGCCAGAAGCAAAATTGATATTTAATCATATTACTGAAACCATAGGTCGTCCCCATGCCAAAAGTCCCCCCAAACAGTGCCAACAAGCGTTCCCTCCGATCCAAGGACCCTTCTATCTTGTTTGAATGCAACTTACCGGTACTTGTAGTTAACTTCCATTGAAGTTTGCCGGGAATCTGGCATTCTAGGGTGCTGTGCGGGGCCCGGGTCCTATTCCGCACCCACTTTGGCAGGGTAAAGGTGCATTTATGTACTTGCACCGATTATCCTCTGCTTCAGGATACAAGCACTGTAAATGTCATATAACAATTTTCTGAACTTGCACCAATCAACCTCTCTTTAAGGATACCAGCACAACAATGCTGCAATGTCGAATTGGGGCAGGGGTACTGGAAATGCCTGCGAATGGGAGGCACTCACACAAGGGACACAGGGGGAAAAGACAGAAATTTGTTGCTTCATGCCTGTTGTGAGTTTCAGCCTGGTACTTGTTTCTGGGGTCCAGAGTTGCGCACCACTTTTTAAGTTCATCATAAAATTTAGATGGGGCCAATTGACGGCCTGGTTGGATTTTGCTGAAAAATCCTGTTTGACCAGGGATGGGGGGGAGGTGCATGGGGACGACCAGTTATGTGCTGCACGTCCACGCATTTACACTCATGCGCTGACACACACACACGCACACATACACACACAAGCACACACTGTTTGACCAGGGAAGGGGGGGAGGTGCATGGGGACGACCAGTTATGTGCTGCACGTCCACGCTTTTACACTCATGCGCTGACACACACACGCACACATACACACACAAGCACACACTGTCCACTTGCAGGGGCTGTACCTTTTTGACATCAGCCCTGCTTTAGAGGGGAGCCAGCAAAGCCCGGATGCGGATGAGGGAGAGCTGTATGCTGAGATTGTCTGTGGAGGCCCGCTGGGTTCTCTGGGCCAGAAGCATGGGCATGGTAGCAGCAAGCGCAAGATCAGCAGCAGCGGGTGCGTACTATCTTCGTGTTTGCTGGAGGGCGGGAAGGGGATGTTTACATTATGTATGTTTGTGTGCAAGCCAGGAGCGTGGGTGGCAACAAGTGAGGATCAGCAGCAGCGGTCCCGTGTGCAGTAAGACAAGGGTTGGCCAAAATTGTATATATACACTGTATATGACCGTATACTTGGTGGTTTCCCTGCCAAAAATACCGTATATACACCGTATATATAGGGTCCTGGCCAACCCTAAGTATGACTACAACCATGATATGGTTGTGGAGAGGGGGGATTGCGTTTGGGTTTGGTGAGTAGGGGCATGGGCATTGGCCAGTGGGCAGCAAGGAATGCAACATGAACAGCAGCAAGTTTGCTGTGTCTGTGTGTCTGTGGGTCGAGATTGCTAACTGGTAATAAAAAGCTTACGCTGACAGCACACTTATTCTTACGAGCCATTGCAGCCTGTTGATCAACAAGATCTACTTGTGGAGTGCACAACACCGTGCTTACTGCTTACTAACTGGTTTGAAGATGCGGGGGTAATTGCAGGCCTTTTGATCAGAAGGAGCTACTTGTGGAGTGCACAACACCGTAATTACTGCTTACTACCGTACTTACTGTTTACTTTCGTACTTACTGCTTACTTGTGGAGTGCACAACACCGTACTTACTGCTTACTAACTTGTTTAACTAACTTGTTTAAAGATGCGGAGGTGATTGGCCTCGGCCATAGGTAAGCGTGTGGTGTAATCCTCTTAGTTTTGACTGTCTAATTTGCCACTAAAAATCCTCCTCGCAGCCTCTCTATTGAACACACACAACTCGCAACACCATAGAATATGGTTGGCCAGAATTGTATATATACGCTGTATATGACTGTATATCTAATGAAATCCCTGCAAGGAATACCGTATGTACACCGTATACTAATTCGGTTCTGGCCAGCCTTATAGGAGAAGCAAACGACATGGGTCTGCCGTAAATATGTATCCCTAGTAATTATGTATCCCTAGTAAATATGTATCCCTTGAATGGCTTCCCCCCAACAGGATCACCTTCGCTTTCAGCAGCTCCACTTCGCTTTCAGCAGCAGCCGCCTTGATTTTCATTTTTTGCTTGACATGTGGGATGCGAGAAGCTGCTTGAAATGTTAGAGGTCCCTGATGGCCAAAAAACATGACGCACTGCTTGGGATACAAGTTTTAATGAAGTCTTATGATTTTTGGTATCGCATTAAAATGGCAGCTGCAACAATGAGAGACTGCTAAACTGTCTTGGTATCCAGTGATCTAAGCATGTACCTGCCACCCCTTTCCTTCATACCACCACCTATATTGTGTGTTAAGTCACCTGAGATCAGCTGCAAATCTCCTGCGGCCAACCTAATATTAAACACGGCACTTAATCTGGTTACATACGTGGCAAGTATGACATTGTATACAGGACAAACAATTTTTGAAGCATCCCTGGCTTGTTGTCACAATGTTGTGACTGCTGCAGTGCTTGTATCGTCCTGCAATGTTGTGACTGCAATGTCACACACATATATATATATATAACAAATATGCAAATTTACAATTAACAAATATACAAATATACACATATGTGACTGCTGCAGTGCTTGTATCGTCCTGACCCTTTTTAGTTTGCTGCTAGCTTGCCATTGGCTGCCATGCGGTATGACTTCAAGTCCCTGTAAAGAATAGAAAGACTATGCAGTCCCTACAAATGGCAGGACGAACGGAACATGCATCCCTCCTTTTCTACCCTTCATATCCTCATCCTACCCTGTGGCCTTGCCTTGCAGCTCTGAACCATGCCCCCATGGCTTTGGTCTATGCTGGAGCCCCCAAGAACCAGGGTGGCTTCTCTCCAATTGCAACAACGGCGCTATTGCACACGTGCGTGTTGACGCCTCGTCCTCATCATTATCCGCTGCCACAGGTGTGCAGAAGCCTTTGGTACGATTAACCTTTGCAGCACGATTAACCTTTGCAGCAGCAGCAGCAGCAGTAGCGTGTTTCTGCCTTGCCCTCTTTCTAATCAAAATGTTTCTAATCTAAATCTTTCTAATCCAAATAGTCACAGGCATGCATGAGTGGGGCGCAATCTTCATGTATGGGGGTTTGAAACCTGCAGCAGCAGAAGCGTAAATGGGGTAAAGCTGTCCCTGTGGGTAGCCTACTTGACTATTAAGTGATTTTGCCCAAGTTGTAGGGCTGTCCTGAAACATGTGCGACAAATTCTTTGGAAGACGTCCCTTTTTAATATTGTATAGGTATGTGGTATGTGACTTCTATGTACGTGCTTCTGGCTTTGGTTTGACGCCTCACCTTAACCATTTAATGGCCAGTACTTGGTCGTAGAATGCAAGGGAAAGGAGTACTTCAACTATTGCTCACAATTATGGCCAGTGCCTAGCCAAAACTGGCACTTGCTATGGCAGCGTATCATGTCTCTTTATATTGTATGCTATGTCTTGTGAACCTCTTTTCCTTTGGTGGAGTTGTGTCTTGTGTGCATGTTCATTTGCAAGTGTGAGCATATGTGTTTGTGTATTTGTAGCCACTTAAGTATTAAGTTGCAACACTAGTCTCAGTTACCATTGCTTAACTGGTTCAGCATGAATACTGTCTGACGTACACCCAACACCCCACATTGCTGCAGATGCTGCAGCATGCGCCAGACTTCCAGCGCTTGGGTGTATGACTTACCAAAGGAACGCACACCAAGAGGGTGTGACTGACCTCACCTTTCCCCATGGTGCGACCGGAACAGAAATGACTATTTTCTTTTTTATCTGGTCTTCTAAGCATAGTAGGAAATGCTGTTAGTGATTATCTTTTTGTCTGGGTATTTTGTAGCTGGAGCACGATGGAACAGCTGTGGATGTTGGTGGGCTTTTTTGGTCTGGCCTTGTAACTGGAAGACGATACAACAGCTGAGGCTGTTCATACTTTTAAATTTTGTGCGTGTGATGGCATTGCAGGGATGTTTAGGGCTCTTAATTGAGCAGAAATGCGATGGGACAACAGTTTCTGATTTGATTATGACTCAATTAGAGCTTATAACGGCTACTAGATCTGGTAGCCGGAGCGTGGCAGGAAGGGAGAGCCTGTTCGATAATGATCTGTGGCATGGATGAGTAGATGTTTCACCTGCATGTGTACACCTGCATATGCCTCACTTGGTTATAAAGAACGCATGGGGATTTTCATGACTCATAACAGGTTCCTGTTGTCATTCTGCACGCGACAATTGTTGGTTTGTTCCGTCTTTGCTGGTGCAGCAGCGGTTACCTTTATCTGAGAATGATCGATTAGCTGATAAAGAGATGGCTCATATATACGAATTATTTGGCTGAAATGGTATTATGTTCAAGAAAGTATATACATGCATAAGCACGCGCACGTGCATATGCATCTACCCACACCATTTTGCCTTGCAGTCACATTTGGCAGCTCGCAAGCCTATTTGTCTGTCGGGGAGGATGGATTCTTAAAGCTCTGGGACGGGCGCCTATCGGGCGACAATGCTGTGGTGTGTGTGCACGCGCACAAGGGCTACGAGGCAACGAGCGTGGCGTGCAGCACGGATCACGTGGTGGCCACAGGCGTGTGTTGGTACTCTGTGTGTTTGTGCTTGTGTGTGTTATTGTGTGTACGTGCATACACACAGCGAATAGGCTTGGCATGCAACTCGGAACATGTGGTGGCCACAGGCATGCATTTATCATGGTATTAACTTCAGCATACCCTGCTTATTTCTGTTGCCAGCTTGCCTACATCTATCTCAAACGTTTAGAACTTGCTGGATCTTCTGGCTTATATCACATTTATCTTAACAGGTTTGTTCCTGAAAAGAGTGCCGTCATTCCTTCCTGCTGTACTGGACATTCCTTCCCTTACAATTGTGATATTTGTTTGCCGAGCTTCCGGCCATAAGTTCCCATTAAGCGCCTACGTGCACCACGAATATGGATGTGTTTGGAAATGCTGCTACCTACTTTGAAGGCATGCCTAAAAGCTAAAAGCTGAGGCTCTATTTTACCTTTCCTCACTGATCTCCTCACTTCAGACGCCCTACTCGTTTGCTTTCTCCTTATTGTGAGGAGTGGGAGGTGGTTGTCGCTGCCTGTGGCTTGTATACCTTTTACTCGTCCTGTCTTTAATGCAATGAAGATCGACAACGTTTGATCCGTGAACAGGAGGCAGTGACGGCAAGATCAATCTTTTTGACCTGCGTGCCATGGCCAAACCCTTCTCCCACCATGAGGCGACAACCACACACGGGGCAGTGGGCAGCAGTGCTGTGGAGGGAGGTAGTGGTGAAGACCGTGGTGGTGGTGGTGGCCTCCTAAATGGTAGCAATGCGCAGGAGCTACGGCCTTTCCGTTCTTTTCGCTCTCACAAGTGTGAGCTGACCCAGGTGAGGGCAAGAGGAAGAGAGGTGGAGTGTACGAGCGGTCTAAGCAGGATGGGTGCTGCCATGCTTCTTGCTACGAACATTTTCCGACACGTATGCTTGCTCAGCTGTGATGACTAGGTCAGGGTGAATGGTGCTGGAAAATGCGTGGTTCCTGGGCCTTTGCTATGGCCTTATTGTGTGTCTCTTCCATCCTCTGTATGTGAAAGCGGCCAACTCAAAACAGGCAGAGGAGCAAGTTGTAATAGGCATGATACTGTTACGAAGCAGACCTGATTGCGAATGATGGCACTATCTCTCGACAGCCTTGGCGACAAATGTGGCCTTTGAAGCCTTGACATGTCAGTGCATGTCATCATCAGTAGCCTTTTGTTTAATCTGCTCTTGGCATGTCAGTGCATGTCATCATCAGTAGCCTTTTGTTTGATCTGCTCTTGGCATGTCAGTGCATGTCATCATCAATAGCCTTTTATTTGATCTGCTCTTGGCATGTCAGTGCATGTCATCATCAGTAGCCTTTTGTTTGATCTGCTCTTGGCATGTCAGAGTGCATGTCATCATCAATAGCCTTTTGTTTGATCTGCTCTTGGCATGTCAGAGTGCATGTCATCATCAGTAGCCTTTTGTTTGATCTGCTCATCTCCAAGCAGCACTCTATTTTGGCACACAGCACCCTCCTTTGTCCTTGACTGTACACCCACATATGCTGATGCCCAATTTCTGCCCACCATCTTTCATTTGTAAGGTTGGCCAGAACCATACATTGATACGTATATACGGTGTATATACGGTATTTTTGGCAGGGAAATCACCATACATAGTCATATACGGTGTTTATATACGGTTCTGGCCAACCCTACTCATTTGTGCCCCCCCTGCAAAGCCAATAAGGCATTCCATATGCCACACGCGCAGCAGCGCCATATCTGAGCACGCTAAAAACTAAAAACGTACACACACATTCACACTTGCACACCATAGTTGTCGTGGAGTCCAAACTGGCCAGCGCTGCTGGCCTCCGCAGATAAGGACAACCGTATCTTTTTCTGGGACATGGAACGAACGGCGCCCTCCGCAAATAAGGACTACTGCTCGCCACCTCAAGTGCGTGGAACAGAAAGAGAGAAGCTTGAGCTAGGTCAAGACCATAAAATTTTGTCAGCAGCAGCCTCAAACTTTGTTCAGGAAAGATTACAGAGAGTACAAAATACCTGTCAATCTTGATCATGCCATCTTGATACTTCTCAAGTTTACTCATATACACACCCACACATTCTCCCCTCTTCCTCTGTTATGACGTGCTGCTCAAGCAGCCTGAAGTCTATCCTGAACATTACCACCCCCTCCCCTTCCTTGACCTCTTCAGGAAAATACAAAGGGTTTACAAAGGGTTTACAAAGGGGTAACCGGCAGCCAAATGTTGGGCTGATAGGCATTGCTGGGAATTACAACAACTTTGTGACAAATCATCCCATCCAGCAAGAAGGACGTTTTCAATTCCATGCCCATCTCCCTCACCAGCCCTACGTTTCTCCCAGACTGTCCTCACCTCCCTCCTTGCTTGTCAACAACGCAGTCTCCTAATATCCTCACAGCAGTGAATGCTTGTCTGTGTTGTATCCCATATCCCATTGCTTCCTCACCTGTCCTCTCCTCCCGTCCTCATGCACGCAGCTCCGAAGCATTCATGTAGGCAACGGTGGCAGTGTGTTCGACATGGCCTGGTCCAAAACCGCTCATTCTTTGTCTGCGGGCACCCCCTCAGCACCCCTTCTGGCATCGGTACACTTCACCCTAGGTCTGTAATGTCCATATCTAAAAGGTGGACAAGGTTGCATGCTTGCTATTTTCTTGTCTTTTAAAGGCTACAGAAGCACACAGCGTGCCGGTGCAAGGCGTCTGTTGACTGAGGCCCTTCTCCCTCAGCTTTCTCCCTGCTTGACAATCGTCCTGTTCATCTCCCCAGTCTGATTTATTTGTCCGTCTAACCTCACCGCTGTGGCTTACCGTGCTTACACTGTGTCAAGTTGGCACATAGATCGGGTGTCTGCAAATGCCTCTCTTGCCTTGCTTTGGATTCGCTGTTGCATTGCTTCCCTTAATGTTTTGTGTTTGCAGAGGACGACGATGATGAGGGTGGAAAAGAGAACAAGGTGGAGGAAGAGGAGGAGGAGGAGGGGGAGGGGGAAGAGGAGAATGTCTCACCGGGACAGCACGTGTTGCAAATAGTAAGCCCTGCGGCAGACCTTTTGCAGCTTTGACATTCTTAATGCACATTTCTGTTCTTCTTTTTTACAAACTGATACGCTTTGCAAATAGAAATCGCTAGGTGCCCCGTGCCACAGCAATACTGCTAGGCCGTGTCCCTCAACAATCACGATTCTCATTTGTTTGTGGTTACAGCGAGGGAGAAAATTGAAAGAACATGGTAATGCAAACAACATCAGCATGGATTAGAAAAGGATGTTGTTTTGTGTCCTGCATCACCCAATGAATGCAGAGCCTCACAACATCCCACCTGGAGATAGAATAAAAGAGGAAGGCTTTTCATTGGGGAATAGGGAAATTGATGTGTAAGGGCGGCATTGTCAAGAAATTGTTGTGGGCAGAGGGGGCGTACAGTACGTCGTCACTGATCCGAGTACCCGGAAGAATTAGCTTACTCTCTCCCAATCTCCCCCATCAATAATCCTGCAACGCAATTCTACTAAAAAGACCTCGATATAAAAGCGGTCTTAATATGTGCAAGCAAGATTCCATTTGCACGCAAAAATCTTCAAGATCCCTGCTGCGAAATTTTTTGGACACCACATAGCAAGGAAAGAACGGATGTAGCAGACTTCTACCATGTTTTAATGCAGCACATCCATTCGCACCTACCATTGGGATTGCCTTATGCAACTTGGTTGGGAATCACAACCATGATGCCCGCCCAAGTACAAAACAATCAGTAGAATGGCACGGTCCTGCCTTCCAGGACCTTGCTCTCTGAGGAGCAACGGCAAACTCGGCGTGGACGGACAGAGAGTGAAATATGGCTGGTCAGCTGGGAGCCAACGTGGGAAACAGCAAAGATGTTCAGATCCAACCCTAACTATGTAAAAATGTCCGAAGAGTACAAAACAAGCAATATGTCCACCTCTGGCATATGAATTGAACCCACAGACAAAAGCATGGAAAACGTGGTCCGGCAAGGATTGGAGGACCCCAACAGGCATATCCCCTGATGGAAATCCACGCTAGGCAAACATATCAGGGACATAGTTCATTTCGACATGCAACCTACTGACCCGCAAAACGACATCAAAGGCACAGGCAACTGTGAACTATGGAACAGGCAGGTCGATCTTATCATACCACCTCCAGTACGAGAGACAACACATGACAGTGAGCAGTACGACACACCTATCCAACCGCCACAAGCAGAGGACTGGCTAACGAAAGTCACACTTCCCAAGTTCCAGGCCCTCCCAGAGGTGACATGTGTGTACGGCATAGATGGTAAATGCTCTGGCACCATCAACCCTCAGCGCCTCATCATTTTACAGGATGCATAGAACTCTGCTCGTCACCGAGGCATACACGCCCTGCTGAGTCCCCCTGTCCAAGACCTCGCAACAGAAATCCATGGACTACTTCACCGGTTCCCACGACTTTCAATAACAGGCAACAATACCAAGGCTGAATGCTCACATTATTGGGCTCTGCCCCCCCCTTTTGTGGCAGCCTTTTGCAACCATGCCCTGGTCACAAAAGAACGAATGGCCTCACCCGTAGACATTACCCCGGTTTCAAGAGTTATATACAGCCCATCCAAGAGAGAGTTTTTGATTACAGATTAGACGCTTTGCCCCATTCCAAGCATGCCCCCCACTATCACCAGCCCAAAGCCAAGTGACTAGGGTTGGCCAGAACCGTATATATATATATACGGTGTAAATACGGTATTTTTGGCAGGGAAATCACTAAATATACGGTCATATACGGTGTATATGTACAGTTCTGGCCAACCCTAGCTGTTATTAAACAAGTAGGCTCCTAGGCCTGCTTCTTTGCTACGCATGAATCTGCTTGCAACGCGTTCTCCACATAGTTCACTGGATTCTCCATCTGCAAACCGATGTATGACGATAAACACATGCTCAAAGCAGTTCAACATGCAACCGCATCTGCCTTGAATAATAATCAAAAGGCAACCGCTACCTTCCTACTGCTCCCAAACTGGATCGAAAACAGCGCCAACGCTTTTCACAAAAACTGCACGACAACAAGGATGTTTGCACTATTCTTGGAAATATCCCAAAGAAGAAAAAAATGCGCGACATGCCACTCCTAACCAGCAAAGCAAAACACCACGACCCCGGCTAGAAGCAACATGGGGCATACGCATCCTAGTAGTCTGGAACAAAGCTGCCAGGGAGCAACATATTACAAACAACCCATCTTGGTTAGGAAATATAAAACAAGACCTATCACCAGCGGCAATCTGGAATTTTAAAACGCAGGCACCATAACTTTTCTTAAGCCACCAACTGAAAGGATACTGCCAAGAATGGCAAAAATATGTATGCTCTCCAAAGACTTAAGGATCAAGATTATCATTGCAAATATTGGCGACATAAGCAATACATTACACAGCCAGGTTCCCTCCCATCATGTACAACAAAAGCGCTTGCTAGAACTCAAGGCCCCTAACTGGAAAGAATGGGCCTTCACAGATTGGAGTTGTAATACAAACAAATAAAATGGATCTCAGTCTATTGGAGCTGGAGTCTACCACCCTCAGTCCAACAACAACACCGCAGCAAATCCTGGAGGGACAAGCATCATTAACCATAAACAGACCAAGCTAGCGGGAATTGCTGCTGCTTCGATAAATGAACACACCCATATTGCAACGGACAGCGCTGGTGCACTATGGCAAATAAGAAATAGCATCTTCTACCCACAGCACATGAAACGGCATAAACATGCCAAACTCCTAAAAATCACCGTACACCACATCCAGCTATCTAAAGACACCATCCATCTCTACAAGGTTAAAGCTCATGCTGGCATCCTAGGGAATGAGTGCGCTGATGCCATAGCAAAGTGCTCTGCGGAAAATCAAAGTGGCCATGATATCCACATTAACACCGACGCCCATCCCCACTCATCCATATTCTGGCCAGCAAGGGCGGGTGGAAAACCCTCCCCCAGCTTGCCTACCAGATACTCTTAACACCTGCCAACGAAGGCCTCCAGCAAAAAGGTTCTCCATTTTCTCAAATCTCGATGCTTTAAAAGCACACATGCACATCCAACTAGGTCTTAAATCAAAAAAGGTTTCAAACCATCAGTCCACAAAGTGCTACACCAAATACCAAAAGCTGATCAAGGAAGGCTTTATCAAGAAAGACATAAGTAACTCATTTTGACAATTGTCACCTCTGAGGAAACGAAAAATGTCATGCTCTGCCCCACAGATTTGATATACAACCATAAGTGTGCCGCTCAGTGCAACCATATAGAAGGCCCACCAATCTGCCCCATCTGCCAGAAGCTAGACGGCACCTACCACATGCTGTCATCCCATTATAAATAAAACGAGTATTAACAAGCACAATGCTGCTGGACGAATGGTCTAAAAAGCGATCCAACAAGGTACACAGGGTGCATGCCTGCTAGCACAAGCAGACGTAGGCAGTCGTGAAAAATTGGTACAACAAGGCAACATACGCCCTTCAAAAGAGACACGTATAGGAATGGTTCCAGTTTGGCTATTACCTTCCAAATTCAATGCACAACAGCAGCAGAAATTTAGCAAGCCAGATTCAATCATGGTTACTCCGACCCAGCTACCGCGCCCCAAACGAAACCCAACAAACACGTATTAAACTATGTCTGCCAATAATGCAGAAGAGTTGCCCATGATAATCTAGCAGATGGCGCTGCCAATCCATATCCCCTGGCTATGAAACCAAGAGACATACAACCAAACAAACGCGACATACATGTACTTGTATATACCTCCCCTACTCAACAAGCAGAAAAAACACGAGAACGGCATAAGCTGCTAATGCCTCGCTAACTCGGACACCGTGATACCCTTCACACCATCCTGCTAGGAGCAACAGGCACCATTTGCAGCAGTCACACAAGGAACCCACCCCACAGCCTCGGAGTTACTGGTCTACATGCAATCAGATGCCGCAGCACTCATGAAAAAATTTGAGCCTACATGCAATCAGATCCGCAACAAAAACGAGACATTGAATACAACCTCCACAAATAAATGAGCAATACTCCTGGTGGTGTGCAGGCTTCTGCCTCCCAACATCTGATCCCATTGAAAAGCTTCTCTTACTATAATTTTCCAAGTGGGTGGTGCAGAACACAAAACAACATCCTTTCCTAATCCATGCCGGTAGTGTTTACACTATCTGCATTTTTTTCCTTTTCTTTTTTATTACTGTAAAGCAACTATCAGAGTAATACTGCTGGTGGTGCGTGTGCAAGTTTATAGAAAAGAAAACTACGCAGGCAGGTGTCTAGCTAGTGCCTCCATACCTGATTCCCTTTGGAAACTCCTTCCTCAGATGGAATGCCACCGTATGTGTGGCTCTGCATGCACTGGGGGGATGGTTGCAGAACCCACAACAGCATTCTTTCCTAATCCATGCCGGTGATATCATTTTCAGGCTGACTCAGCGCTACTTTTCTTTCCAATAGGGAGTGCTTTTTATTCTACTCCTAGTAGTAATGCCCCTCCAGTTCCCTGTGTGAATAGCCTGAGATAGTCTGAGACATGCTCACTTTCCTCATGACAACAAACCTACGAAAGGCTCTTAGGCTGTTTCAAGCGTTTCCCATTTTCTGTTTGGAACCTGCCTGCCCTTCTTGTCGATGGGCAGCTGAGGCCTGCACACCACCAGGAGTGTAATGCATGCCTAGATATTCCTGGGGTTTTGTAGCGGATTTGATGGCTCAGCCTAATCAGTGTCATTTGTGGCATTCGTGCACTCTGCATAACGTAAGGAGAAACCCGCAACAGACATTAGAAAAATCGCACAACCAACATCAACCTCTAATCTAGCGTCTACGAACAAGGAGCCTCCGAGGTGTCTCTTGAAACAACAAAGTCACACTGCATGTTATACTTCTTGGAGTCGGGGGCACAATCTACAATCAGTACACCATAACCCCTCAACTAAACTTAGCCGTCCCCATGCACAAAGTGCACCAACTAGCTACTAAACTGCACTGCCATGCAATAAAAAGCTTAAACAAGAATACAAAAACAAGACACAAAATACAAAATACACATTAACAACAACAGTGATAACAAGGGATCTGATGGGGGGGTTACTGGTAGAGCGGCTGGCTTCAGGAGGGCTAGGCTCAGGCCGGATTGCATGGCTGACAACCCGCCGGATCCTCATTAGTCTCTGTTGTTTCTCTTTTTTCCTTTTTTGGTGGGGCTCTGGCTAGTGTGAGCACTAGTTGAGAGCCTTTCCTTAATGCACGCTGGTGAATTCCAGCGTAGACTTTTACCTTTACTTTGTAAGGAGAAGGAAGTCAGTTCAAGCTCACTACTAAGTAAAGAAAAGAAAAGAAAAGAAAAGAAAAGAAAAGACTCCGCTGGTAGTGATGATACAACCAGCATGATTAAGGGAGGGGGTTACTTAGGTGCCCGCACCAGGCAACCCCCCACCGCGAAACAATTACACAGAAATTAATGTGGGTCAGGGGGGTTGTGTGCCGTAGCACCCGGACCAAATCCATGACTGTTGTTGCTTGTGTTATATTGCAGTGCATACCTTGTTTTTATGAGTGCAGATGCATGTGCGATGGAGTGTTCGTTCAATTTGTGTGTCAATTTTTTAATCTTATGGTAATTCAGATCAAGGTCTGCCAGAGGTTTGTCTGTATAGTCTTTATAGATAGTCCCCATAGCTCCAACGAGGATCACGTGAAGCTTGACTTCCCTATATCCTTGTCTGTTTAGGTTGGCCATAAGCATGCTGTGCTGTGCTTTTGCTTTTTGGAGTTGGGGATCAGGCCTAGTGTCTTCACCGAATTTAAACTCAATCAGGTGAACCTCCCACTGGTTTGGATTCAATTTCTTGTCTTTAGCAAGCTGTTGAAAGTTTGGGTTGCGGGTTGTTACGCGAGAGGAGCACACCGTGCTAGGTAGAAATAGGATGGCATCAGGACGAGAAGAGGCTTTTAAAGCATGTGTTGTTAGTTTTGGAAGCAACCAAGAGGACAGTGTTTTGTTGGCAGTGTTTCTCAGATTTAGGCCTTGCTCTGGTAATTTATCTGCGCTGCCTACGTCAATGTAGGCAGTTTGGTTGGCACCGCATGGTCCCTTTTGTAGGGCTTGGACAATCAGCATGCTTGCCGTATTATGGCGTGTTATAATCATGTTCCTCATTTTAGTGTGTTGGCAACCTGAGAGTATGTGAAGCGCACTAACAGTGCAAGGGCAGATGGGGCAGTTTGCATTGGGAGAGACCGTGCTTTTGATTAAAAATTGTACCAGTGCAGTACCTCATAACATTACGCTTTTTGTAGAATTTGATAATATTATTGTTTTAGAAAGCATGTGTGGTTTGTTTATTGACCAAAGGTCTAAGGTCCTTCCAGTAGTTATAATACCCTGTGTTTGTTTTGGCACTCCCCAGTCTGTGTGATTTACACATTTCTGTTTTCAGCTTGGCCTTTAAATCAGAGAGCGAACGAAGCCTAGGTGTAGTTGTCCCTCGTTTGCTGGGATTCTTATCAGTGTCTCAAGCCAGTAAAGGTGTGTGTATTGCTATTACTTGCATTACCAAGTACAACTAAAGCTTGCCACCAAAATTACAATAAACTTCTTGCTAATACTGACAATTTCTCAATTGCTTTCAAGTACGAAAACTAGTCGACCCGCCCAAAGATCTCAGCATTCTCCAACGTGACAATCACCTCATCGAGATCAAGTGCTGTGAGGACACTAGACTACAGAACCAGCTGGGCGCCGCGCAGGAACAACACAAAGGCCTCTGCTCCATCCCCCAAGGAGTCTCCGTTACCCTCCACACCATCCTTTTGGGACCCACAGTGAGTGGCACTATCGTCAGAAAATTCCTGGAGTGGTTGACGTTGATTGAATGTGATTGATTTCAATCAGGGGCATTTCAATCAATAGTGCAATCAGGGTGTGATTGAAATCAATCAGGGCCT
>Ga0307968_1001871_pt1 | contig 17355 bp, 17 predicted proteins | sample OrgLakmetagen650_FD_201834 | JGI IMG/M metagenome (GOLD analysis project Ga0307968, IMG submission 201834) | Saline water microbial communities from Organic Lake, Antarctica - #650 | ecosystem: Environmental > Aquatic > Non-marine Saline and Alkaline > Saline | place: Antarctica: Organic Lake... | reverse complement strand
ACATACACACAACACACACACACTCACACACACACACACACTCTCACACACACACACACACACACACACACACACACACACTCACACACATTTACAAACACACACGCACACTCACACACACTCACACTCACACACTCACACACGCACACGCACACGCACACGCACACACCGTGACAGGAACCCTCTGGTCTGCCTCAATGGGCGTGGCCGGAACCACTTCAGTGGCTTTGAGCTGCGTGCTGCACCTGGGCTTTGCGCTGTGGTGGACTGGGCCGTGAAGCCTGCCATTAAATTGCTTTTGTGGGATCTGTGTCTTGGCCATCTTCGACGCCCCTCTGCATACTGAGCAGGAGCATTGTGCCGAAGACGCGCTGCTCCTTAAAGTTCTCCTGCTGTTGAGGACTGACTTCGTGGGAGCTCGCGAGGACTGGGCTTGTAGCCTGTTGAACTTGTTGGACAGCATCATTGTTCAATTGTGAAGTTATTATATAAAATGGCCGAAGTTACTAGGATCCTACAACCGACTATCTACGCCAAAACGAATAAAATCGTGAGCTTACACACGTAGATTGAAGAGTACACGCGCACGACACACGCACACACACACACAAACACACACACACACACTCACACACACACACACACACGCACACGCACACGCACACGCACACGCACACGCACACTCACACTCACACGCACACGCACACACACACACACACACACACACACACACACACACACACACACACACACACACACACAGAAAATGCGTACACACACAACGCACACAGAAATGTGTACACACATACACTCACACGCACGCACGCACACATACACACACACACATACACACACAGGGACAACACACACACACAGACACAGAAGCACCCATACTACCAAGGTTTTCGCAAGTGCTTCCTGCAAAAAGCGAAAATTTATTGGCAGCGTATGCCTCTCATTAATAAGGTCAGACGGTTATTTTGCCAAACAGCTGGGAGTTGAAACCTTGTACTTAGGCTTCATATGGTATGTAGTAACCTCAAAACCTTGTGCCATATACTATAGTTTTGAAGGGGAGGGATAGTGTCAAGGTTAATAACATATATACCACCAAAAAACATGAGCAGAAGATTACAAGCTGGACCTATGTTACCAATCAATGAGCCAGAAGACCCATGGACTGGTACCATTTACATATTTACATGCATTAAAAAACACAAGTAGATACAGGACATAGTAGGTGGTTTATTTGCAGCCAAATACAAATTTAGGAGTATGCAGCCTAATGAAAGTAGGTCAAAAAGTGAGATCATCAGCGTACAATAGGACACACACACCTTTCAACTATTTTTCCCGCTAGCCAGACTGATCCACCGGACCTGCATATTTATTACGCGATCATTTACTTTCATCGAGGGAGCACATGTACAAGAAAAAGAAAGCTCACAACTCTTTCATTTGGTCACTTATTACTAATTGATCCTCTGGGCCATCAGCGAGTATGCGTAAGTGCACATTCAAGCACACCAACGTGCTATGTTTTGGCCTCCTCATGAGCACCTGTAGTCTGGGCCTCCCAGCCGCTTGGCTGGCAAGCACATCAGCAAGCGCTGAACACTGAAGCTTGACCTCTCCACACTACAAATGACCAGACAGTGAAATAATAGAACTGCTCGGCCCGTCTTCGCTGCTCAACAGCTGGCCGGCCTCCTCAGTCGCCTGGCAAGCACGGTCGTGTGCTGCCTCCTTCGCCCTCGCATCAGCACGCAACTCTTGCAGCTGTGCTTCACCCAGCTCCTCTGTCGACTCCACGTCCGCCACCTGTATAACATTGTAACGTGTCAACCCGCCATGTACCTGTTGCTGATGTGTTGCTCTTCGTCGGCACGATTGTGTACGTATCCGTCTCCTCGTGCTTCGTTTTATAAACCAGCCTTAAAAGCTTTAAACCACCTATGGCAAGGACGCCCTGTCGATCCTGGATTTGTGCTGATTCAGGCAATACTGATTTTTTCTGCTGATTTTATCTGCTGAGATGCAAGCTGGAGTTGATGGAATGTGTGCCACAGTAAATCAAGCCCCCAAACACATCCCTAGAGGTTTGAAAAGTGAGGTAAGGGGAGTGCAATATACCCTTTAAGGCTGTGCAGGTAGGAATGAGCACCATGCTGTGCGTGCTGCAAGTCGACTAATTCATTGAAATACACAGCGCGAATGGCGCAAACCCTACCCCTTACCTTTTGCTCCAGACCCTTTTTAAACTCTCGAAGTGATTCTTTTGATTCTTCAATTTCCCGTAGCAGCATCTCGCCTTCTTCACACTTGAGCCGCAAAGCAGCGTCATACTGCCGTTCCTCTGCATCCAGCTCCAGCTGCGCCTCAAGCGCCTTGCGCTCAGCTCCCTCTGCTGCCGACTCCTTGTCAAGCCATTCAGCTGGGGTGTGTGTGTGTTGAGAGTTTATCGGGTGGGTTTACAATTTTGGTGGGTGCACGTACGAGCTTGTGCGAATGTGTGTGTATGCGTGCATGTTTGCAGTACTGACATTTATTTAAAGCTTGCCATCAAGCTCCATGGGCAATTCATCAACTACTAAGCCAGTTCACCAGATGCGTCCTACTCAGTATTGATCTGACGCTCACCAGGAGTCGGCAAGCTAAGCCTGCATCCCTCCTCATCCCCCCTGAGTTTCCATTTCTTTTTGCATCAAGTAAATTGTAATTAATTTCACTGAATGCATGTCGCTGAATGGCTTCTTTTTCTTATTGGGGGGACCAAGTTTTGCTGCGCTGAAATTTCCAGGACGAAACAGCTTGAAGGCAAACACTGAGCTGAACACCCATGGATTCATTCCTAATGGTTCTAAGAGAATGAAGAAATGTACACACAAAGTATACACACGCATCACATATTTGTGTGGCAAAATTCAACAATGATTTGGTAGCGGAACTGTGTCGAAAATTCCAGGTGGGAGATAGGGATCAGGGTTTAACAGGCAAAGGGCGCTTATGTAGTTAAACATCTTGCACACCTTGAAGCTGCCTGGCTCTGGATGCCGCCTTGGCTGCTTCAGCAGCCGCCTGCACAGCCCTGGCTTCAATCTCGGAGGCCTCTTTGACCTTTGCCTCCAGCCACTGCAATCAAAGAAGGAAAAGGAACATGAATGAGTACCACACCTGTACGCTTAAACTTAACACTTAGCAAAGCTTTTGGAGTTTTGTGATCTGCATATTAGAGTGCTGTTTTGTTGGCGGTCACATCGTTAACTCTCAGGAATGAGGTGTGCTTCACTAGCAAGAGCTCTCAGCTACAGAATAAAGACAAGCAAAAGTGACCATGTCGTCAATGTTCAGATGCCTTGCGTGTCGCACACACTATATATACAGCCAGCGTAGATGCCATTACTACACCTTAAAAAAAGGCATTACGCTGCTTGTCACAGGCATTACGAATCAGCTTCCGGATTCAAAGTCAATAATGCTCTGTGCCGTACGCTTGATAGCTGCAAAAAATTGACTCATTCTGTACAATCATACTGCACACTCAGATCTTCACCACTTATCCAGCGCTTCCTCTTAGGCTCACCTCCACCTCACGATCCAAACAGACAATTGCAACAACACAAAAAATGTACGCACCCTGTACTTTCCCTCAGGCCATCGCCACCTGACGATCCGAACAGACCATTCAAACAAACACTAGTTCACGCTCCCGGCGCTTCCCTCACGCTCAATGCCACCTCACCATCCAAACAGACAATTTAAACAACGTAGCAACTTCACGCACCCTGCGCTTCCCTTCAGGAGTGTCCAGCCCCATCTGGCTCTGCGTCCTGCGTGCAATGGCTGCAGCAGCATCGTCTCGATGGTGCTCATGTGCTTCATTTGAATCCTGCAACAGAAAAATTTGTGGTGTCAGAATTCTGCATGAAAGCTGTTACAACAAGCAAATCCAATGTCTATGAATACAGACACCCAGAAACCTAGAGGTTATTTAAGTACAGGCCGACAAAGTTGCACTAAATAGTAACTGTTAAATCCGCCTTCAATCTATGGCTGAAACATGGAGTGCTGCTTGGTAGCCACGACTGAAGTTCAAAGAAGCCAGTGACTGAAAGCTAGCATACCTGTGGCGTTGCCTGTCTAGGGCTGTTAAGATAGAAAAGAGTTTCCGCAGCATGGCACTCTGGTTCTTTGTGCTGCTGCTGCCGATGCTGTTGCTGCTCTCCGTTTTGTTGTTGGTGGTTGTGGTGTCGCTGCTGCTGGGAAAGCTCATCATCACGCTGTGGGGTCTGTTCCCCCCCATCCTGCTGCTCCTTTTCCTGCTGATCCTCCAGCACTTCCGTTAGATCTTTCCCTCGCACACTCAATGTGCTGCTGGGCACGCTCGTAGTGCAACTTTTTGCTGGCCCCTGTGCAGGTGCCCCTGACTTCTTGTGGGCTTGCTTGGGCACCGAGAGGGACTTGGGAATAATCCGCCTTTTCTTTGGCCTCTTAGGCTTTACCTTCTCTCGAAACTGATCAGAGCGTTGTTGCGGCTGCTGCTCCCGTGTGTAATCTGATTGCTGCTGTGGCTGTGGTGGCACACAGTTTGACTGCGGCAGCTGTTGATCTGACGTGTGCTGCTGCGGCCCTCCCTTGGACCTCTGCTCTGCCCTTGTAATCCAGTCTTGAAGCGATAGGCACGGGTCTTCTACGGTCCGAATGGACTCCTGCGCGTGAGGTAGCGAATGGCATACGTATATACGTACAAGAAGGGCAGGCATATCGTTGTCGGGCCCTTTTAACTCTGTAGAGATTTGGTATTTAAAAGTCGGGGTCTCATAAAACCTTGCTGTATTTGAACTGGGCTAGTCTCCAGCTTCACCGCCTGATGGAGGGCTCTAAGGGCGATATTGTCTAAGAAAAAGGTAGGTACAGCCACAGTGGATTCCTAACCAAAAACTCTCCCCTCATGAACCACAAAGATGCACGCGCGCGCCACAGGCAGCGTGCCCTTAATTACACGTGATGGCCACAATTAGCCCCTGGCCAAGCAGAAGCGCAAGCAGCAGCATTATTCTATTATTCTGTCAGCAGAAGCAGCAGCAGCAGCAGCAGCAGTTTAATGAAATGAAAAATATGATCTGTTCCCCTCTTAAATCAGTGCAGTCCTCGTTCACATCAGGCAGGAAGTGAACGTGTCAGCCTGATCCAGGGCGTCTTTATAAAGTGTGTAGTCCTTGCAAAAATCGGCTTAGCACACGATTGAGTTCTAGAGGATTCTAATGTATCAGATCCTTTCTCCTTGAAAAATTGGTTATAAACGGGTCCAAAGCAGCAATTGTCTTTCTAGCCCCCACGCACAGTTATCTGCAGTGCTTAATTTGATCACACATCTGCTCGTGGGTCTCCAATGTCAGCATGGCTTTTTTCTCCTTCTCTTCCTGCAGCCACGCTTCTTGCTCTCAAACCAACACTCACCAGGACACGCCCTTTCTGCCCGCTCATCAGCAAAAAACTGCTGCACAACACCTTTTCACCACTGGGCAGTAGTATCTTGTTTTCGTTGCTGATCCAAGTCCCCTGTGCGAAATTGTGTGTGTGTGTGTGTGTGTGTGTGTGCGTATGTGTGCGTATATGTGTGTGTGCATGTGCGTGTGTGTGCGTGTGTGTGCGTATATGTGTGTGTATGTCTGTGTGTGTGTGTGTGTGTGTGTGTGTGTGTGTGTGTGTGTGTGTGTGTGCGTGTGTGCGTGTGTGTGCATGCATGCACATGCAAATATGAGCAACATACCCTTAAATCACCACGGAGCACATCCAAGGTCTCTCCTGCTCGCATCGTAGATCAATGACTACCTGACATATGACCTTACAAGTAAGGTATCAGATTAAACAATTTGATAGTATGCATAAGATTATAATTTATTGCAGGTTTGTGTAGGTTAGGATCTGACACCCACCCTTAGTCTAATTAATTGCACATTTCAATGGGTTCTCTATGGATGGACACGGACTTAGTTACGCCGAACCTCAACCTTTTTGGGGCTTCCAACGAGTGGTGCAATGACTACGAGTCCATGCTGTCTTCTATGACAGCAAATGGAGCTGAGCCGATTGATAGGGTAAGCGGAGACAAGTGCGGGAGCGAAACGTTGACAACCCAGGAGCACAGACACGCACGCTTGCGCGTGTGTGTGTGTATTCATGCACAGACACGCACGCTCGTGTGTGTGTATTCATGCACAAGCAATGCGACAACTTGAGGAAACCTGAAAGAAGACAACACTTGCAACACGCACACACACACACGCACGCGCACACACACACACACACACACACACACACACGCACACACACACATACATACATACGCACACACCATACACACAACATACACAACACTTACATACAACACGCATACAACACGCACACACACACACACATACACACAAACACACGTGCAAACACACAAACACATACAAACACGCTCACACACACACACGTACGAACGCACGCATGCACGTACAAACAGACACACAGACACACACAAACATCTACGCGCACGAACGCGCACACACACACACATATACACACACAGTACACACGCACACACACACATACAAACAGACACACAGACACACACAAACATCTACGTGCAAGCACTCGCACACACACATACACACACACACGCAAGCACACACACACACTCACACACGCATACACACACTCACACACGCACACACACATATACACACATGCAACCATACACACAAACACATGCATACGAACACACACATATATACATGCACACATATTATGACAAGCACACACGTACACACACGTACACACATTTACACAACTTCACTGCTTGTGCAGAATATTATGTCCACTTTAATGCCCCAGCCTCTCCCTCATCCTGCAGCACCCCTAGCGCCCAACACTGCCCCTCGTCAGACAGCACTCAAAAAGAAGGGTGGGCATTTGTGTATTAGTTCAATGCATGAACAACACAGCACACACGGCTTTCTCACCTGAGCACGATGAGATAAGGATAGGCTAGTGCAATTGATTTCACGAACGAGTTGGACTCTATTTCTTCTCCTCCAAATCTGTGTTTAGGGAGAGACGAAGCAGCAAGGAGCAGGAAAAAGCAAGAGCGCAAGAAACAGGTGTGCCCCCCTTGTGGCTACAGCACAACACACAAGTACAGCAAGCTCACAAGCTGACGCACGCACAGGCGCGCGCACATACATGTGCACACCTACACCCTCGCCCACACCCTTACACGCACACGCACGCACACACACCCCTATAGGCACATACACACGCGTACACACACGCAGGCACATACACATACACGTATCGTTTAATGCTCAAAGACAGACCAACATGCACACAAATGTATACGCACATATATGAACGTACACACAAACACCTCACAGGCACTGCGAGAGCTTGAGGAAAACCTAGAAAAGAAGACAGCCGAGTTGAAAAGGCTGGAACAAGAAAATATGAGCTTGCGGCATCGCCACACTATGTAAGTTGCACTGCACAAAACGGCACTATGTTGACTTGGTAATATCTAGAAAAGCGGACGCCATGTACAATTAAATGGGTCTATTGGTCAATCACACTCCCATGTTTGATACTGCACTCCATCTCTATTGTAGCAGCTCCGCTTCCCGAATAACTGCTACCACACAGCCAAAGCAAAAGCTCTGCTGGAAGTGACGAGACAGCTAGCTACTTACACCGCACAGCAGCAGCAGAAAAGAGCCAGCGCTACATTAAATATGTTGGTATGTGTGAATTGTTGACTGAAACGCAGAAGACTTAGGAGGAGTTGCCGAGATGGAGGGGCAGAGGAAGATGAACAATGACTTGTCATGGTTTGTTAGGCAAACATCTTAAATATCATACTACCGACAGTTTGACTTTACCCCTTTTGTGCCTAAATGTGCTGCTCTCGATATATGGAGTGTAATAAAAGGGAGAAAGGATTCCTAAAATTCCTTATCCGTCATGGATGTGAATCACGTGCTCGATGCTATGCACACACCCACGCACGCACATTCTAACAAGTGTGCACACTCAAATACGCGCACAACACACAACACACACACGCAGCCTGGATCGCATCATCGGTATACGCAACCACCAGCTGGGAATTATAAGACAGCAACCTGCAACAGGGGCAAGCGTTGCCCCCACGACTACAATCAATTCCAGTAACCTGTCTGCATTCCAACCCCAACCTGGTGGCTTTCAGAACACGCTGTGTGGGATTGCAGCTGGCTTGCCGGCTCCAGGCAGAAGGTGCGTGAGGGTGTTTATGTGTTGTGCCTCAGTGAGAGTATGGGGTGGGGTGGGGAAAGGGGGCTAGGGGGGCTGCGTGTATGTGCATTGGTTCATCTTCGCACTTTAAGGTATGTGTGCCATTGGCCAAGGCAACTGTGCTGCAAAGTACAGCTTGACGTGCTCTTAAAGTAGGAAGAGCAGAAGCAGGTTTTAGACCGTACTTGATGCGTGAATTAGGGCACTAGGGTGAAACAGGAGCGTCCCTGGACCGCTGCATTTTGGGCGCTTCTTGCTGCAATGGCTGGCTGGGGCCATGAGAAAGTTGGAGTCGCCTGCAAAGTTGTTCAGGTTCTGGCGCAGAGCCACAACAAGGCACGATTTCTCTTGTTGCCTGACCGCAAATCAAACGCATAATACCATCATCAGCCTTCTTCCACAGCACGGCAAGGACTTGAAGCGAAAAGTATGTCCACTTTTCAAACTTAATTCCTGATGTATCAAATAGACATGTGTGGAGGTGGTGGTGGTGGAGTAGGTGGTTTAGTCTTTGATGTTATATGATCAAGGGTGGCCGAAACCGCATGTGCACACCAGATATGCCCAAATCCATGAAAATTATTCTGCTAATAATCTGTATGCACACCGTAAATACGTACACAAGTATGGTTCTGGCCAACCCTGTATATTTCATGGTTGCTCTGCATTCCTGGGTGCTTATTAATGCCACTGGGAGTAGCTCCCTGCATCTGCACTCAGACATGCACGAGCTCCCCATACGATCATGCAAGCACGCTCCTCACTCATGCAAACCCTCCTGCGACGCCCACCAGCACTCAACTTGCATGTTTATGCGCGTCATGCAACTCATGCAACACCATTTAAAAAGGCCCGGGCAGAATACCTGGACGCAAACCCTGCTGCGCGTTTAGTGCCAAGGATCAGTCGTGTACAAAAGCGTACAAATATATGCGTACCCAACCAATTAGAGTTGATGAATTGATCATTCGTTTTGGCCGCACCTACTAACGGTTGCTGAATATGCTTACTATTGCAGGCGCTTATTGCACCTTGCGTTTTGTTCTTTCGTGCCTCCCCCTTCCACCCTACGTTGTTTGTTCAGTCCCCCATTGTCCAACGCATCACTGCAACCCCGACCCCTTCCTTCTTGCAGCATCGCATGTCCTTTTCCCCATGCGTTACCCATCCCAACAAACTCAGCACAGACTGCTGAAAGGCCCACCTCTTTTGGAGTGCGGCATTTGTGCGGCATTCATTGTTGTGTAAAAGCATCTCCCATTTCAAAAGCATTCCATTAAACACTGCTGCCAATCCAACCCTTTCCTCCTACTACTTAGTTGCAAAAATCATGCCTCCATCCCACCAAACGCAACACTGAAATTTAACGTTCCTCATGCCTCCCTCCTACCAAACGCAACGCTGCATTTTTTACCCCCCACCCTCCCTACACTTTAGCGTTCCTCACGCCTCCATCTCACCAAACGCAATGCTGACATATTTACCTTCCACCCTCCCTACATTTTAACGTTCCTCACGCCTCCCTCCTACCAAACGCAACGCTGAAGTTTTACCTTACACCCTCCCTACATTTTAACGTTCCTCACACCACCATCTCACCAAACGCAACGCTGACATTTTTCCCCCCCATTCTCCCTACTGTCCAGCGTTCCTCATGCCTTCATCCCACCAAACATCACCCTCCAATCTCGGGCTTTACAGCTGCTCAGCAATCAGTGCGACCCCAACTCCAGGCCAGAAAGCCACAGCGCGTCGGTTGAGTACTATCAGAACATGACATCCGGCCTCTTCCTTGAGCTGTACAAGGTGTGTGCTCTTGCTGTGTTAGATGGGGGCCCATGTGTTAGAGGAGATGAAATATACGTGGGTATTTTTGTCTTTGGGAGAGGTGCGTCGGTCGAGTATCGTCAGAATATGACATCTGGCTTCTTCCTTGAGCTGTACAAAGGCAAGTGTCTTTTGCTGTGTTGGGTTGGGGTTCATCTGTGGCTTTGTGACAGCAAGTTGGTCTAGCACCACTATGTGAATCCTCTTGCTCAAAGCTATACAAGTACTGTGGCTTTCGCTGTGTTGGATGGGGAGCTGTTAGTTTTTATTACAGGAGATCGTATGGCTTAAGAACAGCAAGGTCGGTTTAGCACTACCTAACAAACAAAGGGTCCTAGTCTTTTCCTGAGCTGCGCATAGTCTGTCCGTACACACGTGCAGAGGCCAGTTGGCGTGGCTTTGGTGGGTACATGCGGCTACGTGTGGGAAGAGTGCGCTTTGACTAAAACATACACTGCAGCCGGTCGGTTTTGATCGAGACCAGAAAAATGAGTGTGTACATGCCTGCTGTTGGTTTGCAGTGCCACAAGCTCTGAGGCCAAGCGCACTTCACAACATTGGTCGAAGGTACTTAATCTTGTTTGCGTATGTCTGTTTCTATGTTTGCAGGGGCACTTATTTAAACTCAGTGAGCACCTGCAGCTTCTGGAATCGACCCCCTATCTGCACCCCTTTTCGTCTGAAAAGGAGAAGCAGCAGCAGCAGCACTACCAGGCGCCCTCAGCAGCACCCTTCCAGGCACGTATTAAGCCGATGAATGTACTCTGGTGAAAGTGCTGCCGCTGTTTGCATGTTCTGCTGTGTTGACCTGCGTGTATGCCCTTGTGGTGTGCGATCAAGTCAACCTGCTGCTGTGTGTGGACTGTTGTATAGCCACACGTATGCATGTATGCACGACTGAATTATGATGCTGCATGAGCAAACGCGTTTGGCACTGAGCGCAAGTATGTGCTGCCTATGTGTATCCCCTGGCCTCCTCACTTTCATAAGCACGCGCACATTACAGTGCTCTTGTGGAAAAGGGGCATGTGCTTCTCAGTTCACACATGGTGCTCAGTGGCATGTGCTGATCTGTCTGCCCTTGACTGTGGGTTCCAACACAAGCAGGTCATACACACACATACAGACGCGCACGCACAAACGCAACACACGCACATACGCACACACGCAACACAAAATCAATTCCATGACAAGGAAATATAAAGATGATACTAATTAATTGGAGCTGATTTTAGTTAACTGGAGCAAATTTCAAAGCTTCCATTCCGCACTTCACATCTATAAATAGGATCACTGTGTCAATGGAAGAAATGTTTTTATGACCATGTTCCCAACCCTTCCATTGCACTTAATGTGAATTCTAGCCTTTCTCATGATCTTAGCCTTTCACGTAAATTTTCGCGCCGTCAGCTTTGCTTGACGCAACTGACAGTCTTCTCACAGCAGCAAAGTAATGGAGCCAAGTAATGGAGCGCAGCAGCCAACTGACAGTCTTCTGACAGCATTCAAGTAATGGAGGAGTCTCTTGACGCAACTGACAGTCTTCTTACAGCAGCAAAGCAATGTCTTCTCACAGCAGCAAATTGATGGAGCGCTGGCGTGCCTGCAAGTTTGCCTCATGTAAACGTGCACGGCACACACACGCACATAGGCACATACGTACACATACACGCACAAATACGTACACACACGTACACACACGCACAGGCAATTTTTGCTGCAGAGCGGGGGCTGATCATTGAGGCATACCATGTGGGGATACTGTACAAATTTTCCAGCATACACCATCCGGATGTTGTGGCCAAGCAGATGGTTCGACAACTGGAGACAGGGGCAGAGGTGTGTATGTGTGTATGTGCGTGTGTGTATGTGTGTGCATGCGTGCGTGTGTGCGCAAATGTGTAATGTGTACACAAATGTGTGAATGTGTAGTACATATACACACGGCACTCTTGACACACACGAACACATACACGCATGTATACATGCCTACACGCGTATGTAGGAGCTCCCATCTGCGGATCACTGGCGAATGCTGACACACTCTTTGGTGCTCACCTTGGAGCAACAATTAGACATGCTTGGTGCAGGACAGGTGAATGGGGCCAGAGAGAAAGGGGTGGAGAACAGTTTGTTGAGTGGGGCGGGAATTTTTTAATTATTATAAGGAAGACTTCCATTCCCGATGTGAAACTAGAGAGACAAGGGTTCAGGGCAAAGAAGACGGGGAAGACAGGTGAATGGGGCGGTCATTGTTTTGGAATTGACGTACAACTAGTTCATCAAAAGGAACGCTTGCCATCTTGACACCTTGCCAAAGGGACAAGGGTGTAGGGCAGGTGAGTGGAGCTGGATAGACAAAGAGGGCATTGCTTCGTGCAACTGAGTTAGAGCGGTGTGAGACATGAAAGACAAGAGGTCCCTCAGACACAGAGCTAGAGATGTTGACTTTAGGACGGGAAAGGAATATACAGTAAGAACGTCATCGTTTGGGTTCCGACGAAATAGGAGACCGGCGTGTGCTTTTTTGTGGTCAGTGAGAGCTTCCTAGCTCAGGGCAAGTGCCTGCTCAAGTGCTCAATCGTGTTGTACAGTCAATACCTTTGAATGACAAGCAACTGCATCTAAGTGGCCAGCTCGTACTCACTGGTCTATTAATAGTGAGAGCGCTCCGTAGCCCAGGGGGAGTGCCTATTCAAGTGCTCAACTGTGTTGTACAGTTAATTTCTTGATAAGCAACTGCCTTTCAGCGCGCGCCAGCTATGTGGCATCAATTGAATGTTGTATGCTCAGTCACAACAATGATCGCTTGACAGTATGCACTGAACACACACATCAAATAAAAGTCTACATGCGCGCAGGAACGCACACAGACGCATGCATGCACGCATGCGCACACACATACATACATGTGAGCGTACACACGATACTTGCAGCTGTACATGTGACGGTACACGATACTTGCAACTGTACAGCTGTACATACGATACTTGCAGCTGTACGTGTGACTACTTGTACACACGATACTTGCAGCTGTACATGTGACCGTACACTTGATACTTGCAGCTGTACAAGCGACTGATGTCCAATGTGCTGGCTGAGCGCACACGGCTGCAAAGCATCTTAGCAGAGCATGGTCACACAGTGGAGAAAGAGGTGAGGTCTGAAGCAAGATGTGCTTGCTGCACGACATGATGTCACTCCAAGGTGCGTATTGCATCATGCATTACAGTATTACAGTGTGTGCGTTGGTGTGTGTCCTTGTGTGTGTTGAATTCCATTGATGACGTGTATAGAGAGCATGGGGGTAAAGAAAGTCAAAGGACGAGAAGAGAGGCATGGTTAGGATTGTGAAGTTCTTATGGGATGTCTGCCTCCCTGGATTACTTGGTTGTTCAGAGGCGGTGACCGGAGTCTCTTGAATCATTAATTTACACACTTGCTTTTGTTTTTCGCCTGACTTTATTTTACAAGCTGGCAGTGATCGCCGACTTTCCACATAGCAATCACTTGGTTTGGGAGGATGGGGGGGGCCGCAGGATGGTACGACGTGGGGCATATAAGCAGGTTGAACTGAGGGTAGGGTGAATACACAGTCTCCTGCTTGCAGCCTACGGCCTGCTTGTAACCATGTGCCAGATAGCCCTGTATTTCAGATGCCGGGGTGCTGGCTGTGGAGATGTTTTGCTAGCAGAAATGTACAGGGTTATAGGAGTTGATGTGCTAGCAGAGACCTATAGCACAGCACAGGATGAGAGTTAGCCAGGTCTGTGTATACGCATCAAATACGTGTACTTGTAAACCCCTCTGTGTATGAAGCATTATGTTGTCATATAGTCATCGCTGATGTATACACAGGAGGCTCAAAAACTGCCTGTTGGTGTTTGAACGCTCTAGAGGAATGCACAACATAATTTGCAATGAAAACGTGCACACAGGCCCTGACTGTCATGATGCACGTGCCCGTGGAGTGCAGGGCAAATTTGTGCAATAAAACCCTCATCCAATCTCTGTCAATCAGCACCACTGCCCTGCGCACGCAGGCCCTGAATGTCATGATGCACTTGCCCGTGGAGTGCCAGGTGCTGGGTAGCCTGCTCCGAAACCTGCGGCGAGAGAAATCTTTGGGGTGGATGCTGCAGGTAGGGAACTGGCTGTGGCTTGCTTTGATGTAGGTGCTGGCATGTTGTCAGGCATGCATGCAAACTCGTGAGCCTCAACAAGCATGTTTTTGCTTGCACATGTGTGTCTGTGTGTATGTCCCTGTTTAATTACGTATGGCGTGGCTTTGTATCAGCTCCCACCACAAGCAGTGCCCTTGCGTTTGAGATTAGCAGGAGATTTTGTAGGCTTCCATCTGTCGAGCGCTGTTGCTGTGGTTTGACATATGAGTGCTCCTTGCTTGAACGCATTTAGAGTTGCAGGTTTGCTGCTTGCAATATGAAAATAAGAAAAGGAGCCATTTGGTGCCAGGGGCTTGTGCAGACTTCCCATTGCAGACAAGGAGAGAGAACACCCAATGAGGGTCATGGCCAGATGTCCGCATTTCAGCGCATCTTTTCCAGATTTGCTTTTGTCTGCATATTCATTATATTGTTCTACGCCTTGAGTGCTTCCACTGTACATTTGAGATCAAGCAGGGAGTCGTGCCATCTATAAAAAGGTGGTCGCCAATTTACCTGAGCCCTCCAAGGACACTGCAAGGGCTCAGCTCAAACAGATTGAACACTGTACAGGGCTGATTGAGCATTAGTCTGGAGTGGTTCCTTGATGCTCGCTACTCGCAACTCGAAGCAGAACCTGTGTCGTCCACATTGCGCCTGTGCAGGGCTTTTTCTTTGGGCACGTGTGCACTGTGCTTCAATTCAGCAAGGCCATCTCCTTTGCCTACCCTCACATGCCAGGTAGGTTGGGCACCATTTTTCCTCCATTGAATGCACCGCCTTGCTTCAGGGTCGATATTGACAGACAGGATCGCACACCCAGATCCATACCAGGAATTGCTCATAGGAGGCATTTCAATCGAGCATGAGAGCATAAGGCTAGTGAGGGCTGTCTGTTGTATCCTTTGTTTAACTGTAATGGGTATTACACGTGACAAGGCAGCAGCTTGCTAAGGCGTTTCAAGTGATGAAGGCATGTGACACGATAAATCAAGGCTGCACTTTGACTTTGATGTGGGCATGAGTGGCCCTAATTTTCTTGTAACGCAAAAGGTCACAAAGTTACATAAGCAAGAAATGAATTGACAAAGAAAAGGAGGTCATTGCTCGCTACGCACACCCATCTTAATGTCAGCACCATCACAGTTTCCAGCGCTAATCAGAGTGTTTTATAGCAGCATGTAAACATCTCACATTGTTGGGAGCTTTTGGAAGAAGAAGCACAAGCTTTTGAGCTCAGGCGCATCACTGTGCTTTCCTTTTCTATAGATATCGGCGTTCACTGTTCTCTGTTCGCGCCCCCGACCACTCTTACTTTCTCGAATGATGCTACGAGGTTTTAAGCGTTCATTGCAGAGGCTGTAGCAAGTGTCATGAGACTAGAAGATGCTCCGACATGCATCTTGTTTTACACTTCTCTGGTAACCCTGGGCTTGCTACCACAATGCCGCGGGAGAAGCAGTCTAGTTTCCCTTGTTGCACTCACACATACACATTCCTTCCCCCTTATCCTCCCTTAACCTTCTTCACCTAGAGCCCCCTTCTGCAAAACTCCCCCGCATCGATGCTGCACACACAAATGCAGATGCGGTGGCCATTGTGATGACTCTGTTCAATGACATGGAAGCAGAGAACAGGCTGCCAGCCTCTTTGCTCGATTCACCACAACAACCTTGACTGGGACAGGCTTCCCTGGTGGTGTGGGCGTGGCTGCGTGGATGTATGCGTGCTGGTGTGGATGTGGTGTGGGAGTGGTGTGTGGCTGTAATTGTGGATGTGGGGTGGGTGTGGTGTGGCTATATGGGTGTGGGTTGATAGTACGTATGTGGTGTGTGGGTGTACGGGTGTGGGTGCTAATCAATGTCAATGTGCAGGTAGACAAGAGGAAAGTTCAGGAATGCCTCTGAACGGCTGTTGTTACTTGTGCAGAGGCAGTGTCGTAAGTGCGGGTAATCAAAACCTTCAGTCTTTAATAAGTAGGCCACGCTTTGCCACTCCACTTTTGTCTCCCTAGTTTCTTTGGTTTTTGGTTCATCGGCGCTGCCCTCAAGATTTTTGTGTGGTCTTAGCACAGAACCTTACTCAAGTTTAAGAATGTCTCATGATTTTTGCATTCACAAGGCCGTTGCTGCCAATTGGACAGGCCTTGCACTTGTTGCAGCTTGAGCAACTTGCCTTCATGCTCTGATATATTGCACCATGTATTTCTAGGCAACAGGCGTGTCCCCTCTGTCGTAGAGTGCAGAAATGGTGGCAAGCAGATTTGTCATCCTGCTCTGTCCATCCAGCGTGAATGTGTAATTGAACATTTATGCAACAGAAAAGCCTCAGGCAGTTATATACTCAGAGAGGAGGCTCCTCTCTGCGTATCTAACTGCAGATCGATTTAGCTTTTAACATGCCGGCAGATTTGATGCAGGATTTGTGTACCTTCATCTGTGTCATTTGTCCATGCGTGATCATTTCCTCCTTGCGCGATCCTCCGTTTGAATCAGAATTGCGCAATTGCATTGTGTAATTTAAATAGCGCTGACACAATGATCTTTGGCAGGTATGTGTAGCCGCCAAAGCGTCTGTTTCACAAACGTGCTCGGGCGAGTAAATGGAAGTGCATTATTGCAGTCTGGCTTTCTTGTGTGGGTTGTTCCACCTAGCAAATTGCCTGTGACAAGCTTTTTTTGTATGATTAGGAGAGATTCAAGCCTACACTTGGTTTTCTAGCACAGTAGGAAATGGTACAACTTAATTTGTTTTTTTTGTTATCGTGTATGAACGTTTAGAAGTCATTTGCTACAAGTGTTTAAGCGTTTTGGGGCTAAACAAGCCTCGTTTCTTTTTGTATAACTTATACAATGTTACAATTTTTGAAAAGGAAAGACTATTTGCCCAGGACTAAGCAGACTTAAGTAGCAAAGTTAGGGGTTACAAGGGGTTACAAGGATGGCCTACAGCCCGAGTCTCTGGCTGATGGCATTTGGCTGGTGAAACAAAATTAACCAGTGTCGAAATTTGAAACTAAATCTGACACAAACTTGAGGAGTCTGTATGAGTC
>Ga0307968_1001870_pt1 | contig 17356 bp, 22 predicted proteins | sample OrgLakmetagen650_FD_201834 | JGI IMG/M metagenome (GOLD analysis project Ga0307968, IMG submission 201834) | Saline water microbial communities from Organic Lake, Antarctica - #650 | ecosystem: Environmental > Aquatic > Non-marine Saline and Alkaline > Saline | place: Antarctica: Organic Lake... | reverse complement strand
CACACACAGTGGCACACACAGTGGCACACACAGTGGCACACACAGTGGCACACACAGTGGCACACACAGTGGCACACACAGTGGCACACACAGTGGCACACACAGTGGCACACACAGTGGCACACAGTGCCACACACAGTGCCACACACAGTGCCACACAGTGGCACACAGTGGCACACACAAACACACACAACCTTGTGCAACGACAGACAAGCCTGCACTCCTGAACTTGCCAGCCCTTGTGCATGCAGCTACTTGCCCCTCAAATACACCGACAACAGAGCCTGGGGCAACGTCAGACAAGCCTGCACTCCTCAACTTTTCAGCTCTCGTGCATGCAGCTCCTTGCCCCTCTAATACACCGACAACACAGAGCACGGGGCAACGTCAGACAAGCCTGCACTCCTGAACTTTCCAGCTCTCGTGCACGCAGCTCCTTGCTTCTTCTCTAATACACCGACAACAGAGCCTGGGGCAACGTCAGACAAGCCTGCACTCCTGAACTTTCCAGCTCTTGTGCACGCAGCTCCTTGCCTCTCTCTAATACACCGACAACACAGAACCTGGGGCAATGTCAGACAACCCTGCACTCCTGAGCTTGCCAGCTCTTGTGCATGCAGCTCCTTGCCTCTCTAATACACCGATAACACAGAGCCTGGGGCAACGTCAGACAGATTTACGTATAAGCCCAGACTCACCGCCTCTTCTGAGTCCAACTCCTCAGCTTCCTCCTCCTCCTCATAATCGTCCCCTCCTGCTTTCCAGCCCCCCCCGCGCTTCCTTCCTCCGCTGTATTCAGGCTCGTCGTCTTCGTCTCCGTATCCGACGCCACCAGCTTCGTCTGGGTCGTAGGAGGGGTCGCCATCTGAAGAAGGAAGCATGTGAGGAACATGTTAAAGACATGCGCCACCAGCTTCGTCTGGGTCATAAAAGGGGTCGCCATCTGAAGATGGAAGCATGTGAGGCACATGCTAGAGACATGCACAAACAAGACATGCAAATAATGCACAAACAAGACATGAAAACAAACAAGACATGCACAAACAAGACACGCACAAATGCACAAACAAGACATGAAAACAAACAAGACATGCACAAACAAGACATGCAGAAATGCACATGCACTCGTTTCAAACGTGCGTGCCTACACCCACGGCGGTCAGACGCATATTACCCAGGGCATTCGCTATATTTTGATATGTTATACTCATATCCGCCAGCTAATACCGTCAAGGTTATATGAGAATTCAGGAGCCACACCATTTGCGAAAGAGTTATTGCATACGCTATACCAATGACCACCGGACCTGACCATTTTTTGTTAGTATATTTCTATATGTTGATCATGATTACCAGCTCATACCATCATATGAGAATACGGGAGCCACGCCAATGGGGAAAAGTTTTATGTATACGTAGGGTTGGCCAAGACCGAATATATATACATATGACCGTATATTTGGAATTCTGCGCACTTAGCTTACTTCATCCTAATGCTCATAAGTTTACGTTGTGCATGTATGCGTGTGACTGTACGTAATGCATGTAGAATTTTGATAGGACCGCCTACCTCCCTCCTCATCCCCTGACTCCCCCATATAGTCTGCATCATCAGAGTTGGGAGCTCGGGTTTTAGGCGGGCGCTTTGGTGCACCTGTGTGTGTGCTAGTGTGTGTTTGTGTGCGTGTGTGTGTGTGTGCTTGTGTGTGTGTGTGTGTGCGTGTGTGTGTTTGCGTGTGTGTGTGTGTGTGTGTGTGTGTGTGTGTGTGTGTTTGTGTTTGTGTGTGTTAGTGTTTGAGTGTGTGTGTTTGTGTGTGTGTGTGTGTGTATGTGTGTGTGTTTGTGTGCGCGTGTGTGTGCGTGTGTGTGCGCGTGCGCGCGTATGTGTGTGTGTGTTTGTGTGTGTGTGAGTGTGTGTGTGTTTGTGTGTGTTTGTGTGTGTGTGTGTGTGCGTGTGTGTGTGTGCGTGTGTGTGTGTGTGTTTGTGTGTGTGTGTGTGTGTTTGTGTGTGTGTTTGCACGCATGGTAGAGCTGCTGCCCCTGCCCTGCTTTCACATTTCCCCCATCCTGCCTCGCATTTCCAATGTCAAAAGTACCTTTTTGTACTCATCCCGTAATAACAAATCTGCAAGGCCAGGTGAATAACATACAGGAGCACACTTTCATCTCGCGAATATAGCGCCCTGCTTCTACGTCACGGCGCAGCATCAGCACTGGCCACAAGTGAATCCCCACGCCTCACTGGATTGGCCTGCTTGAGCACTATTGAACCTATGCTTCCACAATCATCAAACCCTTATCAGAATACCACCAGGAATACTGAAGTTCATACACACCGGCGGTTCTACAGCACTCACCACCAAACTACAACCATCTTTCTTTCCGCCCCCTCATCCCACATCCACCATCTCCACATTCACAAACGCACCCACAAGGAGCCCTCATCACACATCCACCATCTCCACATTCACAAACGCACCCACAAGGAGCCCACATCCCACATCCACCATCTCCACGTCCACAAACACACCCATCCAGATCCCACCTCCCACATCCGCCATCTCCACATTCACAAACACACCCATCCAGATCCCACCTTCCACATCCACCATCTCCACATTCACAAACGCACCCACCAGAAGCCTTCATCTTACATCCACCATCTCCACATTCACAAGCGCACCCAGCAAGAGCCCACATCCTGCATCCACCATCTCCACATTCACAAACGCACCCGTCAAGAGCCCACATCCCACATCCACCATCTCCACATTCACAAGCGCACCCAGCAAGAGCCCACATCCCGCATCCACCATCTCCACATTCACAAACGCACCCGTCAAGAGCCCACATCCCACATCCTCCATCTCCACATTCACAAACGCACCCGTCAAGAGCTCACCTCCCACATCCACCCACTCTCCACATTCACAGACACACCCACCAGCAGCTTTAGGAGCACGCACACGCGGTGGCGGTTTTGGCTTGGCGCTACCCTCCTCCCCCTCTGCAGCGGCTGCGGCTGCTGCTGCTGCCTGCTGCGCTGCGTACTGTGCCTGCTGCACCCGCGCTGCCTCACGCGCTGCTGCTCGCCGCTGCTCCCCACTCTTTGAAGTGGGGCCTGTGTAAGTGGAGGCGTAGTCTTCATCGCCGTAGTGCTCATCCGCTGCGCCGCCACCATCACTGCGTAAGGTAATTTCATGAGCACCATGGATTTATTGAAACAGTAGCCGTTGCTAAGCTTCATGAGTACAATGGATGTAATGAAACACTTCCTGTTGGTACAGTGCTCATCCGCTGCGCCGCCACCATCACTGCGTAAGGTAATTTCATGAGCACCATGGATTTATTAAAACAGTAGTCGTTGCTAAGCTTCACGAGTACAATGGATGTAATGAAACACTTCCTGTTGGTACACTGCTCATCCGCTGGCCACCACATCACTGCGTAAGGTAATTTCATGAACATCATGGATGTAATGAAACAGTTCCTCTGTTGGTACAGTGCTCATCCGCAGCGCCGCCACCATCACTGCGTAAGATAATCTCATGAACATCATGCATGTAATGAAATAGACATTGTTGGTACAGTGCTCATCTGCAGCGCCGCCACCATCACTGCGTAAGGTAATGTCATGAGCATCATGGATGTATTGCCAACACGCAAGTCTTGTGTGTAACAAAAATAGCTCTTGTAGGCAGTTCATACATTGTGCACTCACATGTCTTCCGCGAGGCAGCTCTTGCAGGCGGCGAAAACACTGCACACACACACACACACACACACACGTACACACACCTGTCAAAACGCAACGTACCCCTGGCAGGCAACTCAAACGACACGCGCACGCACCTGTTTATCCCAATGTAGCTCTTGCAAGTGGCATCTCCGGCCATGTGGCCTCTGTACCCACAGTCTGTGCACGCCTGAGCGAACAAATAATTGATGTTTGAAATGCATGACAATGTTTATGCATGACACTGTTTATACACACACACACACACACACACATACACACACACACAGATGCTACGGGGTGACGGCCTGTGCAGTCCGCAGTCCTTGACATGCACAGGATTCAGACAACGTTGATGTTTGAAAAGCGTGACACATCTGAATGGGATGTAGGCACAGTTACTCGTGAGGGCAGCAGCTCATGCACTCTCTAGCAAGCAGATATTTTAAAGCAGTAAGGCACACAGACAAGATTACACGCGCGCACAGATGGGGTAGCAGTCTGTGCACTGCTCAACACACACACGCACACACACACATACACACACATACACACACACAAACACACACACTCACACACAAACACACACACACAGAGACACACACACTGAATCAGGCAGACCTGCTGTGGGTTGTGCGTGCCTTGCAAGCGTGCGCGCTTGTTCTTGGACTGCTGCCGAGCTTTAGACTTTGTGGGCTTGCTGTCTGTTCCTATGGTTTATGAATGACGTGCATGGTGCATGATTGACGTGCATGGTTACTGAATGACGCGCATGGTGCATGATCGACGTGCATGGTTTATGAATGACGTGCATGTGTGTGCTTGTTCGCGTGCGGTCACACACACACACACACACACACACACACACACACACACACACACACACACACACACACACACACACACACACACACACACACACACACACACACACACAAGCGAGTGGGAGGGGCAAAGTTGGCGCATAATGGAAGTGTAAAATGCACAATTGAGATGGCCTGCATCCCTAAAGTGTATGGGTTCAATTGGCTGTGTGCTTGCTTGTAAAAGAGCATGCTCCTGAAGGTGGCCTGCAACCCTATACGCATGGGTCCAAATGGCTGTGTGCTTGCTTGTAAAAGAGCATGCTACAGGGGGTAGCATTACGCAGCTAAGATTTTCATATGCTGTCCACAGATCGCATCATGTGGCATGAACAGAGCCTGGCTCTTTTCCTTCATTGATGCAGGGAGTGTTTTACTGCCTGCGCAGTGCTTCTTTTTCCTTTCTTGTCCTTCATTTTCCCTGGCAAATCTAGCACTGACATGTATGAATGTCAGTCAGGTCTCCCCAACCGGACCATTTCTAAGATTGTGTGCGTGTCTGATCAAGTCTGCACATGATCTGCACCTCAGAGGCACTCATCGCTCATGTGACACAAATTTCTAGAATAGCAATTGATTAGGGTTGGCCAGAACCATGAATATACAGTTTTTATACGGAATTTTTGGCAGGGAAATCACCAACTATACGGTCATATACGGTGTACATATACGATTTTGGCCAACCCGACAATTGATTGTCCATGGATCGATCACATCTACGCACGCACTCAACAGGTTGCACGTCACTTCCCAACTTTTCGTCCTCCATGTCAATGGCAATGTCCAGCACAGCAATTGTTCACAGTAAGCATTGACATGCACGCCTCATGAATTGCAATGCGATGCGATGCACCTCATGAATGCATTGCAATGCATTGCGATGCACGTCTCATGCATTGCAATGCACGCCTCATGCATTTCGATGTGATGCACGCCTCATGAATGTATGCTTAATGAATGCATTGCGATGCACGTCTCATGCATTGGGATGTGATGCACGCCTCATGAATGCTTAACGAATGCATTGCGATGCACGCCTCATGCATTGGGATGTGATGCACGCCTCATGAATGCTTAACGAATGCATTGCGATGCACGCCTCATGCATTGCGAGGCACGCCTCATGCATTGCGATGCACGTCTCATGCATTGCGATGCACGCCTCATGAATGCATTGCGATGCGATGCGATGCACGCCTCATGAATGCATTGCGATGCTCGCCTCATGAATGCACCTCATCAATGCATTGCGATGCACCTCATGAATGAATCGCATTACAGACATAGCATCCTTACAGCACGCCTCATGAATGCATTGCGATGCACGCCTCATGCATTGCGATGCACGCCTCATGAATGCATTGCGATGCACGCCTCATAAATGCATTGCGATGCTCGCCTCATGCATTGACATGCACGCCTCATGCATTGCGATGCACGCCTCATGCATTGCGATGCACGCCTCATGAATGCATTGCGATGCACGCCTCATGAATGCATTGCGATGCACGCCTCATGCATTGCGATGCACGCCTCATGCATTGCGATGCACGCCTCATGAATGCATTGCGATGCTCGCCTCATGAATGCATTGCATCAATGCATTGCGATGCACGCCTCATGAATGTGCCTCATGAATGCATTGCGATGCACGCCTCATAAATGCATTGCGGTGCACGCCTCATGATTGAATTGCATTACGGACACAGCATCCTTACCGGGGGCTGACTCTTCAATTTCCAAGTCAATGAGGTCTTCTGCACCACCACTACCCTCCTCCCCATCATCTTCACCCCACTCATCCACATCGTCGTCGTGCCCTGTGAATGCAAGCATTCGTGCGCGCATGTGCATGTGCGCGTGTGCTTGTGTGTGTATGTGTGTATTTGTGTGTGTGTGCGTACGTGTCTGCTTTAATGTGTAATTGTGCATGTGCGTGTGCGTGTGCGTGTGCGTGTGCGTGTGCGTGTGCGTGTGCGTGTGCGTGTCTGTATGCGTGTGTATGTATGTGTGTGTGTGTATGTGTGTATGCGTGTGTGTGTGTGTGTTGTGTTGTGTGTGTGTGTGTGTGTGTGTGTGTGTGTGTGTGTGTGTGTGTGTGTGTGTGTGTGTGTGTGTGTGTGTGTGAGAAAGAGAGTGAGTGTGTATGTGTGTGTAGGTATGTGTGGTCATCGCCAGCAGCATACACCTCCATACGCCCACAATCACTCAAACTCACTCAATTCCAAGCGTAGCTGTTGCCCTCGCCCCCTCCCTCTCCCTCTGCCTCTTCCTCTGCCTCGTCCCCTGCCCACGCCAGGCATGGTAGCAGGCGGAGCCCCAAGCAGGCCTGCATGTGAGTGAGTGAGTGAGTGAGTGAGTGAGTGAGTGAGTGAGTGAGTGAGTGAGTGAGTGAGTGAGTGAGTGAGTGAGTGAGTGAGTGAGTGAGTGAGAGAGTGAGTGAGTGTGTGTGTGTATGTGTGAGTGTGTGTGTGTATGTGTGTGTGTGTGTGTGTAAGCGTGCGCTTATTGTGAAACATGTTCAAACATGTGTGATGCTGATGTACAATGCCCTTGTACATATACCCCGCGGATTCAATCCTTGCGTACAGGCATCGCATAATCCTCGCAGATAAGCACTGCAAGCTTCTCGTTCATATGCACCGCAGAGTCCTTGTAAATAAGCGCTGCAACCTGAACAACACCAAAATCCTCCTCAGACAACCTCTTCAGACAACCTCCCGAGACAACCTCCTCAGACAACCTCCCCAGGCAACCTCCTCAGACAACCTCTTCAGACAACCTCCTCAGACATCCTCAGACAGCCTCCTCAGACAACCTCCTCAGACAGCCTCCTCAGATAGCCTCCTCAGACAACCTCCCCAGACGACCTCCTCAGACAACCTCCTCAAACAACCTCAGACAGCCTTCCCAGACAGCCTTCCCAGACAACCTCCCCAGACCTCCTCAGACAACTTCCTCAGACAACCTCCTCAAACAACCTCCCCAGACAACCTCCTCAGACAACCTCCTCAGACAACCTCAGACAGCCTCCCCAGACAACCTCCTCAGACAACCTCCCCAGACAACCTCCCCAGACAACCTCAGACAGCCTCCTCAGACAACCTCCTCAGACAACCTCCTCAGACAACTTCCTCAGACAACCTCCCCAGACAACCTCATCAGACAACCTCCTCAGACTATCCTCCTCAAACAATCCTCCTCAGACAATCCTCCTCAGACAATTAAGCACCAACCTGCGACGATGGAGCCAGGTTTGGCCACTAAATGACCCCGCCCACGTCCCCTACCACGCCCACGCTTCCGCTTGCCTTGGTTCTGCACACAGACAAGTGTCGTTAACATCAATGTCACTACCTACTTCTTTGTAAAAGCTGGTTCCGTGCCAAAGTGCCTGTGATGGATGTGGTCTAGACAGCCTGCAGTGGCTGAGGTGTAGGCTAGTAAGGTGTAATCGCCTACTTCTCTATAGATTAATAATCAACACACTGTTCTCACTGTTTAGACAATAGTGATATCAGATTGCATCGATTGAGGTGCAGGCTGGTAAGGTGTGGTCGCCTACTTCTCTATAGAATAATAATCAACACTCTGAACTCACTGTGTTGACAAGAGTGATATCAAAGTGCAGTGAATATGGTGCAGGATGGTAAGGAGAGATTGCCTACTTCTTTGTAAAATAGGCTCATCTTAAGTGCGAGTGCTTTAACCCTGCAGCAGCGGCAATGATACACCACAGCAAAATCACAGTTCATGCCCCCGCTTCAACACGAATTCTACACAGTTTAGGGTCACCATACTGGGAGCAAAGGATTGTGGGGTGGGCCAGAACCCTATATTTATACGTATATACGGTGTACATACGGTGTTTTGGGCAGGGAAATCACCATATATACGGTCATATACGGTGTGCATATACGGTTCTGGCCAACCCTAAAAGTATTGCACCAGCCTCATGGCATCTGCACGTGGATCTGGCTGTGCTTGCTCTTCAAGAGCAGCAATATCATTTTACAGCAAAACTTCAGAGCATGCTCCACCGCCACTATGGGCTGCACTGACCAGGGCAAAAAACCTGGGTCAGTACAGACTGAATTGATCAGGGCCATCTATCTGGGTCGGGATAGACTGCACTGACCAAGGACGCCAAACTGGGTCAGTATAGACAGCAATGATTAGAGCTAACTACCTGGGTCAGTACACAGCACTGACCAAGAATGCCAAACTGGGTCAGTATAGACAGCACTGATTAGGGCCACCTACCTGGGTCAGCAGAGACTGCACTGATCAGGGCCGCCTACTTGGGTCGGAAAAGACGGCACTGAAGAAGGACACCGAAATGGATCAGTATAGACTGCACTGATCATCAGGACCACCTACCTGGGTCAGCAGAGACTGCACTGATCAGGGCCGCCTACTTGGGTCGGGAAAGACGGCACTGAAGAAGGACACCAAAATGGATCAGTATAGACTGCACTGATCATCAGGACCACCTACCTGGGTCAGCGCCATGGGCACGTGCGCGTGGATCTGGTTGCGCTTGCTCTTTGAGAGCGGCAGCACCACACGTTCGCCAAAGCCGATGTCCGACTTGGTGATGGTGTTAAGGCTGGTCATCTCTGCGATGGGCAGTTGAGGGGGCCGATAATGGTCGCGGCATCAAGCAAGCGCTTGCACACAGGCTAGTTTTGCACACACAGGCTGTGATGGTAAATCCCGGAAATAGAGAAAGAGAAAGGGAAAGTGATGGGTCCACCACATCTGATAAAAACCACTTGTTGCATTCATACAGCCAGATTATTTCACAGCAAACTACAGCGTCCTGGGATCCAAATGCGCTGCATCATAGAAAGTGTGTTGCAAAAACCTTGCAGCCCCAGCATGCTTAAAAGTAGCAGCGAACGTTTGCGCCACACCGGCGCTCTTTGACTAAGCTTACGTGTTTAAAAACGCATGAACTTTATGAAAGAGGTTGTGTGTATGTGTGCTGCAAAACAATGTACGGCAATAAGCAGCGTGCGGCTGCTTATGCAGTTCTGTCACTTAACACAATCACATGCATGCACAGCACTTGTTCAAGTGTACAAATGCAATCTGAAAAATAGTACGCCCCTTGCGCACCCACCAGTTTTGTCACTCAACACAAACTCACGCATGCACAGCACTCGTTCAAATGCACAAATGCGATCTGAAGTAACGCGCCCTTTACGCACCCACCAGTTTTGTCACTCAGAATGATCTCGCGCGCACGCTGAACACTATCCTTGTCTGTCCAGGTGATGATGCGACGCACGCGACGGTCTCCCGGTTTAGGACCTCCCGCCTAAAGCAACGACAGTGTGTGGCTTGACGTGGGCTTACATGCAAGTGCGTAGATGTGCGTTTGTGCGTGCACATGTCCATCATTCCATGCATTGTTTTTCGAGCGCACGCACGCTCACCCACATACGTAGGGTTGCCAGGACTATATATACACCGTGTGTGAGCGTATGTTTGGTGATTTCCCTGCCAAAAAGATTGTATATACACTGTGTATACATGGTTCGGGGCAAACCTTCACATTTGTGTATTCTATGCATACGCCTGTTTCATTCTAACAGCATGCAGTGAGCGAAGCGACGCTTGCATACACACAGAGAAGCTATTACAGTTTCTTTGTAACTGCAGATAAACATGCATGTGCGTGTGTGTGTGTGTGTGTGTGTATGTGTGTGTGTTTGTGCGTGCGTGTGCGTGTTTGCGTGTGTGTGTGTGTGCGTGTGTGTGTGTGTGCGTGCGTGTGTGTGTGTGTGTGTGTGTGTGTGTAGTCCTCACCTTCCCACCCCCAGTTGCTGAAGCAGGCGCTGGCCGCTCATTGCGAGATGAGATCAGCCCTTCACGCTGCATGCTGCGGTATGCCTCTTCATCCTCATCAATTTCCATGCCCTCCTGTGCATTGCATGTGCATGGTAAAAATAAAACAAACAAGACTAGTGCCTTCAACGCTGCATGCTGCGGTATGCCTCTTCGTCCTCGTCAATTTCCATGCCCTCCTGTGCATTGCGTGTGCTTAATAAAATTAAAAAAACCAAGACTAGTGCCTTCAACGCTGCATGCTGCGGTATGCCTCTTCATCCTCATCAATTTCCATGCCCTCCTGTGCGTTGTGTATGTGTGGCAACCCTAAAACAAACAAGGCTAGTGCCTTTCACACTGCATACTGCGATATACCTCTTCATCCTCACCAATTTCCATGCCCTCCTGTGCATTGCGTGTGCTTAATAAAATTAAAAAAAACAAGGCTAGTGCCTTCAACACTGCATGCTGCGGTATGCCTCTTCTTCCTCATCAATTTCCATGCCCTCCTGTGCATTGCGTGTGCATGGTAAAAATTACAACAAACAAGGCTAGTGCCTTCCACGCTGTGTGCTACGGTATGCCCGTTTCTCCTCTTTTACCTCCATGCCCTCTGCACATTGTGTGTGCATGGTGAAGGAAGACGGACGGAATTGTGTCTTGCAGCATAAGTCTTTTAAGCAGGATGCTGCAATGTTGCACTTGGTAGGAGATTTGGAATCGATGACATTCAAAACCGCACAAAGCTCTTCTAACAAAAATCTTCTTTACACATTTGAAAACAGAGGCAAGCTTAGTGATGGATATAGTAAAAAACAAGTAAAATCAAGCTTATTATCAGGCTATGAGGACATAGCCGTGCATGCTTGTGCAATACTACACCAGCCAATTCCTTAATTGATGCAGGGAGTGTTTTGCTGTCTGCGTAGTTTTTCTCTTTCTTTTTCTTTTTCAATTCTTTCTTTCTACACCAGCCAAAGGCTGCAGCACTCCTCTGACGCAAGATTACTCTGACACTAAGACGCGCATACCCTGCCGACAACTTACCCTATCTTGTGCCTGCTGCTGGGCCAAGGTAATGCCACGCTCAGCTGCACGCATACGTGCTTCCCGCGCTGCAGCCATTGCGGATGCAGACTCTTGGAGGTGGCGAGGGTCTTCATCTGTACGGAGGGCGCGGACCTAAGGGAAGACAGAGAGCCGATTATCAAAGTCTAGTTTTGGTATGCACAATCAAAAGCAACGCAATTGCGATGGATTGGAAGCCTGATAGTGACGAGGGACTTCCTACATGTCTTCTTGAGTGTTCACCCACAATCAAGAGCAACGCAATTGCGATGGATTGGAAGCCTGGTAGTGACGAGGGACACCTACATGTCTTAAGTGTACAATCAAGAGCAACGCAATTGCGATGGATTGGAAGCCTGGTAGTGACGAGGGACTTCCTACATGTCTTCTTAAGTGTACAATCAAGAGCAACGCAATTGCGATGGATTGGAAACTTGATAGTGACGAGGGACTTCCTACATGTTTTAAGCGTTCACCCGAAAACAAGACTGCAGGACAAAATTCAAGGTTGCAACTCTGTATGCAGGTGGGCAAGTGTGCATTATATTTAAGTAAACACAGCTGGTTAAATCTACCAGATGCAGCTGCTCTTAACTATCAAATGCAGCAAGATCTTTACAATAAAAAACTACAATTACAGCTGGATCGAATTTACAAATGCAGCTGGTCTTATTTTACATGTGCAGCTGGTCTTAATCTACAGATGCAGCTGGAGGAAGAAGTCCTTTGGAAACAGCACTCGCAGCTCGTAAGGTGTGGACACAATGCAGAACGAAGAAACTATAGGAAAGTATTGATCCGCATGCTGACGATCATACGCGTAAAAAGCAGCCTCCAAAAAACAGCCAACCCTGCTTGTTTGATCGCACAAGCAGGCACAAGAACCAGTGTAACATTCACACAACAAGATATAAACACACGGGCACAAGCGTAAGCGAATATAAGGCGTGGGATCAAGTGCACGACAGCAGTGAACGACAGCAGTGCACGACAGCAGTGAACGACAGCAGTGAACGACAGCAGTGACCAACCTGCTTAGCCCAAATGTCAGCAGCGGCCAGCTTGAAAGACTGCAGCTGCTCTTCCTGAGAGCTCTTGAGGTTGCGCACAAAGCGACGAGTGAGCTCGTTGTCGATGCCATCAGCAGCAGCAGCCGTGCACAGACGGCGCACCATGTCAATGCGCTTCCACCTGTGGTGAGAACATGGAGTACTGTTTGACGACCCACCATGTCAATGCACTTCCACCTGTGGTGAAAACATGGAGTGCCAAAGGACTGTGAGGCAACACTGTTTGACGGCGGGCCATGTCAATGTGCTTCCACCTGCGACTGAGAGCGTGAATTGCTGAAGGACTGTGAGGCAACACTGTTTGGCCAAGCAGTAGAAAGCGTGCAGCAGATGTCAGCAACAGCAACAGCAGCAGTAGCAATAGCATCTGGCATAGCCAGAGAGCATGCAAACTTCCAGCCCCACCACAAATTTAAGTGCACATACATGCTGCGTCCGCTTCAGCCCCGTTCTTAACTCTACTGAGCAGGGGGGGAGAGGTGGAAGCCAGTAAGCTGCCTCAGCTCCATTTTCTCTTACCTGTCTGTGATGGCTTTGACCAGCAAACTGCCCCAGCTCCATTTTCTCTTACCTGTCTGTGATGGCTTCGACCAGTAAACTGCCTCAGCTCCATTTTCTCTTACCTGTCCGTGATGGCTTCGACCACATGAGGCTCCACCCCAAACTGGAGCAGGATGCGCGCAGCTTCACGGGTGGACAGCTTACGCAGATCTGCCTCAGAGCCTGATTTCAGATGCAGGGCAAAAATACAGGTCAGTGTGTATATATAGCTTACGCAGATCTGCCTCAGAGCCTGATTTAAGATGCAGGGCAAAAGTACAGGTCAGTGTGTATATATAGCTTACGCAGATCTGCCTCAGAGCCTGATTTCAGATGCAGGGCAAAAATACAGGTCAGTGCGTATATTTAGCTTACGCAGATCTGCATCAGAGCCTGATTTCAGATGCAGAGCAAAAAAGCATGTCAGTGCGTATATTTATAGTTTACGCAGATCTGCCTCAGAGCCTGATTTCAGGTGCAGGGTAAGACAAATGCAGCAGCTTTGCCACCCAGACAAGGATGGTTACATTGCAGGGCACAAAAACAGGTCAGTGCGTGTATGAAGTTGCAGCTTATTCTGGCCTCAGAGCTCGGGTCTGAAAAAATAGATAGTGGGAGTTCGACCCCCGAGTCGAGGACAGCTTTTGCGTAGTGGAAGCTGAAAGCTGAAAAATAAAGGGACAGCAAAGAAGAGGCGGCCATCTACTGGGTTTAACGGCAGCAGCTGAGAATGCGGATATCCTAGTACCATTGCTGTTGTTACAACTCTGCTGCGTTCAGTGAGAAACACAAGCAAGCCAAAATATATTGTTCTCTTGGTACAGATTCCACACACCTAGGGCATCATATGCTGCAAAATAAATGTAATGTTCATGGGCACACACACACACACACACACACACAACACACGCACAAACACACACCTGTGATGGATCCCAGGTCAGGAGCTCGAGGGGGACCCTGTTGAGGCTGAGGAGGGGCCGCTTCCTCTCCAGGCCCTTTCACGGGTTCAACCCTCTTTACGTAAGCATAGCCGTGTCCACGACCTGTGTGCGTCATTGGTCAAGCTACTTTGTGTAAGGGGAAATGCAGCTTAGCAGTCGATTTTTGTGATCAATGCAGCGCTTTCACAGCTTTAACCATCTTTTCACGTGGGCATAGCCGTGTCCACGACCTGTGTGCGTTATTGGTCAAACTACTTTGTGTAAGGGGAAATGCAGCTTAGCAGTCGATTTTTGTGATCAATGATCAGCACTTTAAGAGCTTTAACCATCTTTTTACGTGGACATAGCCGTGTCATCGTTCTGTGAACGTCATTGGTCATGCTTGTTTGTGGACAAAACAAAGGTCGATTTGTCCATCTACAAAACGCCGCGCAATATGGTGGCTGTGCAGATCTTTTGAAGTGTGCTGAGCCTGATGGCACTGGTTTGTGATAACATGAGCTCAACGATCGACGTGACTGATGTCCCACCGCACCAATGACATAATTGATGCAGCACAACGTTCCACTGGCAATCACAGTGCAGCACACAAGGTTTCACTAACAATCTTAACGTTGCACTGGCAACTAACTAACTAACTAACTAACAATCTTAACGTTCCACTGGCAATCACAGTGCAGCACACAAGGTTTCACTAACAATCCTAGCGCAGCTCATCATACCACTATAACACCGCTGCGGTGCCAGGCCTGCTGCATTTAGCATCTCATTTCGCTATTAACAAAACAACAAACTCGACAACTTATTACGCTATCAACACAACCCAGGGTTGACCCTGTCGGTCTGTCGCACTCAATCCTGTCTTCACACACATTCCACACGCGCGCACACACACACACACATACACACACGCACACACACACGCACACGCGCACACACACACACACAGCTGTGACAGGGCGTTTATGTCATTGCAGCAATAATATCCTCAGAGCCACGTTTAAAATTGTGGCAAGGGACAAACAGGGACAAGATACTGGACTAGGACCAAAACGCTCATGAAAAAGGCTGACAACAAGAACCAAACCCCGCATTTAGGATAAAACAGACACTTTGGTACCATGCTAGTCACCTATCGCAAACATACATATTGGTGATTACAATCAGCCATTAAGTTAGTGTTATCTACCCTCATGCACGCAGCTCACAAAGTTGTCGGAAGTGACCCAAGGCAGACCGCAGAGCAGCTCAAACTCAAACACACCTGTGGGGTCACCCCTCCTGTCCGTGACCTCCAGCAGAATCCTGCCCTCATGCACGCAGCTCACAAAATTGTCGGAAGTGACCCAAGGCAGATTGCAGAGAAGCTCAGACTTAAACACACCTGTGGGGTCACCCCTCCTGTCCGTGACCTCCAGCAGAATCCTGCCCTCATGCACGCAGCTCACAAAATTGTTGGAAGTGACCCAAGGCAGATTGCAGAGAAGCTCAGACTTAAACACACCTGTGGGGTCACCCCTCCTGTCCGTGACCTCCAGCAGAATCCTGCCCTCATGCACGCAGCTCACAAAATTGTCGGATGTGACCCAAGGCAGGCTGCAGAGAAGCTCAGACTCCATGAGCTCAACGACTTCCATGCAGCCGGGCTCGTTCAGGGGGAGCTGCAGGCAGGCCCAAACACAAGAATGACATGATATGAAGTGACACATGAAGCTTGAGTAGGCAAGAACCCTGTGTGTGTATATATATAATATGTACGGTGTATGTTAAATACTTCTTACAGCTCGTTCAGGGGCAGCTACAGGCAGGCACAAGCAAACAAATGACATGACGCGAAACATAAAGCATGAGTAGGGTTGGCAAGAACCCTGTGTATATATATATATATATATATGTACAGTGTATGATTGGTACTTCTTAAAGCTCGTTCAGGGTCAGCTACAGGCAGGCACAAACATACGAATGACATGACTAGGGTTAGCCAGAACCGTATATATACACCGTATATGACCGTATATTCGGTGATTCCCCTGCCAAAAATACCGTATATACACCGTATATATGGTTCTGGCCAACCCTAGACATGACGCGAAACATGAAGCATGAGTAGGGTTGGCAAGAACCCTATAAGAACCATATATATATAAGGGGTATGTTTGGCATTTTTTACAGGGAATTAATACGGTCATATACAGCATACATACATACGGCATACGTATACGGTCATATGCAGCAAACATTAACTACAGGGAATTTATACGGTCATATACAGCATACATACATACATACGGCATACGTATACGGTCATATGCGGCATACATTAACGGTTCTGGCCATCCCTGAGCAAGAGTCCTGACAGGCGTGGAATAACAAAAATGGATACACACAAAAAATTAAAGGAAACCACAGGAAGGGAGGGGGGCAGCTGTGGGTATCAACAAAAGCAAAACACATCGATTACAAGCTGGTCGATACAAAGGCTCAGATGTGTTCTATGCAAAAATACCGTATGCATACACCGTATGAGTATATGGGTACGGGGCCAACCCTATCCACAGCGCTGTAAGCACCAAAGCATGAACAATAGACACCATGCATGCCAGAGTATTACATACAACTAACAAACCAACATTCCACGCACCATGTCGACAGCCAGCTTGATGTGTGCAGGGTCCACACGAGACAGCATGAACATGCACTACGCCAGAATAATTTATACAACTAACAAACTAACATTGCACGGACCATGTCGACAGCCAGCTTGATGTGAACGGGGTCCACACAAGATAGCATGAAATTGCACTATGCCAGAATATTACATACAAGTAACAACCAACAGTCCACGCACCATGTCAACAGCCAGCTTGATGTGTGCAGGGTCCACACGAGACAGCAGTCGTACGTGGCTCGACTGAAATCCAAGGAACTCTAAGCGCTTTATGGCTGATGCCCCACCCTCCAGCAGGGAAACCATGTCTGGGGGAGCAGTGCGTCGCAGTTCCGTCTCCTGTGTGCGTGTGTGTGTGCGTGTGTTGTGTGTGCGTGTGTATGTATGTATGTATGTATGTGTATGTGTGTGTGCATGCATGCATGCATGCATGCATGCAAACAAGCAAGCACGCACGCACGCACGCACGCACGCACGCACGTATGTATGTATGTATGTATGTATGTACGTACGTACGTACGTACGTATGTATGTGTGTGTGTGTGTATGTGTGTATGTATGTATGTATGTATGTATGTATGTATGTATGTATGTATGTATGTATGTATGTATGTATGTATGTATGTATGTAT
>Ga0307968_1001868_pt1 | contig 17405 bp, 20 predicted proteins | sample OrgLakmetagen650_FD_201834 | JGI IMG/M metagenome (GOLD analysis project Ga0307968, IMG submission 201834) | Saline water microbial communities from Organic Lake, Antarctica - #650 | ecosystem: Environmental > Aquatic > Non-marine Saline and Alkaline > Saline | place: Antarctica: Organic Lake... | reverse complement strand
CCCCCCTATCGCTGCACACTACCCCCCTATCGCTGCACACTACCACCCTATCGCTGCTATAATGCTGCACAGTACCCAAACCAAGCTCTGTACGCAAACACACTCGCTTCCTGACCCTTGTTTTTATTTTATTGATGAATTTCTTTCAGACAGAAGCCCCGTACAAATCCCATCAAACGCAGGCCCGGTTTGCAATTGTTCTTTCAGCCCTATTTTATTGATGAATTTTTTTCAGACAGAAGCCCCGTACAAATCCCATCAAACGCAGGCCCGGTTTGCAATTGTTCTTTCAGCCCCTGCTGCCCCTGTTGTGGTCCTTTCCAATATGCCGCTGCTCAGCACAAGAGACCGTGCTGACGCACTTGTGGAACGCACTTTTCAGGTAAGAAGGTTTAGTTAAGTTTAGTTTGGATAACAAAGGAATTTTTGAGGTAAGAAACAAAGACACAAGGGAAACCACATCAACCACATCAAAGCCAATTTGGTACTGAGTATTGTAAAAGTACTCCATCGAAGAGGAGAAACGTATTTAATAGGGAGCAGGAAGTGGAGGGTTAGGGTCTGAAATACGTAAGCAAGCAATGGCTGTGAACGTGACGTGGGTGCACTCGACAACCTTGGTCTCACAAAGAAGCCGGTTGCGGCATATGGGCTGCGTCGCCTGTTCGGAGATTACGCGGGTCCACAGGTGCGTGTCCGACGTTCTTTGGACAATTTGGAGGCAAAAGTGTCCTTCGACCGTCACGGTAAACTCACATGGCCTGCTTGGGTGATAGAAGCTTTTCTTGTAAGTGGGTATGCAGCAAAAACTGCTGAGGGAGGAGGCTTTGGAGATGTCTGATCAGAGTTCTATCAGACATTTTGAAGTTGAGAAATTGTCTGGTTCCCTGGCTGAGGGCTGCCCGGCAAGCAGATTGGAGTTGTTTGTATACTGAAAGAAAGCTTTGAATGGTAATCTGCTTTGTGGTTAAAACACAATGGAGGTTGGGTTGGTTACACTTGCCTGTGTGTGAATTGATCTGTGCTGTCATGCCTATAAGCCATAGCACACATTATTGTGCCTGTGTGTGAATTGATCTATGCTGTCGTGCCTATAAGTCATAGATTAAATTATAAGTGCATGTGTGTGAATTGATCTGTGCTGTCGTGCCTATAAGTCATAGATTAAATTTTAGGTGCATGTGTGTGAATTGATCTGTGCTGTCGTGCCTATAAGTCATAGCACACATTATTGTGCCTGTGTGTGAATTGATCCGTGCTGTCGTGCCTATAAGTCGTAGATTAAAATATAAGTGCATGTGTGTGAATTGATCTGTGCTGTCATGCCAATAAGACATGGGAAAATTTACAGGAAAATTTTATGAATAAACTTCCGTTGAAGTGATGAATGCCAACTTTTCCTCTCGAGGCTGATGTGTTTGTGTATGTGTGTGTTTGTGTGTGTGCGTGTGTGTGTATGTGTGTGTGTGCTTGTGTGTGTATGTGTATATATGTATGTATGCGCGTGTGATCGAGGGGATGGGGGTTTGAATCTGTGGAAGTGGAAATGGCTGTGAATGTGGTGCATAACTAATTTGTGGTTATATGGGCATGTGGGTGTGAGTGACTGTGCGCAGCGACGGTCGTGTAATTTTGCCCCTTTCGCTTTCCTATTCCTTTTCCTCTACCATGTGCGGACCCCTTAGATTTGCACCAATGCTTTGAGGCTGGAGTGCGTTCCTGACCCTCTCCCTGTCCTGCCCCGTCCTGTCCTGTCCTGCCCCCCCTCTCCCTCTCTTTCCCCAGGTAACTCCTCCAATGTCAACCTACCTAGTAGCGTGGGTGATTGGGGAGCTGGAAAGCACCCAGCTGAGCATATGTGAAACTGAACTCAAGTCTATACCGCTGCGAGTCTGGTCCACACCCGACAAGTAAGTGAGGTAGCGTGCCCTTCTGGCATCTGCGTTGCCATAATTTGTGTAATTCGTTTTAAGTGCACACGCTGCTGGCATCTGCGTTGCCGTGATTGGTGTAACTCGATTCAAGTGCACACGCTGCTGGCATCTGCGTTGCCGTGATTGGTGTAATTCGATTCAAGTGCACACGCTGCTGGCATCTGCGTTACGGTGGTTGGTGTAATTCGATTCAAGTGTATGCTGCTAGCATCTGCATTTTTATGATTGGTGTAATTCAATAAGTGCATACGCTTCTGGCATTTTCTTGCTAGCGCTTACCTATAGCAAACGATCTGCACGAGATCAAAATATAACATTTAATTTGTGCTCAAGTCTACTCTCTACCCTGAATGCTGTTTTGCCAAAGTCACATCTCTCTGTAAATGCTTAACTTTTCACAATAAGAATGTCTCTTGTAGGATCTCTTTGTGTGGTTTGTGCCCAGCTTCACCCTTGACGTTCAACAAACTGTCTGCAGGGTCACAATGCTGACCGCAGCCCTAGAGATTGGATGTACAGCCCTCCAGACCTTCACCGCAACTTTTGGTGTGCCCTTCGCGCTGCCAAAATTAGACCTGGCAAGTACAGTAAACCGTCTTGCTTGTGACCTGTTTCTTCTCTGTCACCTGTCTTGAAGTTTAATTAATGATGTTTACTGCATGCCTGAAGCTTGAAATAAATCAAATTGTGTTTAAACTACATCCTAAGTATACAAGCATGCAATTAGCCTTGAACTATTTCAATTCTGTCTTTTAACCTATGAACGAAATCCATGCTTCGAGCTTCAAAACATCATCTTTGTGCCTAGGTTAGCTTGAATGTCAGCTCTGTAGCGTTTTCACTATTAGAAAAGCCTCAGCTCCGTAGCCTTCTCACTTTTATCTCTCATCATCAATTGCATTGATCAACAGGTCGGGATCCCAGAATTTGCAGCCGGTGCCATGGAGAATTGGGGCTTGATAACATACAGGCAGGTCTTTGTCCTAGGAAGCGGTGTTTTTCCTTGTGTGCAGGCATTGCTGCCCTTCAACCTTTGTGTGCAACATTTGTGTCAACCTTTGTGTCCCTTTAACCTTTGTATCCCTTTAACCTTTGTGTGCCCTGCAACCTTTATGTGCAGACATTGCTGCCCTTCAACCTTTACGTGCGACCTTTGTGTCAACCTTTGTGTCCCTTCGACCTTTGTATCCCTTTAACCTTTGTGTGCCCTGCAACCTTTGTGTGCAGACATTGCTGCCCTTCAACCTGCACGTGCGACCGTTGTGTCCACCTTTGTGTCAACCTGTGTGTGCCCTTCAGCCTTTGTGTGCCCTTTAACCTTTGTGTGCAGATACTGCTGCCCTTCAACCCTTACGTGGTGTGGCATTTCCACCACTGTTCGCTCTTCTTCACAAAAGCACTGTCGCTCGTGTCAATCACTGCTTGTCTTCTCAGAGAGACGTCGTTGCTTGTCGACCCCCACGTGGTCCCCCTCGATGTCCAGCAAGATCTGTCTGTTGCTGCGACGGTTTCCCACGAGATTTTGCACCAGTGGTTTGGGTGAGTGCTTTTTGGGTGCGTGTGATGGTACGGGTTTGAATCTACAGTTCGATATTACCTTTTAAAGGTCGTCTTAATCAGATGAATTGGGTATTATAAGTATCCAAGCTTTCGCATTTGCAGGTTTGACACGTGTCAGGCTGCCTTTTGGTCCAATGCTTACAAATCATGCAAACTGTTTCTTACAAGTTGGCGAGTGCTGCCTTGGTGACCAAGCTTTTGCATTTGCAAATTTAACATGTTCCAGACTGCCTTTTTGTCCAATGTTTGCAAATCATGCAAACTATTTCTTACAAGTGGCGAGTTCCGCCTTGGTGCGCAAGCTTTTGCTTTGGGAAAGCTAAATGATTAGGGACATCTAAACACTCCTTGATCCTGTATCTGAGTGGCACTGTCTAGCTTTGCAGAATCGCACATTTGAATAATGTTCGTTTGCACAAAGTAGTTGGCGCGTTGTTAAAAGGGCGTTTTTGGCATCCCCAGTGACCTCGTTTTCTAAAACCTTAAACCGGAAGAAGGTGAAAATAGCCGTCTGAAATGAGTGACTTTAGTTCTAAAACGAAAACTAAAAAAATCAGTAACGAGGCGTCCTGTGCACTTTGCACTGACCTGAGTTGTTTTAAACCTAAAACAAAAGTAGGTGCAAAAAAGCGTCCTGCACACCCCCAGTGACCCGAGAGCGTTGTTACCTAAAAACAGGTGCACACCACTTCCTTATAAAGGCGTCCACATGCAGTGACGCCGGTACTTGTTTTGCTCAGCGTGGTGTGTTTACTTAAAGAGGTGTGTTTGCTGGCCCAAAAAGGTGCACACCATTTCCTTATAAAGTTTCCATACTGCAGTGACACAGGCACTTGTGAAGGTGACGCTGTGCACACCATTTCCTTATAAAGTTTTCATACTGCAGTGACGCAGGCACTTGTGTAGATGACGCTGTGCACACCATTTCCTTATAAAGGTTCTATATTGCAGTGACGCAGGCACTTGTGTGGATGAAGCTGTGTACTAATGTTGTAGTAGACATGTGTAGTAGTAGACATGTACTAGTGTAGTTGTGAACTTCACAGCTGGCGGTTCAGAGGCCCTCAGCCCCAACCATGAGCGTAGTGATATTACAAATACTAATAAATATAACAAGCCTAGAACCTGGCTGCTTCAATATTCAAAAGGCAAGGACGAATAACCAACTCAGAGAATTCCTAACTGCAACCCAAACGTTGCATTTACATGTACCAGTGTGGTAGTGTACATGTACTTGTGTAGAAAAGAAATTGGAAAAAAACTACGCAGGCAGTGAAAGCCACTCCCCACATCAATTAAGGAAAAGGAGCCACTTTGTTACCGAGTACCGTAAAGTTCCTCCACCGCGAAAAGGAAAGGAAAAATCAATGGGGATCAAGAGGGTTGCAGGCTTGGCCTGAAACCGGCTCCTGATGAGAGTGTAGTAGTAGACTTGTGTAGTAGACATGTGTAGTAGTAGACATGTAGTAGTAGACATGTGTAGTAGTAGACATGTGTAGAAGTAGGCAATAGTGGACATGTGTAGCTAAGCTGAGCAAGATTATCCTGAGACACTGGCAGGGTTTGAGCGCAGCTCCGTCTGGAAAGGAACTGCACGCAAATCACTGCCAAATTTTGTGTTAAAACATGCGAGGATTTCATTGTGCTGAAGCAAAATTGTAAATATCGATCGCTCACCAAGTGCCCTGTCCCGCTGCATTCTCTCAGTACCCAGGGACCTTGTGGCACACACAAACACACACACACACACGCACACACACACGGACACACATACACACACGCACACGCACACACACATACACACAAATACACACACATACACACATACACACACACTCTCCTCCCCCTCTTTCTTTTGTTACCCTGAAACCCAGTGACACACACACGCACACTCACCTCCCCCTCTTTCTCTTGCTAGCCAGGAACCTAGTGACACTCACAAACACATACACACACCTCCCCCTCTCCCTCTTGTTGCCCAGGAACCTAGTGACACACACACGCATACACCCCCCCCTTTTTTTCGTTACCCTAGAACCTAGTGACACATACAAACACATACACACACATCGACACGCGCATACACACACCTCCCCCTCATCCTCTTATTATCCAGCAACCTAGTGACATACTCACCCCTATCTCTTGTTACCCAGGAACCTCGTGACGTGTGCAGACTGGTCAGAGCTTTGGCTCAATGAAGGTGTGTGTGTCTGTGTGTGTGCGTGTGTGTGTGTGTGTGTGTGTGTGTGTGTGTGTGTGTGTGTGTGTGTGTGTGTGTGTGAGAGAGAGAGAGAGAGAGAGAGAGAGAGAGAGAGAGAGAGAGAGAGAGAGAATGAGAGAGAATGAGAGAGAATGAGAGAGAGAGAGAGAGAGAGAGAGAGGGAGAGAGAATGAGAGAGAATGAGAGAGAATGAGAGAGAGAGAGAGAGAGAGAGAGGGAGAGAGAGGGTGTGTTAATAGGTACCAGACTGGTCGGAGCTTTGGCTCAATGAAGGTGAGTGTGTGCCTGTACATATATGAAGCTTCACCTGTTTGTACATACGTGTGCATGATCAGATGTGGTTGTGTACCTGTTTGGACATGGGTGTGTCTGTTCAAGTGTGTGTATACGTGCATGTGTGTGTGTTTGATGTGTGTGCCTGTTTGTAAATGCAACATGTGTACATGTGCACATGTGTGTCCTTGTATCGGTTTAGATTGCTTGCCTCTTGGTTCTTAGCCGTTGTCTGAACTTTACTTTTTTCTTTTATGTGCATGCCTCCTTATCCATCATCATAGCTCTGAATACAAGATGCACAATAATTCCTTTCGAACTGTCATTATGTCTGTACTCAGCAGCCATCTCTGAGTAACCAAACATGCCTTCTGATTTTGTGTGGGCTTAGCAAGAACCTCTGGGCAATCCAACATGCCTCCTGCACGCACAGATTAAGCCCAAGTACCTAAGCATATGTATGCACATGCTGGCCCACAAACACACACAAGCACACATGTGCAAACACACACACTCAAACACACACGCACGCACACACACACGCACGCATGCATTTGCGCATGTATGCACGCACACACACGCGTACGTACACACTTGTGCAAACCACACACACACACACATACACACACACATACACGCATGCATGCACTTGTGTACGTACACACGCAGGCACATGCGTACGTACACACACACGTGCACACCACGCACACACTCACACACACATGCATGCACACACGCACGTGCGCACACACACATATATACCCAGGCTTTGCAATGTATTTTGAGAACCTTGCTGCGCACGCCTACCGTCCCAGCTACGGGTATTTTTCAAAGTTCTTCACAGGTGAGGTCTTCTGTGCCGCCCTGTAAAATCAAACAGCACCTTCACCTAGAAATGTCCAGCATTCCAGGAGTAGAAGGTTAGTTTCTTCGTTATGCATTTGCTGCCATGCTTGAAAGAATGGGAACCGGTCTTCAGCTTAGTCTTAACGCATCAGCTGCAGGATTTGAGATGTGTGTAACGTCAATAACTTTTTTTGAGATGACTGCAAATTTTTTGCGGATAAAGCGCAGAGGCATCTGCCATTTGTTTTAGGACAGGCCCTGCTACACGTATGCGCGCACACACACACACACATACACACACATACAACTGTATACACAGCCGTGCATGCATTTGGGGAGGCCTCACCACACCATTGCACACCCTTATATCTATACCTACACCCACACCCACGCCCACACCTGCAGAGGAAGCCATGCCTGCATTAGAAGAAGACGCTACTGGATCGCACCCTCTGTCAGGTTAGGCTACTCATTGTTATGAGCTTCGCTCTATTAAGCGATTGATTGCAGATTCTCACAAGGCCCCCCTGCTGCTGTTGTTGTTGCTGTTGTTTGCATTCATTCACTGCCTACCTTGTTGCGCTGTGTTTGGCTTGTCGTATATGTTTCCCGACTCAACCACGTTCCGTATTGTGCGCTTGTTGTGGCATACGTGGCATATGTGGCATATGTGGCATATATGGCATTGTTTGTACACGCACCCCACCCTACAGCCCCCTTTTTTGTTACAACAGACGTGTCACAAGTCACGACAGGGGGGGCATATCCTGTGCTCCGTGTTTTCCTTGGAACATTAGCATTCCGTGTATTGGATCATTAGCATTCCGTGTTTTGGAACATTAGCATTAGCACTGCACCTTTAGTGGACAGTGAAACTGATGCAAAAAACACGGTACCGGTGACTTTGTTTGATAACCACAGCATTTTACAACACAGGAAAGCCTGACCATACTGCCCGTAGTACGTTTACAATTTATGGTACCTAATAATGAGAGCCTCGCCTGATTACTACATCTCTGGCAATGCAGGAAAGCCTGACCAATACCAGCCATAGAACACTCATAACCTTTCTGCTGTACCTAATAATGACGACCTCACCTGACTACTACATTTCTGGCAATGCAGGAAAGCCTGACCAATACCAGCCATAGAACACTTATAACCCTTCTGCTGTACCTCTTATGACGACCTCACCTGATTACTACATTTCTGGCAATGCAGGAAAGCCTGACCAAGGCCGCCCATAGGACACTCATAACCCTTCTGCTGTACCTAATAATGACGACCTCACCTGATTACTAATATTTTTGGCAATGCAGGAAAGCCTGACCAAGGCCGCCCCTATAGCCGAGTGGAGTCTTTGGCCCAAGTGGAAAGCCAATTTGACGGTATTGAGTGTGAGTCTCGATGTTTGAGTAAAATGTACAGCAGGATACAGGGGATACAGAAAACATTCACGAGTTATATGCGAGTCCATTTATGTATTCGCCACCAAGTGCGGCGTTTGAGTTGCAGTCAGTTTAAGTTGCAGTCAGTTTGAGTTGCAGTTAGGGTTCATTTGAGTTGGTTGTTGCTCCTTGCTTTTCGAAGGTTGTAAGCCAAGGTCATTGGTTGAGGCTGTAGACCGAAAGGTGATGTGCAAACTGTGTGTTGATGTCCAAGATTGTAAGCCGAGGTCATTGGTCGAGGCTGTAGACCAAAAGGTGATGCGCAAACTGTGTGTTCATGTCCAAGGTTGTAAGCCGAGGTCATTGGTCGAGGCTGTAGACCAGAAGGTGATGCGCAAACTGTGTGTTGATGTCCAAGATTGTAAGCCGAGGTCATTGGTCGAGGCTGTAGACCACAAGGTGATGCGCAAACTGTGTGTTCATGTCCAAGGTTGTAAGCCGAGGTCATTGGTCGAGGCTGCAGACCAAAAGGTGATGCGCAAACTGTGTGTTGATGTCCAAGATTGTAAGCCGAGGTCATTGGTCGAGGCTGCAGACCACAAGGTGATGCGCAAACTGTGTGTTGATGTCCAAGAATGTAAATCGAGGTCATTGGTCGAGGCTGCAGACCACAAGGTGATGCGCAAACTGTGTGTTGATGTCCAAAATTGTAAGCCGAGGTCATTGGTCGAGGCTGTAGACCAAAAGGTGATGCGCAAACTGTGTGTTGATGTCCAAGAATGTAAACCGAGGTCATTGGTCGAGGCTGTATACCGAAAGGTGGTTCAACAAACCATTGGCTGAAACTGAGTGATGACATATGTATGTAAACGCACGTAATGTCACACACACACACACACACACACACACACACACACAATCACAGCATCCCTGTTCATGTTGTGCAGGGGAGTAATGTTCAAATCGTGAGAACACTTAGGAAGGCAGGGACGAATTGCAGTACATCTTAATCGTAAGAAAACACAGCCATGTTAGCTAACCTTATTTTTATGCGTTCCAACCTGTGTGCGTGCGCCACTTATCCTCAGACGAAAAGGGAGCCGCTGTGCTGAGGATGCTGCGTGCGTATTTGGCCAAGCTCGTGGGTAATGTGGACATCAGCGAGACTGAAAAGTATTCCACCTGGAGAGAGGAGCCTTTTTTGGCAGGACTACGGACGTACTTGCTCGAACATTCCTACGGAGTTGCGACCAATACGTAGGTGCTGAAAAATGTGTTTCCGTTTTTGGGCGAGGATCTGGTTTGAGCATGAGCAAGGAGGCCTTTGAACATGAACATGCGCAAGGAGGTATTTGAACATAAACATGAGCAAGGAGGCCTTTGAATATGAACATGAGCGAGGAGACCTTTGCACATGAACATGCGCAAGGAGGCCTTCCTGAAGTGCAGTTCCTTTCATCCCAGCTTCCGCTTGTGCGCTTGTGTCAACTCACCCTGTTAAAGCGTGCTAGCAGAGGCGAGAACGCCTTTCTTGTTGCAAAGTTCTCATCCCAGCTTCTGCTTCATCTGTTGAAAGGAGCTAGCAAAGGTGACAAGCCGGCCGATCTACAAATGGAACTTTTTCTCCGTTCTTAAAACACGCTGATTCATTTTGCTCGAGCGTATTTGTCTTCACTCTCCACAATTCAGGCTCCAGTGGGACGTGTTAGCAGAGGAAGCAGGCCAGCCAATCCACGACCGGAATGCTTTTCATACTTCAATACCCGCGCAAGCATTTTCGTGCAAGATGCTCCTCTTCATTCTCCTCCACTATTCAGGCTCCAGTGGGATGTGTCAGCAGAGGCAGCAGGCCAGCCGTTCCACGACTGGAATGCTTTTCATATTTCAATACACACTCTTATCTTTTTTGTGCAAAAGCTCCACTTCACTCTCCTCCACAATTCAGGCTCCTGTGGGATGTGTCAGCAGAGGCAGCAGGCCAGCCAACCCACGACCGGAACGCTTTTCATATTTCAATACACGCTCTTATCTTTTTTGTGCACAAGCTCCACTTCACTCTTCTCCACAATCCAGGCTCCTGTGGGATGCGCTAGCAGAGGCAACAGGCCAGCCAGTACACGACTGGATGCAGGCCTGGACGTTTTCAGAGGGATTTCCAGTGGTCTCAGTCGACCTGGTAGACAGTGGCACTCCTCAAAACGCCGCAAACCTTGTGCTGACGCAGCGGCCTGGAGCGGGTGGCGATAGTTTGCTACAGGGCCGCCCACCACAGTGGTGGATCCCTGTGTCATTTACCTCTACGGTAAGGATAATTTGCAAGTATGCAAATATGTAGGGTTGGCCAGAACCGTATATATACGCCGTATATGACCGTATATTTTGTGATTTCCCTGCCAAAAAGTCCGTATATACACCGTATATTTATGGTTCTGGCCAACCCTACAAATATGTGTTTGTGCGTGCGTCTGTGTGCGTCTGTGTGCGTCTGTGTGCGTGTGTGTATGTGTGTGTACGTGCGTGCATGCATGCGTGTGTGTATCTACCCCAATGGTGAACCCCCTGTGTCATATACACCTACGGTAAGGAAGGTTTGCAAATGTGCAAATATGTGTTTGTGCGTGCGTGCGTCTGTGTGCGTGTGTGTGTGTATGTGTGTGTATGTGTGTGTATACGTGCGTGCATGCATGCGCGTGTGTATCTACCCCAATGGTTGGATCGTATACACCTGCGGTAAGGGAGAATAGCAAGTGCTTGGGGTTATTAAAGAGCAGGCAATAAGTGCTTGACAGAGGCAATCTTAACGAGAGGCAATCTTAACGGAGGTTTGACATTATAATAAGTGGTCAGGAGGGACAGCACTACGACAGGCCCTGTTTTGGGTCCCCCAATAGCATTGGTAGACCACCTTTTTGGAAAGTGATCGATTGCTCCTGTAATGATGCATTGCTGCATTCATAGCAGGCCCTGCTTTAGGATTTGCTTCAGCAATGGTAGGTTCATGTACCTTGGCAGGCTTGTTTGGTGGATTAGGTGTGCATGTTATCTCTTGCTGTGTGCTGTAACTTCCTGTGTGCTCTACATTCCTGTACACTTGACTGGTGAATAATGTGTGCATGTTCTCTCTTGCTGTGTGCTGTAGATCCCTGTACACCTGACTGGTGAAAAAGGTGTGCATGTTCTCTCTTGCTGTGTGCTGTAGATTCCTGTACACTTGACTGGTGAAAAAGGTGTGCATGTTCTCTCTTGCTGTGTGCTGTATATTCCTGTACACTTGACAGGTGAAAAAGGTGTGCATGTTCTCTCTTGCTGTGTGCTGTAGATTCCTGTACACTTGACAGGTGAAAAAGGTGTGCATGTTCTCTCTTGCTGTGTGCTGTAGATACCTGTGTGCCATAGATTCCTGTACCCTTGACTGGTGAAATAGGTGTGCATGTTCTCCCTTGTTGTGTGCTGTAGGCTCCTGTGTGCTGTAGATTCCTGAGTGCTGTAGATTCCTACACCTTGGCAGGCTTGATCAGTGAGACAGGTGTGCGTGTTCTGAAGCTCTTGCTTTGTGCTGTAAAGGGACGCACATCAGTGCGAGCGGCTTGGTTCTTTTCCTTGATGCGGGCAGAGGTTGCACACTGTGTGTGCGGCACTACCTTCCATTTTGTGTTCACGCACAACTGCACTTACCTTGCATGGGGAGGAACCTTCCATTTTGTGTTCATGCACAACAGCACTTACCTTGCATGGGGAGGAACCTTCCATATTGTGTTCACACACAACTGCACTTACCTTGCATGGGGAGGAACCTTCCATTTTGTGTTCACGCACAACAGCACTCACCTTGCATGGGAAGGAAAGAAAGCTGCCAGGTGTGCAAAAAATGGAAATCACTTTCTTTATTACAGAAGGAGAATGAGCCACGCTGCAGCTTTTTTTTCAAGATCCTCCATGAACCCTTGCGTGCAGGCTCCTTCTAGGAGCAATCAGTGGACCACAATTGAGGACAGTGGCCAAAAGGCAGTGGACGTCGTCAGTGTGAACTCTTTGCCTTCACCCTGGGTTTTACTGAACGTCAATCGATACGGGTAATTGGTTGGGAAGCACCCTCTTGAATTAGGCACCTACCATACCCATCGCACCCACTTGATTTAGGCACCTATCACAAGGGTCACTTCCTTTGTTTCAAGGCTGCTTTGATCGTAATAAATTGCGCCTACCTAGGGATGGCCCCGGTGTATACATGGTTATTTTGGCAGGGAAATCACCAACAATACGGTCATATACGGTCATATACGGTCATATACGGCGTATGTATATATACAGTTCTGGCCAACCCTACATATGCTACCTAAAGTAAACATGCATCAAAAAGTAAACATGCTACCTAAAGTAAACATGCATCAAAAAGTAAACATGCATCAAAAGAACATGCATCGTGCTTTGATTGGAATTAGCTCCTGCCTCCGTGCAGCCTGCTCCAGCACGCGTCACGTCATGACCCAGCATATTTTCAGAACTCATGCAGGATTCATGCCAGCCTGCTCCAGCACGCGTCACGTCATGACCCAGCATATTTGCAGAACTCATGCACAATTCATGCCAGCCTGCTCCAGCACGCATCACGTCATGACCCAGCATATTTGCAGAACTCATGCACAATTCATGCCAGCCTGCTCCAGCACGCATCACGTCATGACCCAGCATATTTGCAGAACTCATGCACAGTATTGTTCAGCCTGCTCCAGCACGCGCCACGTCATGACCCAGCATATTTGCAGTATTGAAGTTTCATGGCAAGGATGAAACAATACACGCTGACAGTGATTGCAGTATTTTGGCAAGGACAAGCAGATGCTTTATGGCAGCAAGGACGAAAGAGCTACACATTGGCAGAATTTAATTTGTATGGCAAGGACGGAAGAACGACACAACACGCGCGCACGTGCTTTTGATTTCATTACATAGTTCCTCAAATACTTGACATGTACTCCACGTTGTAAGCCATATGAACATTTCATTTCAATTAAAGCAAGCCTTGTTCTTGCTGCCCACTCTCTATTGCACAGTTTCACCCGTTTGAACAGGTTTTACTTTTTTTCTTTCCACTCTCCGTTGCACAGGTTTTACCAAGTGAACTACAGTGTGCTGTTATGGAGGGCTCTTGCAAATGCGTCAGCGTCATCTCTAGCCATCTCACCAGTGGACTATGCAGGTTGGACAATGGCTAGTTTTTGTCCTTTTTAGATACCAGTCGTACTTTCTCCACTAACACGTTTACTTTTTAATTACCACACTTTCTCCACAACACATAACCTTTTTAAATACCAGTCGTACTTTCTCCACTAACACGTTTACTTTTTAATTACCAGTCACACTTTCTCCACAACACGTTACCTTTTTAAATACCAGTCGTACTTTCTTCACAACACATTCACTTTTTAAATACCAGTCACACTTTCTCCACAACACGTTTACTTTTAAATACCAGTCGTACTTTCTTCACAACACGTTTTTTTTTACCAGTCATACTTTTTTCTCCACAACACGTTTGGAAGACTCCCTGCTTAAATACCGTATGTTACATTTGATGTATGCAAACACCGTATGTTACATTCGATGTATGCAAATTAGAACTGGAACCAGAACATCAAATTAGAACACTGTATGTGACATTACACAAAGAACAAAAAATCAGAGCACCGTATGTTGCATTTGATGTATGCAAATTAGAACTGAAAGCAGTTCACATATGTCTGGTTGTGTGGTACAAGATCACGATTGCACTTGAGAAGACGACTATCTCACTGATCTTTGTCGTAGTGCAGCAGCAAATAACTAGGGTTGGCCAGAACCGTATATATACACCATATATGACCGTATATTTGGCGATTTCCCTGCCAAAAATACCGTAGATACACCGCATATATATGGTTCTGGCCAACCCTACAAATAACGTACCATTTGCCAAATATTTAGGATTGGCCAGAATCGTGTAACTGCACCGTATATGACCGTAAGTTTGGTAAGATTCCCCTGCCCAAATTCCGTATGTACACCGTACATACCTATAAATGTATAGTTCTGGCCAACCCTAGAAACATCACAGGCTACGGCGAGCTTGCTCTTTTTTCTTGTTAAAAAAAGGAAGTATCCTATGGCGATGACAGGGTACATCAATGGAAGAGAATAAAAAAGGAAAAAAAGGGAAAGGGAGTATCCTATGGCAATGACAGGGAAGTATCCTAGGCAATGTGACCATTGATGACAGGGAAGTATCCTATGGCAATGAAAGGGAAAAAGGGAAAGGGAGTATACCTAAGGCGATGACAGGGTACATCAATAGAAGAGAATAAAAAGGGAAAAAAGGGTGGAAGGGGTGACCTACTGCTAGTCGCATGGTAGTGTGGTGTGTCACTCCTTCTCTATTTTTGCACCTAGTTATTACTTTGAAAAAGGAGCCCTCCTGCTTAGCTCACTGAGGTCAGCAAGAACTACGCCAGCAGACACGTGGCTGTGTGTTGAACTTGTCGTGTCAGCATAGTGTGATGCAACATTATCGGGGCCTCACCTGAAACAATTGAGCCCTTAAACCTTCCTAGCATTTCATTAAATCTGTCCCTCCCTTAATCATGCTGGTTGTGTCATCACTACCAGCGGAGTCTCTAACTTTTCTTTTCGTTTCTTTTCTTTTCTTTGAATGTGTGCTACCTCTCACCCAATTCCGATTTTAATAATTTCACCAAGCATGTGTCTGTCCACACATTCTCCTCGCAGGCCTATTAAGTGACTCCTACCAGCTGAGTGCGGCAGGCGAGTTGAGCATCGTTCCCTTCTATGAACTCCTTCGCGCATTTGAGACACGTGATCAGGTAAAGCTGCCGGGCACTTTGCTTGAGCTGCACTCCAACAATTTTGTGTCTACCTCATGCACTTGAGATGAGAGATGCATACATAGGTTATCAGGACAGATCGGTTGAGATAAGAGATGCATACATAGGGTACCAGGACAGATCGGTTGATATAAGAGATGCATACATAGGGTATCAGGACAGATCGGTTGAGATAAGAGATGCATACATAGGGTACCAGGACAGATCGGTTGATATAAGAGATGCATACTGAGAGTATCAGGACAGCTTGGTTAAGCTGTACCCAGATGACCATTAGAAAATGAGTAGAAGCTGCGAGCATGCTGCCTTGAACATTTTATGCGCACACAGCCACACAGGCTAACCTTATCCCCCCCATCCTCACAAACATAGCACGCACGCACGCTCACATTACCAACGCGGTAAAGGCATAGCAACATACAAACATAGTATGGAAACATACAACGGCGTAGCAACATACAAAGGCATAGCAACATACAAACATAGCATGGCAACAAACAAAGGCATAGCATTATACAAAAGCATAGCATGGCAACGTACAAAGGCATAGCAACATACAAACATAGCATGGCAATATACAAACATACCATGGCAACATACAAAGGCATAGCAACATACAAAGGCATAGCAACATACAAACATAGCATTATACAAAGGCATAGCAACATACAAACATAGCATGGCAATATACAAACATAGCATGGCAATATACAAACATAGCATGGCAACATACAAAGGCATAGCAACATACAAAGGCATAGCAACATACAAAGGCATAGCAACATACAAAGGCATAGCAACATACAAAGGCATAGCAACATACAAACATAGCATAGCAACATACAAAGGCATAGCAACATACAAACATAGCATGGCAACATACAACGGCATGGCAACATACAAAGGCATAGCATAGCAACATACAAAGGCATAGCAACATACAAAGGCATGGCAACATACAAAGGCATAGCAACATACAAAGGCATAGCATGGCAACATACAAAGGCATAGCATGGCAACATACAAAGGCATAGCAACATACAAAGGCATATCACATTACCAACATTGTAAAGGCATAGCAAAGCACATTATTCTTCGTTTGTATCAGGCTACCCTGCACGTTCCTTCCTTGCAGCCTCAAGTCTACAAGATGTGTCTCCTGACTTTTACCCTGGTTCTTCCATGCACACATCTTCAGGCTATTTCTTCCTTTTGGAGGTGATCCTCCCTTTGCGATCTCAGGAACATTGCTTTCTCGTGTACCTATTAATTCACGTCCGCGCATACACAGATTGAGTACTCTCCCTGGGTTGTGGCAATGGACTCCATCAGCCAAATACGCCAGCTGTTGCCTCCTTCAAGGTCCAGCTGTGTTCAAAACCTGGACGCCTTCACCCGTCGCCTCTTACGTGAGTGTCACTACTAATACTACTGTGAGCAGCTGTATTTGCTATCAATGTGTGCACGAGGCACTGCTGTGCCTGTGTCACTGCTATAAGGGCATGTGGCATTGCTACCACTGTTCCCGTGCTGGCCATGGCCCAGGAAACGCTACGTCACCTGTGGGTTGAGTGAATTGAAAGGCTAAACATGTGTTTAGGTGTGTGTGTATGTGTGTGTGTGTGTGTGTGTGTGTGTGCACGTGCGTGTGTTCTCAGACCCAGGAAACGCTACGTCACCTGTGGGTTGAGTGAATTGAAAGGCTAAACATGTGTTTAGGTGTGTGTGTGTGTATTTGTGTGTGTATTTGTGTGTGTGTGTGTGTGTGCACGTGCGTGTGTTCTCAGACCCAGGGAAGGTTACGTCACCTGTGGGTTGGGTGAGTTAAAATGCCAAATGTGTGTGCATGTGTGTGTGCATGTGTGTGTGTGTGTGTTCTTAGACCCAGGGGTCTCTGCTGCTCAGAAGGCAAGACTAGCCTGAATAAACAATCCCCACAATAAAGCAGCATGCCTGTTGATCTATTGGTACTTTCATGTACCATAATCACTCTTACTTTAGTGGCTCCTTTCTCATGATAACTGGTATGTGGAGCGGTTACACTTGGGGATTATACTACTTAGGGTCGAAATCGCTGATGCCTTTCTTCCCTTCCTCTGCTTGTAGCAGGCTGCATAATTCATGTTTGCTTGTAGCAGGCTGCATGATTCATTATAAAGGCACCCACAGTCCAGAGTACCTTCCTCTGCTTGTAGCAGGCTGCATAATTCATTATAAAGGCACCCACAGTCCAGAGTACCTTCCTCTGCTTGTAGCAGGCTGCATAATTCATTATAAAGGCACCCACAGTCCAGAGTACCTT
>Ga0307968_1001866_pt1:15000-17414 | contig 17414 bp, 18 predicted proteins | sample OrgLakmetagen650_FD_201834 | JGI IMG/M metagenome (GOLD analysis project Ga0307968, IMG submission 201834) | Saline water microbial communities from Organic Lake, Antarctica - #650 | ecosystem: Environmental > Aquatic > Non-marine Saline and Alkaline > Saline | place: Antarctica... | reverse complement strand
CGATCTCTTTCTAACTCTCTGTCTCTGTCTCTCTCTCTCTCTCTCTCTCTCTCTCTCTCTTCTCTCCCCCATTGTTGCCCACATTCTCACCTCCATGCTGCCTGCCTGGGTGCCTCTGGCGCCACTTGCCACCGAGACCTTGCTTTGCCACTGGCTCTTGATGAAGCTTCCCCGCTGGAAACCAGGGACGGATCAGGAATCAATGCTGCGTAAGAATAGGTAATAATGGATGCTCAGTTACAACGATGAAGTGCCACTGATAAATGGCAAGGAGAAAGCAGTAGGCGGGGCAGCAAGACAGCAAAACGCAAAACAGTAAACTGTCCCACTTTGTGTATGCGTCCTCAGTTCAAGCTCGTTATATTCTTTGGGGCACATCCAAACATGCTCTGCCTTGGCTTCAGCAGGGGCAAAGGAATATAGGTGGCACTCTCGACATCCCCGCTTTGGGAACTGTGCACCAGAATGCAACACCCACCTTCTACCCGCATTCTAGCATTTTAATTTTAATGCAATATCTGCAACCCTAGACCGACCTTCAACTAAACTTTGCATAGCAAAAACCCTATTAATCGCAGCAGCGTCACTGCTAAATCACCACGTACCTCCAGCCCCACTGCTCCGTGCCCCTCTGCTTCTGGGCAGCTGCACCCCATCCATTACGCTTACAGGTGCCTGTACCCGCGTGGGGCTGCCCATGTCTGACACCCTGCGTGGCCATGAGCCCACTGCAGCCTCCTTCTCACCCTCCACTGCCCACGCAGGCGCCGGCTCTGAAACCGGGCGTACTTGGTGGTAGCGCAGCTGTGTCGGCACTTCTTCTTGCCTGGCGTCTCCTTCGGGCTCTAATACAGGGGGCAGCTGCGCGCGGGGAGCTTTAGGGGGCACCTGGGGGGTCTGGAAGTGTGGGGCGAGCTGTGCAGGGGACCCCCCTGCCGAAGATGAGGGGGCTACCCGTTTGAGAGCGGACAGCTTACGCAAGTAGCCCTCTTTGCGCAGCCCACCTCCTGCAGCGTGTAAGGCAGCACCCTCCCGAGCTTGGCCTAGCGCAACAACAGCTGAAGTGAGCGCCGACTCAGGGGGCACAGCCGCGTCACTGCCTGTGCGTGTGTGTTCACAGATGCGTGTTGGTGTGTATATGTGGAAGTGTGCCTACATGTCTGCAGACAGGTGAGTGCATGTCTGCCTGTGAAAGGCGGCTTTGTTCTCATTTTTGAAGGCCTTGAGCGTCCAGGGTAGAATACCTTTTTGTAATTTTACTGCTGCTGCTGCCTGCGCTCCATCCAAGCTGGCACCAGCTGCTGTGATGCCATGGCTGGGGGCGAATGGCAAGTCAGCACTGGCGTCCACCCCCAAACCCCCTAAACCTAGATCAGGCTGCGAAGTAGCACGGCTGTGCACGAGCACTGGTGGTGAGGGTGCGTCAGGGGCAGGCTTGAGGGGGGGCAACTGCTTGGTTGGGGTGGACATAGTGGAGGGTAAAGCACTTATTTCTTGGCTTGGCTTGAAGGAGGGGGGGTCATGCTCCATAATATCAGGCATGCCAACAACCAACTCCCCCAAGCTGGACGAGGGCTGGTGCTGAGGCTGTCGGGGCTCAGCTGTGGGAGGTGCGTTCTTGATCATTGAGGCCCTGTGTTCAAGCATGTATGTGTGTGTGCGTGTGTGTTTATGCATGTGTATGTGTGTGCGTGCTTAAATGTATGTTACGATGCTTTCTGTGTGTGCATGTGCCTGGGTGTGTTGATGCATGCGTGTACGTACCACTTGGTTTTAATAAACGCTTGTGCACGTTGAATGCCGCACACGTGCAACCCAGAGTGCAAGTAAGTCTGTGAAAACGCTGCTTGTGTATGCAAATCCAAGCGCATTTCTCTGGCACCGTGTGCGTGTGTGCGTGTGTGTGTTTGTGTGTGTGTGTGCGCGCACGCTTGCTGCGCGTGACTGATCCCTCACCTGCTCTGCAGGGCCCTGTCCTTGGCCCTGTCCTTCAAGTTCTCCACAGCTGAGGCTCGCAGTGCACTGATGGGAGAGGGATTGACAGGTGTGACTGCCCTGGCAGGAGAGAAGAGGGGTGTGGAAGGCGTAAATGCTCCCACCCCTCCCTCTAAGGGCAGTGACGCGGGGTCTGGCTGCGGCAGGCTACGCCTGGGAGTGATGCATTCGGTGCTAGGGACAGGAACAGGGCTGCACTTGCCCAACTGAGGAGGTCGAATCTCCAGGACGGGCTGCTCTGACAGCTGCTGCGCTTCCCCCTCCCAGTGCTTGCGCTGCCGTGCGGGAGGGCTGATGGTGGCCTCGTGCGGGATGCGGCTTATGCTGTCTTTGCTGTTTGCACTGCGGGCTCTAGGGGGCTCGCTGTTGGCGCCAGGGGGCTGCCTGGGGATGCGGCTCAGCTCACCAGGGAGTTTGGA
>Ga0307968_1001866_pt1:0-12500 | contig 17414 bp, 18 predicted proteins | sample OrgLakmetagen650_FD_201834 | JGI IMG/M metagenome (GOLD analysis project Ga0307968, IMG submission 201834) | Saline water microbial communities from Organic Lake, Antarctica - #650 | ecosystem: Environmental > Aquatic > Non-marine Saline and Alkaline > Saline | place: Antarctica: Organic... | reverse complement strand
TTGCGTCAAAGGGGATCTACAGTGCTACATAAAAACATGCATTCCCAGGGCGTCGCATCTGCAACGGAAGCATGGCAGATACGCTCGACTTACTAGAGCTCTGTAAAGCACTTGGCCAACATCGGCAGCGACGGTCTGAGGGAGCGCCGAAGAGGCAGATCTCTGCCAAAAAAAAGGTTTGTGAGGTTCCTCTTACGAGCAGTTACGTATTGATTGAATTAAACAGTCACAACGTCTCTGACTGCATACATTAGTCAGCAAGCACGACAATTTGTGACATGTGACTCACAGGAAAGGACCCACGTGCCTGCTGTTGCAACGTCACAGCCGCCACCCCTGCCGACTCCACTTTCCACGGACCATCCACCAATTCCTAGCCAGATGCCTTCTCATCGCGTCAACCAGGGCGGCGACCCGCAGCAGTGCTCCTGCTGCTGCGCTCCATTGCTATACTGCATCTGTGTGGCAGCCTCCCAGAGAGTAGATAGAGCCAGTGGGAGGGCAATGCAAGAGCAGTGCACAGGTGAGAGCCAGGAATGTGTCATACGGACTTTAGACACGTTTCATGCAGGGTAACATGTGCAAAAAATGACATGTATGATACACACCAAGAGCACAGGCGACAGCAACGTTGCCGTTTGGGGTTTGTGCTTGCAGTGGCACATACATGTGAACAGACTTGCAGTTGGCCATATCAGAGTATTCCAGCACCAGCCCAATTGTTGTGCTTGTGGACACCAAGAGCACACACGCAGCACCGGTTCTGCCTCACGTTTGTGTTGGTGACTTGATTGTTCTGCCTCACATAGCATGTTGTGCGTCCTGGCCCGTGCAAAGGTTGCTTTGTATGTGGAATGGTCATCGCTTGCAATTCCTGGACAGTGAAGCTATGCTTCTCAACTGGCAAACAATGCAGATCATCCTCATAACGGCATAATTCAAGCTGCGGCAGCTGTGGCAGCAGCGGTGGCAGCTACACAAGGCTCTGCACACCTATCTACCACATCCACAGCCTTGCCTGCTCACTTACATTTGGCAGCAGCAGCACCAACACCCACACCACCACGGCAAGGGGATTTCGGAGTCGTTACGTCCCTTTACTTCCCAGACATTATTCCAGAGCCAGACATTTCCTTTTCTGAGGCCATTGGCCTGCTGCCTCAAGGCCACAAGCCTACTCCCCCTCGCCAAAAGCAGCGCCAACGCAGCAGAGAGAAAGGAAGGACAGGGGAGGGTAAGGCTGACAAACCGACGCAGGTGCCTCACTCCATGCCACCCACCTTGTCAACTACATTTGGCTCTTCTGACCAGCCACGTCGCTCAAGCTCCTCCTCTCCGACAGCCTCCGAGCACAGCTGCAACAACAATCCTGATGATGGAGCATCAAGCTCGTGCTCCTCTGCTAGCCTCACCTTCCCCACTGTATCTCCTCAGCCCTTGCAACCGGAGCAGGAGCACCAGCAGCAGCAACGGCAGAAGCAGCCCCAACACGATACAGGGAAAGTGACAGGTATGTAGGCAAGTGCTTAATAGTGTGGGTCTACGTTTAGAAGTGGCTTGTGTGAATATGCTTCAGTTATGTACATTGCCAAGTCCTCCAGATCAATGTGTGAGAGGTGCATGTGTTAATTATGCCTTCGACATGTATTGATTCAGCAAAAAGTGCTAGCACACACTCAGCGAACAGACACATGAGTTTTTTTAAGCACATTGCGGGAGTCAAAGTGGAAGCATGCATCCACATGTGCGCTCCATAACACTTGCAAACACACATTTTGACAGGCAATACAACAGTTCCAACGTCAAAGGAAGACGAAGATGCACACTATGCAGCTTTGAAAAGGGCAGCTGCTTCATTGGGCTCCAGCCCCGTGCTCCTTTTGCCTCAAGAGTCACCTACACGGCATCAGGAGCCGCCTACCTCTAAACAAGGACAGCAGCGACAGCAGCAGCAGCCACACAAGCATGACGTGCAGCAGGACTACCCGCAGGGCTTCTTTTTGCAGCAGCAGGAGCAGCTGTCCTCACATCAGCAGAATTGCCAACAGCAACAACACATGCAGCTACAGGAGCCGCAGCAGCCACTCTCACAACAGGATCAGCCCTACTCACAGGACTTCTACATGCAGCAGCAGGAACAACTGCACTTGCAACAGCAGTGCGTGCTGCAGCAGGGGCAGCCGTATCCTCAGCAGCAGTACCCTCAGCAGCAGTACCAACCACAACAGCAGCAACTTTTGCAGGAGCAGTACCCTCACCAGCCCCACCCAAAGGACTATTGTATGCAGCAGCAGGAGCCGCCATACCGGCAAGAACAGCAATTTGTGCAGCGTTCCTCAGCGCCTTTACAGTCAAATGCCAACAGACAAGAAACGGTGCCTGACATAGCTGACAGAGGTTATTCAGATCATGCCTATTATCAGCCACAGCAGCAGAGCATTCAGGCAAATGCTGCACAGGAGCCTTTGGTGAGTCCTTTGCATTTGCTCTATTTTGTGCCCGTTAAGGAGCACAGTTGGAAGCAAGCACAGCGGGCTGCTTACTGCTGGTGCAGTGTGCGTGGGTGCAATGCTACCTTAAAGCACTAGTGCATTTTGGGCTCTTGGACATTTTTTGTTGTGCTGCTAAAGAGGAGGAAACAAACCGTCTTGATCGCTCAAATGGTTAAGAAAAGGCAGCTACAAAAGTATAGCGCCCTCAACAGTAGGATCACTTGCTTTTTAAGGTTACACAACCCCGAGTGCTGCTTGTTCAGCATCCAAAGCACCGAAGCACATGCATTATGAAGTATGAATGTCCAGGGGTGACACGGTACACAGCAAAGCTGAACATCCAAATTAGGCGATTTCCTCAAACATTAGGCAAGCATGCCTTTCTTTGGTGCTGACTGTGATGCACCACACACAGGCACCTCCTCACATGCATAACGACAAGCCAGGGGCACTGGGTTACGTAAGCACGCTGCTGCAGAGGATCACTGGAGGTAGTAGTGGTACCGCAGAAGCGCTTCAGCGCCTTGCTTTGGCAGGATATGGGCAGGTAAGGGCTGGACACATGGCAAGCACCTTCATGCATAACTAAGATCTGTAGGAAATGAGTGGGAGCTAGCGATAATGTACATACTTGAGCCACGTGCTCGTGTGGAATGTAGCGTTTTTGGTACTTCCTTTTTCAGATTTCTCTGATCTTCTGTACTTTTAAATGGTGGTGCCTGAGGTTGCCTAGCCTTTGCGTCATTTGATTGTAATAAGAGGAAAAGTGAAAGTTTTTATTTATCTTGTCACTAATTGCGTCTTTCGCAGCAATATCACCGCTAGTGGGGCATTGAATGCTCCCTCCGCGCTCTAGTGCAAATGCTAAGAAGCTGAAGCTTTGAGCATTTTGTATGTCACAAGGACGAGTGGGGCAGAGACAAGGCGGTTCGCCTCGATCGCTACTCGTCCTTGTACGTGAGCACGGGAAACAAAGACGACCGGCTTTTTCCTTATTTTTTAATGCGTACATTGATCAAAACGCTGTAAGAGGAGCACAATATATTTTTTTCCTTGCTAATAATTTTTTTAAGGCCTTTGGTTTATGGCACATCCATGCTGGTCAAATCCGGGAACCAGAGCTTCAACTTTATGACAACACTCTACGCAGATTACTCCCAGCAACTGTCAGACTTTATTTCTCCGGCCATTAAATGCTGATTTCATCACAGGACATTGCTCCCTTGCGTGGCCTTCACGTGAAAAAGGAAGTACAAAAAACGCTACACTCCACACGAGCACGTGTAGGTTGCGCAAGGCCAGAGGGGCACAGACGGCATCAGGGAGGAGGACAAGGGCAACACCAGCAGCGTAGTGTTGTCAGAGAAAAAGCCCTTTGCTCGACCAAGTGCTGTGGTAGTGAGTAGGCCACGAAAGAAGGGCAAGCTGCAGGGGGGAAAAGGGAGCAAGGGGAGAAAGAAATTGGGGGAGAGGGTGTATAGCGGGACTAGGGGAGAAGAGCACGAGGCAGGGGAAGTGAGGGGGGTGGAGGAGCTCTTGCCCATGCTGGAGGACATCTCCCACCTGCAAGCCCTAAGCTGGGCCGTAGAGCAGCAGCAGCAGCCGCAAGGACCAAGGGGGGGCAATGCTACTGAAGAAGACCATGGTGCCATAGGAGCAGGCAGGTGGGCCGCTGTAGCACAGGCATCCAGGGATATGGACAGCCAGGGTGGGTATCAGGAGGAGGCAGAGGCAGAGGAAGAGGAGGAGGAGGATGAAGTCGATTCAAAATCTGGGAGAGCCCATGCACAGAGGCTAGAGGGCAGACAAGGCCAGGGTGCACGACAGGGTAAACCTGCAGAGGGGGTGGATGCAAATTGCTACCCTCAGCACAGCCACCACGCAGCCACACTTGAGCAAACGACAGCCGAGGCGCAGAGGCTGGCTGCTGCTGCAGTTGCTCTTCTAAGAGGGAGGGTGGCAAGGGATAGAAAGAGTACAGGCAGCGAACGCAGCAACATTATGCAGCAGGGGCGCAAGCCAACGGCCGCAGCAGCTAGCACCCAGCTGGGGCGTCAGAGGGTAAAGCCAAAGGGCGAGACCATGCGGCCAATCTCTCAGCGCGCAGCGGCTGGCTATAATGCAGCACTGACTCAGGCGTGCTTGCTCACAGCTCCTCACACCAACAGGAGCAAGAGTGACAGGGTGAGTTTGCATAGGGTGAGGCTGGATGATTGGTCTGAGGTGAAGGTAGTGGTTCTGTACAGGCTGAAGTGGGTGAAGGTGTGCGATGCGTGGGAAGCCATCTGAGCAAATTACTGTTATTTGGTTTGGCTGGAGGAAGCTTGCCTGGCTTTGTATAGCCGAGTTACAAACTAGGATATAGGGAAGAACAGCTTTGGCAAAATTGTTTTTTTTAATTTTGATGGGTAAGCACAGAGGAATAAAACTTGTGTCATGACATCTGAATTTGACTTTGCTACGAGTGTTTGCAACCTACGCCGCATGCTAGCCCTTCTTATGCTTCCCTTGCTGATCCCTTGCAGGCTCAAGGTGGTGCCTTTGATTCCACAGCCTCTAGCAACCACTTGGCTTTGAACCGGGCTTTGGCGGCAAAACTGGTGAGGACAGGTTTATTTTTTACTTGATGGTTTTTAAAGTTGCAACATGCACACATTTTGCTTTAGCGTGCCTGGAAGGGCGAGATTGCTCTCCTTGGAGCTCCATTTTTGAAGAAAGAAATATAGAAGCTCATCCTTTTGCATTTGCGTCCCGAAGCTTGTGTAACAAGCATTACATCCGCTGCTGGTATGTTGCTCATAAACGTGTCAAGTGCTGGTATGCCGCTCATAAAAGTGTCAAAATCTGCCAATATTACGCACACAGGCGTACGTGAACACGCTTGCGCACGGGTCCAGCAACAAGGCTGCGGTACAGGTTTGTTATGATGCATTAAAGAAAATCATCATTGGTGAGCAATTGAGTTAAATAGCCTATATGCATTTAAATTATAAAGAACAAAGAACGAGATGTGAACAAAGGCATAGACAAATTGACCGAGCTGTTTAGAGAGGAAGGATGTCTCAGGGTGATTGCCAAAAAAATACGTGTTCTCAGACATTGCTTGCCAACTTTTATGCATGCAGAAAGAGTGAATAAAGAATGTCATCAATGTCATTTTTGAAATACAAGGCCCACCACAAATTATGTTAGAGCATAAGTTGCAAACAGACATCGCTCTACTAGGCAAAGATCTCCTCATGTTCCTTTTTCAGAAAACAACATAAAGGCAAACAAATTCACTTATCAAAATTTGTGCACGCTGCAAAGACAGAGGCAGTTCCTACCCTACAAATTGCAAACACGCACGCAAAAGCAAGCAAATACAAACACAAACATATGCTCCTACCCTTCTGTAGGTGCGGCTGGCTGCAGCTGCTCTTCGTGAGGAAGACAAGAGGATTGCTTCAAGAACCGCTTCCCTGCTGCGGCAAACGGCAGCTGGCAGCAGACGCGATGCAGCACAGCGGCAAGGGCTGAGCTTGTATGAGGCGCGTGGGCAGGTAGGCTCAAGGGCAGCTACTAGAAAATTTTATTCGAGCAACTCATGAGAGATTGAGAGCGTTGGAAAGGCAGGAAGCTGCAACAGAGGTGCTTGGGATTCCGTCGTTTTGTTGAGCTCAGACGCTGCAGGATTTTGAAAAGGCCATTTCAGTGTGTTTTGACTGGCAAAGACGTTGCGTGCAATTTTCAAATTAAGGTCCTTATATATGATTGCTACCTCCTCAGCCACTTGAAAAGTGTGTGCAAGATACTGCAGCAGATAGTGGCTTACGCAAAAAGATACATTCAGCTTCCGGAGGTTGGACTACTGTGTGCTGTTGCATTGGAGACAACAGTAAGTTATATTCTTGCAGGCCCATACTGAGCGATTCGAGCGGCTGCGACTGCAGCGCTTGGAGGCAGAGTTCAAGGCTTCTGACAAGGCGCGCCGTATGCGTGCTATGAACAGACAAGAGCTGGCTATAAGGGATGCGTTTATGCAGGTGGGTGTGAATTGCTCCTCCATGGTGTAAGAGATATACAATGATGGTAGGGGTTTTTATAAGGTTTGTATGAAGGTTCGGACGTGCTTTTCCACCGTGGCGTGAGGGGAAGACGATTTACATGCAAGCAGTCAAAGCACCCTGTGCATGGGTTAAGTGGCGTGAAAGTATTAGCTTTGTTTAAAATCACATGCTGGGCCCAACAAGTGCCTCCATGGCCTTTCCTAAGATGCAAACAGAGAAATCACCACCATGCAATCATTACAATGGAAGCTGCAAGCTGCAAGCGACAGGAATGGGTGGCACTGATTTTCAGGCATGCACTTATACAAATTGAATGCAGCTTTCTCCCAATGTACTACCTCTTGAACACACCAAAAAACCTCCTTGCTATGGTTGCAGGCGCTGGAGGCAGAGAAGCTCAAGATCCTCTCACTGAGACAAGAGGGGCGGCACCTGCCCTCAATGCTTGATTGGCATGGCTATTTGAAGCGCCTCAAGTAAGCAGCCAACCATAAAACCTTGATTAAACTTACGTTGCTTTGGAAGTTAATATTGTCTTTCTAAAAACTAGCTAAGAAAGGAACTACAAGGCCTGCATACTACATGCTGCGATTTGCTTTGAAAGTGTTTAGGTACCAGTCGTTGTCCATCGCAACCACAAAATATTGTACAGTTTAAGATACTAGTGACTACACCGTCTACACATTTAAACGCCTCTGTTGTAGGAACCTGACAATCTATTCAGAAAGAATCTGAGTGCATGCAGACATGATTGCAGGCAAATGCCTGCCCGTCACCCAATACAAGACCTGCTACAATAACTTCCTGGCCTATTGACGATCTCACCTGTTGATTGGACCTGTTCAAACCTGCAGATCAGCAGAAGAGAAGTATTTGGGATTGGTCACTCTTATCGAAGACATTGCTGTACAAGAAAGGCGCCATCGAGTGCTTGCTGAGACAGATTCAAAGGTGACAATGTAGCATATTCTTCTTCCCGAAAGAGCTTAGCGTGAGATGTATTGGCCTGAGCCGAAAAGAAAAGGAAGGTGGTGTAAACACCACCAACATGGAATAGAAGAAATGTTGTTTTGTGTCCTGCACCACCCAATGGATGCAGAGCCACACTACATCCCACCTGGACAAAGGCTTTTCAATGGGTATCAGGTGGTTGGGAGGCAGAGGCCTGCACCTCACCAGGAGTATTGCTCACATATATTGCGTTTGATGTCGCGTCTAATTTGAATGATTTTCGTTGCGGATCTGTTGGCATGTAGACTTTTCACTTCAAAGCTGAGTGGGTTAATTGTATGGCTTCTGCAAATGGTGCCTGTTGCTCCTAGTGCGATTGTGTGGAGGGTTTTGCGGTGACCTAGTAAGCGAGGCACCAACAGCTTGTGTTGTTTTTATGCCTTGTTGTGTTGTGTGTCTGCTTGTTTGGTATGAAAAGTGTCCGCACAGTTATTGGTTTCAATCCAATTATTATTGCGTTTGTATGGTTGGATGCCTCTTGGTTTCAAAGCCAGGGAATGTTGATTGGCAGGGTAATCTGTTCGGTTAAAGGCAACTCTTCTTGCATTTGTGGCGGATCTAGTTACTCTGGTCTAGCGGAACTATTGGCCATATGTTATGATTGAGGACATTTTCCAAGTGGCAAGTAGGACCCTGCAACTGCACTCACTTGTAAAGCTCATATCCTGAATGCTTGTTTTCACACAGAATGCAAGGAAGGCAGTCCACGAGATGAGAGATGCTCACAAACGACAGGAGGTGGCTGAACTGTATGCCCGAGTAGCAAGAGATGAAGAGGCAGCTGCAAAGCAAAGTGGCTACAAGAATGGCATGGTCGACCAGTTGAGACGCAGAATAGGTCTTTAACCGTCATGTCACACCCAACCAGTGGCAGCGACGAATCGTGTGAGAGAGCAGTTAGTTGGTTGACAGTTGAGAAACAAACTAATTAGTGTGCTGAGTCTTATACTATGTAGTGACAGTGATTTTATCTGACAGTCACATCAACTTGCGCAAATTGTTTGTTGGGCTTCTAATTCTTTTGGTAGGCAGAGAGCAATGCAGTAATGACTACCTTGCGGCTATTGTTACCAATTACCATGTAGAGATACCCAATTCAATAAATCGTCCGTTATAAAGGGAGGAGCTCAAGAGCTAAGTCAAGGAGGACTCGTGAGGTTATGGGAGGGAGGAAAACCTGAGCAGGGAAGCGCAACTTTGTTAAGGTTTATCATAATAATGTCATAACAGGAATAGAAGGCCTTATGAGCTCAGGATCTGTGACAGGTGTGACTGGCACTCTGTTCAGGATGAGGAACACATTTTGCTGGACTGTCCGCATGAACATCTTGTAGCCTCCGCACACAGCACCGCCAGCTGGTCTTCCCACCTCAATATGAAGATAGCCCAACTCGTTTGAGGATTTTTTTGAACCAACTTAGTATTGGCCTATTTTGTGGCTGAGTCTTTTTCTAGTATTTTTTTGGTATGGTTTCAGGCTTTTCTTAAGCTTCCGCTCAGTTGTCCCCCAGAGGCATATATAGCGATGACCTTACCTTAAGCTTACAAGGTTTACAAAAAAGGCCTCACTCAAGAAGTGCGTCTGCTTGCTTGCTCATAAAAAGCAATTAGCTCATGAAAAAAACAAAGCTTGTTGTCGTTCTGTAGCGTAGTGGCCCCAAAAGAAATGTGGCCCAAGATGGTGCTCTTGCTTTTGGGGGGCCAGGCTAAGAAAGCGTGGCTAGCTTTTGTAGTGCCTCGCGCCGAGAGTGAAGTCACATGGGATTCTTTTTGCAAGTGCATGCGCGACTCATTTGCACCTCCTGATAAGCACAGCAAAGCACGCATGCAACTGAAAAACGCCAGGCAAGGCAACAGCTCTGTAAAAAGACTACATTAGGCATGTGCGCTCGCTTATCACACAATTGGGGTCACGTCCTCCGGCTAAAGCAAGAAGATGCACTGATGTTTTTGTACGATGACCTTAACAAAGAAACAAAGAACTCTGCACGTGCCGATCCAAGGACGGGTCAAGCGTGGACAGACTTTGATGCACTGGCCAATCACCTCATCACTGTTGAAATCTCCAGTGGTACATCTGATGCCTCAACCCCACACCAATGCGCGTTTCACGAGAAAGTTCAAAAACATCTCTACCCCTCACGTTGCTGTCTCGCAGTGCAAACCTTATGTTACAGTCAAAGGAAAGGTGATCACTGACCGACAGCATTTATTTCAAATTGCACGCGCTCAGAAGGGCAACTCCCGACGCCCGGCGATTGGGGGGGGGAAGCGTGGCCCAGGCGGACAGCACTCTGGACCCCCCCCTCCTAAGAAACGAGGTGGAGCGGATCACAGAGCACCTGCTCATCATGTGCCAGTTCCCGGTGGGTTTGATCTGACGGCTTTTGCCAAAGAGGCTGCAGAGAATGCTGTCAGGGCTTTCACTGAGAAGGGGATGGGGAAATAAATCCCACGGAGGCTAGACCGTGGTCATGGCAAGACAAACTAGACGGAGAACACGAACGTTTGCCACCACCTCCAAACATTAGCTGGCCTGTTTTTAATTGCAGTGTCAACTTTTGTGTTTCTGAGGTTTTTAATAAGTGTGGGGTTTGTTCGCATGTGTCCTTGCTTTTAGACGTAAACTTCACTCCCGTCAGTTTGGGTGGTTTTCTAGCCACAGACATTTCTGGGCAAGATGTGTTCGTTGTTAGCAACCCCTGCTTCTTATTCTCAAGAGTCAGTGCAGCATTTCTTGTTTTGTAAAGCAAACTCCTCTGCTCCTACACGGCTGAGTGTATTAGTTCAGGCTAACGATCCTTCGTTTTCGAAATGGAGGTGTTTTCTTCAAGGCATGAAAAGGGTGTCGTGTCCTGGTATTTCTGGACATGCATTCTGGGTAGAGAATGAAGTATCAACTCAGGGTGCTAACTCTAAGTTGGATTTTTTAGAGAAAGACACCACTTGTCTAATGACCTTCGAAGGCACAGCCAGCGGTACACCAGCTAGTATCTTAGTAGACAGTGGAGCATCACATTGCTTTATAGATGCTGAATTTGCACAGACGCACGGCTTTGCCCACCGTCCTTCAAAATCCTTAGTTACCCTAGCTGATGGTCAACAGGCCTCAACTACAACTAAGTGTAATGTCCGAATAAGAATTCAAGGACATGTCAGTGAAATTGATTGCTTCGTCCTAGACATGGCGCAACAATTTGACGTGATTCTTGGGGATACGTGGCTTCGAAAGAGCAAGGCAATCTTGGATTTTGAGTCTCAGACCTGCTCTCTTTATAAGCAAGGTCTTCGACGCACAATCAGGCCGGTGGGTCCCAATCAGAAACAAACCGCCAATTCAGCAGATGTGTACAAACTTTTGCTGAATGCAGTCCAGCTTAATAGACTTAAGCGGCAGGGGTTTTCAAAATCTTTTGTGATTAAAGTATCTGATTCTGGCACCACGCCCCCTTGCGAGATCTCGGATTCACTGCCTCAAGAAATAAAACACGTAATGAGCGAATACCCAGATGTATTTAAACCAAGAGAGACTTTACCTCCTGAGCGCAACACGGCACATACGATTCCTCTGGAACCTGGACATAAACTTCCTTTCCGCCCAATTTATAGGCTAAGCCCTGTAGAACTGGCTGAAGTGGAGAAACAGGTGACGGAATTACTGAAAAATGGCCTGATTGAGCCTAGTTCTTCTCCGTATGGTGCACCGGTGTTATTTGTAACAAAGAAAGATGGCTCTTTGCAGATGTGCATTGACTATAAAGCTCTTAACAAAATTACTGTTAAGAACAAATATCCAATGCCTCGCACGGACCAGCTTTTGGACGTTCTCTCAGGAGCTCAAGTACTCTCAAGCTTAGATTACAATCTGGGTACCATCAAAATCGCATACCAAAAGAGGATATTTCAAAAACTGCGCTTAGAACACCCTTCGGGCACTACCAATTGAAAGTGTTGAGCTTTGGACTGACAAATGCTCCAGCAACTTTTCAGGCTGCCATGAACGACATTTTCAGGCCCTTGCTTGGTAAATGCGTAGTGGTTTACATGCATAGATGACATCCTGGTTTTCAGCAAAACACATGAAGAACACGCAAAACATTTGCGTCAAGTCATGCAGATTTTGCAGAACCAAGATTTCCGAGTCAAGCTCTCCAAATGTGAGTTTGCTGTCTGAAGTAAAGTTTCTGGGACATGTAGTAGGTGCCGATGGTATTAAGGTGGACACCTCAAAAACAGCAGTTGTTTCAAACTGGCCAGTTCCAAACAGTCTCTCTCCTCTCAGATCTTTCTGAATATTTATTGCAAATTTTTCTACAATGGTTGCTCCGCTCACTCACCTCACAAAAAAGGATGTACCCTACGTGTGGTCTGCAAACTGCCAAAAAGCATAGAAGTTTAGCACGCCTTGACTCATGCACCGGTACTGGCTTTACCAGAATTTTCTAAGCCTTTTGAAGTAAGCTGCGATGCTTCCATTCAAGGGTTGGGTGCAGTGCTTTTACAAGAAGGCAGACCCATAGCGTATGAAAGTCGTAAGCTTATTCCGGCTGAGGTGAGGTATACAACAGGCGAGCAGGAGTTGTTGGCTGTGGTGCACGCTCTCAAAGTGTGGCGTTGCTACCTGGAAGGCCCCCTTTTTACTGTTATCACTGTTCTATTCCGGCTCGTGTCCACCGAACTGCTGGAGGGGGATTTTTACACTTGTGCCCAATACCAAGAGACACTGAACTAGCTAAAAGAGCCCTCCTAGCAGAGAAACGAGAAAAACATCTGGGCCGTTGACACCCATACCTGCCAACAAAAACTGAGCTTGCCACACAAAAAGGGGCAGGAGAAACAGACACTCTAAAACCACACAAAACAGGAAGGAACAGGCCAAGGGCAGCAAGTTGCTGAAGTCAAGGAGAGCAAGGGCTTAAAACTAAGCTGCCAACTATCTAAGGCACAA